>ERZ1645192.3092-NODE-3092-length-13687-cov-4.883876_pt1 | contig 13687 bp, 8 predicted proteins | sample MGYA00575354_ERZ1645192 | MGnify/ENA primary metagenome ERZ1645192 (study PRJEB40844, sample SAMN11349763) | freshwater sediment metagenome | isolation source: river sediment | host: Sediment | place: India: Faizupur Khadar , New Delhi | collected 2017-02-21 ... | reverse complement strand
CCCCAGCCCCGCACCGCGGAACAGGTGCCCGGCAACCTCATCCAGGTGGAAGAACCGCTCAAAAATTCGGGGCAGATATTTGGCCGGAATGCCCACGCCATGATCCTGAATCCGCACCCAGACTTCAACCTCGTTAAAGCCCACATCCACATTCACCGCCCCGCCCTCCGGTGAGAATTTGATGCCGTTGTCAATCATCGCCACAATCGCGCGCTCCAGACTTTTGCTGTCTGCCGGAATGCGCGGCAGACCGGGGGCAATCGTCATCGTCATGCCCACCCCGTTGCGCTCAGCCTTTTCGCGCTGCTGTTCCACCGCCGATGCCACCAGCCCGCCGACATCCGTTTGCTCAAACGCTGGCAGAATCAGTTCCATTTCTTGCAGGAATAAAATATCGTTGGTCAGGGTGGTGATCTCGGTCAGGTTGCGGCTGACGGTTTCCAGCGCCGCTGTAAAGGCCTGCCCCTGCAGCGCCCCGCTGCGCAGAATCTGTAAAAAGCCATTGGCTGCCATCAGTGGGGTGCGCAGCTCGTGGGCAATCGTAGTCAGAAATACCCGGCGAGTGTAGTCCTGCTCCGCCAGCTGCTGATAGGCCTCAGCCAGTTGCCCGGCCTTCTCGCGCAGGTCTTCAATCGCCATCTCGTCGTTTTCGCGCAGGCGCTTGCTGATCTGCTGCACAATCGCCATGCTCATGCTGCTGCTGCGCTTGATCATCGAAGAGAACCCCTCGCGGGGGATCTCCAGCACAGTGGTGGGGCAGGTGGTCACCACGGTCGCCGCCCGCGGCGCGCCGTGAATGATCGCCATTTCGCCGAAGAAGTCCCCCGGCCCCAGGCGGGTCAGAACGCGCACTTCGGTGTCGTTGATGGTCTTCCGAATCTCAACCTCGCCCTCTAATATAATGTAGAAGGTCGTCTGGAGGGCACCCTCCAGGCAAATGACCGTATTGCCCGGAAATGGCAGCACCTGTCCTGAGCCGATCATCTCATCAGCTTCTTTATCCAGAATACCCGGAAACGCTTTGCGAAGTACGTCGATCAACTGGAGGTCCTTACCCATATGCGCACCTCAACCATGCACAAAGACAGGATGAATGAGCGGTTGTATCCGCATCCCTCTAATTATACGGGAAAATGAGCAGAATAGGTTTACAAAACCCTGACAAAATCAGCCCTTTTTTACTTGACAATAACAATTGATGGTTGTAAAATCGTTTCGATATATATCAAAACATAATGAAGGATGTTGCAAGATGAACGCTCAATTACTGGATTCAGAAGAACTGCTTAATTTCTTCAAGGCGCTGGCAGATGCCAACCGCCTGAAAATTGTTGGTCTGCTGGCTCAAAAGCCCCACACGGTTGAAGAGTTGGCAGCCCTGCTGGATATCAAACCCTCCACTGTGTCGCACCACCTGGCGCGCCTGTCAGATGCCGGGCTGGTCTCGGCGCGCACCGAAGGCCATTACTATTTCTACTCCCTGCAGCTAGAGGCTCTTGAACGCATGGCGCGACAGTTTGCCACTCGTGACGCTCTGCCCCGACTTTCGGAAGATGTGGACATGGACGCCTATGATCGCAAGGTGCTGGCTTCCTTCACCACCCCCGAAGGGCGCATCCGGGCGCTGCCCATGCAGGAGAAGAAATTCCAGGTCCTGCTGCGCTATGTTCTGAAATCAATTGAACCCGGCAAGCAATACACCGAAAAACAGCTCAACGAGGTGCTGGCAGGCTTTTATGAAGATACAGCCAGCCTGCGGCGGGGCATGATCGAATATAAAATGATGGCGCGGGCTGCCGATGGCTCGGCTTACTGGCGCCTGCCAGATGAATCTGCCCCGGCTCTTTGATGCTTCAACAGCAGCGGCCCAATCCGATCCATGATCCAACCAAACGCTGTTTCCACCCAGGGGGTAATGCCCAGCCATACCGGCACGTAAACCCGCCGCTGCGGATGCCTCAGCACCCGCCAGACGGCCTCGGCCACTCGCTCCACTGAAATTGCCAGCCGCTCCACCGGAATGACCAGCCCGTCTGACCGGTGGGCGGCGCTTTCATAAAACTCTGTCCGGATGGGCCCGGCCCGCACCACGCTGATCTTGACCGCGGTGCCGGCCAGTTCCCGGTAAATGGCGGTGGTGAACGCATTCACAAAAGCCTTGGTGGCCGCGTAAACCGCCACACCCTGGCTGGGGATGCTGCCCACCACTGAGCCAATATTGATAATCCGCCCCTGTTGGCGGGCGCGCATTTGCGGCAGCCACAGCAGCGTCAACTGCACCACGGCCTCCAGGTTCACCGCCAGCAGTTGCTGCGCCGTTTGCCAGGGCATATCGGCGGCATAGCCGTACCAGCCCAGTCCGGCATTATTCACCAGGACATCCACCGGCGGCTGCTCCGCGTTGACGCGCTCAAACAACCGCTGCCGTTCTTCTACCAGGCTCAAATCCGCCGGGTAGATGTGGGCCTGCCCACCGGCGCTTTGAATTTCCTGCGCCAGCGCCTCCAGCCGCTCCTGCCGCCGCGCAGTCAGCAGCACCACCAGCCCTTCGGCTGCCAGCCGCCGCGCCGTCGCTTCGCCAATTCCGCTGGAGGCGCCGGTAATTAGTGCAATTTTTCCTCGCCACGTGATCCTGGGCTGCATCTTATTCTTTGGGCCGGTCGAACCGCTTGCGGTTCTTGAGCAACCAGGCCACTGTGTCGCTGATCGTCTGCCGCAGCGGGCGGGGATTGAAGCCCAGTTCCCGCTCTGCCTTGGCGTGGCTGATTGTCGAATTGCCATCCAGCGTGGCGATGGAGTAGGGCGTGAAGCGCGGCGTGGTGTGCGTCAGGCGGCTGAAAAAAGCCGCAAAATGCGAGAAGAAGCGCGCCAGCCCGGTGGGCAGGCAAATGGATTTGCGCGGCTTGCCCAGTGCTTCGCTCACCAGCTTGAGGATATCCGGCACCTGAATCTGCTGTCCGGAGAGGATATAGGTCTCGCCGGTTCGCCCGCGTTCCGCCGCCAGAATGAGCCCATCAGCGACATCGCGCACATCCACAAAATCATAGGCTCCTTTAATAATCATGGCTGTTTTGGTCTTAATCCAGCCAAATATCAGCGCCCCCATTTCAGATAACCGGTAATCGTGCGGTCCGATCACCCCGGTGGGGCAGGCGATAACGGCGTTCTGTCCATCTCGCACAGCTTCCTGCACAGCCATGGAGGCCAGTGCTTTAGACCGATCATAGGCATTGATGGCATGTTCCGCATCAAATGGCACGGCTTCGTCAACCAGGATGCCGTGCGGAACCCGTTTGAAAGCATGGATGGAGCCGGTATAAATCACCCGTCCCACGCCAGCCCGGCGTGCCGCGGCCAGCACATTGCGCGTGCCTTGCACGTTCACCCGTTCTACAAAATCATTTTTGCCTGGCAAAATGGTAATCACCCCGGCCAGGTGATAAACCATATTAACCCCCACCATCGCCTGAGCCAGCGACTCGGGATCCAGCACATTACCCTCGGCATATTCAATCTCCAGCCCTTCCAGGGCCGAGCGATCTTCGCCGGGTAAGATAAATACGCGCACTCGCTGCCCCAGTTCCAGCAGGCGGCGAACCAATACATTGCCAATGTGACCGGTGGCTCCGGTAACCAGGTTGAGCATTTTGTTTTTCCTCCATCTGGATAGCAATAAAACATACCGACCAGTCGGTATGTTTTATTATACCCACATTGCTGCCCTCAAATCAACACCCCAACCTGTGAATTAACCAAGAGTTTCTTAATCAAAACCGGCCTCTCTTTGTGGCAAAGAGAGGCCGGTCGGCTTTCAGCACAATGATTAATCTACTGTCAGGGTCTTGCTCAAATTACGTGGGAAATCCGGGTCATAGCCGCGCGCCAGGCTCAGACGATAAGACAGCAGTTGCAACGGCAGCACGCTCAACAACGCGCTCAGGGCGCTGTCGGGCGCAGGCGGCATCACAATGCAGTGATCTGCATTGGCGCGCAGCCGGGCATCTTCTTCACCGATGGCAATCGCTTTGCCGCCCCGGCAGGTCACCTCGTTGATGCCACTGACAATCACCGGCACGTCCTCCGGTCCGGCTACAAACAGCACCGGGTAATTGGGGCTGACGGCAGACAGCGGCCCGTGCTTGAATTCCGTCGAGAGCATGCCCTCGCAGTGGGCATAGGTGATTTCTTTCAATTTCAGTGCGCCTTCCAGGGCAATGGCATAGGTCAGACCGTAGCCCAGGCAGTACAGATCATCCCAGCCCGCCAGCAGCGGCTCAACCGACTGCACCTGACTCTCAACTGCCTCAATGGTCTGCTGCATCAAATCGGGCAGGGCGGCCAGTGGGGCGGTATCTTCCCCGGCCAGTTTGGTCGCCAGATACAGGAAGGTAATCACCTGATTGGTAAAAGTCTTGGTCGCCGGCACACTGATTTCGTAGCCGCAGGCCAGCGGCAAGGTGCGCTCGCAGATGCGCGTCAGGGTTGAGCCAATCACATTCACCAGGCTGAAGGCCGTCATACCGCGGGGTTTGGCGGCTTCCACCGCGTTGATCACATCTTTAGTTTCACCGCTCTGGCTGACAAAAATACCCACATCGCGCGGTCCCACCGCCGGAAGGTACTGGGCGATAAATTGCGGCGCCAGCACCGGGATGGTAGCCCGCCCGGCCAGCCGGCTGAAATACACGGAGGCGATCATGCAGGCGTGGTAGCTTGTGCCGCAGCCCACCAGGTAGATGTTCTCAGCTTTCGCCATGTGCGCCAGAATGCGCTCCACATCGCTGTTTTTGTCCAGCAGATGCAGCAGTTCTCTGGCAACCACGGGCTGCTCATGAATTTCCTTGAGCATGAAGTGCGGGTAACCGCCTTTTTGTGCGGCTTCCATGCTCTCGGTCACTGTCTCAATGGGGCGGTCAATCCGGCTGCCATCGGCCACTGAGCGCAGTTCAATCCCATCCGGGGATAAGATCGCAATCTCGCCGTCCTGAATGCGCACAATCTGGCGCGTCAGCGGCAAAATAGAGGGCAGGTCCGAGGAGATGACCGTGCCGTGTTCCATCACACCCGCCACCAGCCCCGAGCCTTTTTTGAGCGCATACAGCTTCTCTTCACCCACCCGGCCAATCACAAAGGCATAGTCGCCCGCCAGGTCGTTGTAAGCCTGCCGGATGGCCTCCACCGGCTCCATCCCCCGGTTGATATAACGCTCTACCGCATGCACGCAGCTTTCGCCGTCGTTGGCCGAACGCACGGTCATGCCCTCGGCGATGAACTGCTGCCGCAGTTCTACATTATTAACCACGTTGCCATTATGTGCGCCCACCAGGTCGCCATCCGAATCCAGGTGCGGCTGCGCATTCACCTGCGAAGGCGTACCAAAGGTTGCCCAGCGCAGCTGCAAAATGCCCCGGCTGCCGATCATATCAGCAAAGCCCAGCCGGTCGGCCACTTCAACCACCTTGCCGACATCTTTACGCAGATCAATGGTGCCATCCTGGTGCACCGTGGCGCATCCCACCGAATCATATCCCCGATAAGAAAGCCGCAGTCCTGCATCAATCAGGATCGGGCCAAGCTGTTGTTCACGGTCTGTGATGATGCCGAAAATTCCGCACACGCCTTTTTTCTCCCTATAATAGATTTTTTGCTCAAACGCGGCTAATTATACCCGCATAACCACCGCTCTGCAGCTATGGTGTTGCCCAGATGGAATTGCCGTCGCCAATGCCCCCCACCAGCCAGAGCCGACCATCAGGCCCGGCTGCTGCCGTTACAATCTTCATCTCAGCCGCCGGGTTGCTTGCCCCCGGTTCCAACGCATAAACCGCCTGCCGGGTGAGCCGCCATGCTGCCCCATCTGCGTCAAACAAAACGTGTTCATCTTCCACCGGGCTGATTTCGGTCAGTGCTGTCCACTGACCATCTGCCAGGCGGTAGCGCTGAGCTAACAGGTCACAGCCTGCCTCTCCACACAGGGCCAGCCGCGGCCAGACCGTTCCATTTGCCGCCACAGGCAGATCCAGCACCACGCTCCAGGTCATCTGCGTGTCATCAAGGGCGGGCGCGGCCTGCTGCTGCCAGGTCTCGCTTTGTGCCGAATATTGCCATACTTCCCCAATCCCTCCAGCCCAGACATCCCCCCCGGCATTGGCTGTCAGCGCTGAAATACAGATGTTATCATCGGGCAGCCCGCCATCTTCCCAGTAGCGCCCGTTGAAGTACCGCAGCCCGCCGCCCCCGATGGGCTTGCCATTCTCCCAGTTGCACCCGCCCAGCCAGGCGGTATCTGTGCCGGGTACCACCGTAAACGCCAGCGTGGTCGTCACGGACTTGCGCCAGGGCAGCGGCAGCCCCGTGGTGGATGGGGTTGAAACCACCCAGCGCTTGCCATCAAACCGCCGCACATCCCAGGCGGTCAGCAGCCACAGCCGCCCATTCGAGTCCGTGAACAGCCCCGGCTGCACCCGGTCTCGCAGCGGATGCTCTGCCAGCGGCAGCCAGCCCTCTTCCGCACCATAGTGTAGCCAGCTAAATCCATCCCAGCTCGAAATTTGACCGCCGGAGGCCGAAATTACCCAGATCTGCCCGGTGTCATCCGCCCCCACCACCTGATCCCAGAAGCGCGTCAGATAGACCTGCCGCTCGTTTGCAAAAATGCGCGCCACACCCCGATCAGAAGATAACCACAGCGCCCCATCCGCCGGCAGGTATAACCCGTTTAACAGCCCGGGCAGCAGCGTTTCGGCGCTTGCCACCAATCGAAACGGCCCCAGTTGCAGCACTGGCGTCGGTGAGGGCGGGATGGGCGTGCGTGTGGCTTTGGGCGGCGCTGCAGTCGGCGTGGTCGTTGCCGTAGGCGCTGGCGGCAGGGTCGGAGCAATCACTGTTGGGGTGATGCAGCCCGCCAGCAGGATCATCAAAAACATCCCCGCGATGAGCTGTCCTGGTCTCTGTATCCTTTGGCTCAATTGAGCGTTGCCGCGCATAGCTTGCTTGTCCATGCCGTAATTGTACGATAGAATAACCCTGACAGGCTAAATTCATCCGCATTGGAGGCCATTCATGCCACAGGCTGTTTATCATTTCCCGCGCGGGTTCCTCTGGGGCGCAGCAACCGCAGCGCATCAGGTTGAAGGCGGCAATACCAACAATAACTGGTCTGCCTGGGAGGAGCAGCCGGGGCACATCAAACAGGGGCACCGCTCTGGCCTGGCCTGTGATTGGTGGGGCGGCCGTTGGAAAGAAGACCTGGATCGCGCCGCCGAAACAGGTCAGAATGCCCATCGCTTCTCGGTGGAATGGAGCCGCGTTCAACCCACCCCCGACCACTGGGATGAACATGCCATTGATTATTACCGCGAAATCCTGCGCGGCATGGTCAGCCGGGGCATCACCCCCCTGGTTACCCTGCATCACTTCACCGATCCACTCTGGCTCATGGAACAGGGCGGCTGGGAAAATGACGAAACCCCCGGGCGCTTTGCCCGCTTTGTTGAAAAGGTGGTCGAGGCCTTCAAAGAATACGCCACCCTGTGGACCACCATCAACGAGCCGAATGTTTATTTTTACTTTGGCTATGTGGATGGCGTCTTCCCCCCCGGCAAAAAAGATTTGAAAGCCGCCTTCCACGTCTTGCTCAATCTGGTGCGCGGCCACACCCTGGCTTACCGCATCATCCATACCATCCAACCCGAAGCGCGCGTTGGGTTTGCCCTCAATTACCGCTCGTTTGTGCCCCAAACCTCCTGGTCTCCCCTGGATAAATTCCAGGCTCGCCTGCGCTTTTCTGCTTATAATGAATCTTTCTCCAATGCCCTGCTGACGGGGCATGTTCGCCTGCCTGGTCATGCCGCCCGTCTGCGTGATGCCATCGGCACACAGGACTATTTCGGCCTCAATTACTACACCCGTGACCTGGTGGCCTTTGACCTGCGCTGCCCGCGCCAGCTTTTTGCCCGCAGCAGCTACCCCCCCGGCGCTGCCCTGAGCGAAACCGGCTTTCTTGCCAATGTGCCCGCCGGCCTCTTTGAAGCCTTGCGCTGGGCGCGGCGTTTTGAGGTGCCCATCATCATCACCGAGAACGGCTGGGAAGATTCAGATGATACCAACCGCCCGCGCTATCTGGTCGAGCATCTCCACCAGGTCTGGCGTGCGGTCAATTACACCTGGCCCATCAAGGGTTACTTCCACTGGTCATTGGTGGACAACTTTGAATGGGAACGCGGCTGGACGCAGCGCTTTGGCCTCTGGGGCCTGGATGTGAATACCCAGGCTCGCATCCGCCGCCCCAGCGTGGACCTCTATGCTGCCATTTGCCGGGAGAACGGCATCTCCTCCGAGATGGTCACCCGCTATGCGCCCCAGGCGCTGCCGCTGCTGTTCCCGGAGTAACCCATTGGAGCTGTTATGCGTACCCGCATCGCTCTCATTTTGTTCTGCGCGCTGTTAGCGGCCTGCACCGCAGCTCCGCCAGCCACCCTCACACCTGCCTCAACCTCACCCACCCCCACCGCGCCGCTGGCCTGGCAGACCTACTCCAATCCACAGTGGGGGCTCACGCTCAGTTACCCCACCGACTGGCAGTTGACCGAGCAGCCCGGTGATGCGCAAACCCTCCCCGCCCTGCTGCTGCAGTACCCCGGCGCAGATCTGATCCTCTATTACCACCGGTTTGATTTGCCCGGTCATTACGAATTTCCGCGCGGTGCTGGTCAGCTTGAGCCGGTAGGCTCAGCCAGCCTGTTCAATCAAAATATCGCCCGCCAGGTGCTGATGAATAACGGTCAACCCATGGCGGTCTATTATGGCGGCGGTGCCGAGATCTCAGCCGGACCCTGGAGCCTGGCGGCGGCCCTCATTTCACAGGGTGATCCGCTTAGCCCGGTGGTGCAGGCCCAGGCAGATGAAATCCTGGCGACCATTGCCCTCATCCCCATGGCCGCCACGCCCACACCAGCGCCCCTGCCGCCCACCCCACCGCCGCCGGTTCCACTTTCCGCCGGCCAGGATATTCAGATGAGCGCCGGCTTCTGCTTTGACCTCGACGCTGGCCGGTTGATGTCCTCCAACGCTGCCTGTGACTTTTTGCTGCGCACCAACCCCGCTCTCGAAGCCGATACCATTTTGTTCGTCCCTGTATCACCGGCGCGCTTCACCGCGCAGCCAGCTGGGCAGGCTGCCTGTTCCCCCGATCTTCCCGGCCTGAGTACCGCCGCGCAGATCCTCACCGCCGCAGACCTGCCGGGTACCTCGCTGTGCTACCAAACCCAGTCCGGCTATGTCGGTCAAATGGTCTTACGCCAATTGAATTACGAAACCCTGACCTTTGACTATCAGACCAGCGAGGCCCTGGGTGCTGCCCCGGCTTCAACCGGGCTGGCTGTGGAATTTCTGGGTGATGTGACCATCCCCGACTATACCCGCATCACTCCCGGCGAGGCCTTCACCAAAACCTGGCAGTTCAAGAACACCGGTTCTGCCGCCTGGAACACCCAGTTTGCCCTGGTATTTGTCTCTGGCGCCCAGATGGGCGCTCAGCCGGTTATCCCACTGGGCAGCGAGGTGCCCCCCGGGCAGACCGTGAACCTGTCGGCAACCCTGGTAGCCCCGGACCAGCCCGGCACATATGTGGGTTACTGGATGCTGCAAGATGCCGCCGGGCAGCGTTTTGGCCTGGGACAATATACAAACGAGCCTTTTTATGTCATCATCCAATCGGCCGAGCCGCAGCCCGACCTGACTGCCACTCCGCCGCTAATCAGCGGCAATCTGCGCATCATGGATGCCGCCCTGACCGCCGAGCCGACTACTTACAGCGGCGCCTGCCCGGCATCCGTTGCCTTCACAGGCCGCATCACCACCGATGGCCTGGGCACCTTCACCTATCAACTGGAAGCTGGCAGCGGCACACCCGGATTCGCCTTCACCCTGCCGCCATCAGAGGCGGTCAGCGTCATCACGGGCGGCATGCAGTCGCTGGATGTTTCCTTTGAGCTGACGTTCACCGACTCGGTCTCAGGCTGGGCGCGGCTCAAGGTCATTGGCCCCAAAAACACCGTCCAGACGCTGGATATTCCCCTCCGCATCACCTGCCGTTAGCCGAAATCAAGGCTCTTTCAATCAGCTCCAGCAGGTCGCGGGTATGGAACGGGCGCGCCAGCACGGCATCCGCACCGGCGGTCAGGCACCGTTCCCGGTCGGCGGCATCGCTGCTGGTCGGCAGCGCCAGAATCGGCAGGTGGGTTGTTTGCGGGGTTGTCCGCAGCAGTTGAATAACGCTCAGCCCTCTGGCTTCTGGAAAACTTGTATCGATCAGCACAATATCGGGCTGTTCGCTGCCTGCCGCCGTCACGGCTTCTGGTCCGGCCCGCACCAGCCCCACATCATAGCCGCTGGAAGACAGCCGCGAATAGAGCACCTGCGTATTTTCTGGATTATCTACCACCAGCAGAATCTGGCGGGGCTGCGGTTCCACCCGTGCGCCGTGAGCATTACTCGAGTACAGTGGAATGCACACCGTAAAGCGGCTGCCCTGGCTGGGCGCGCTTTCCACATTCAGGTCCCAGCCATGCAGTTTGGATAATTCCTTTACCAATGGCAGTCCCAGCCCGCTGCCACCCTGTCGCTTGCCCGTCGCATTGACCTGGAAGAAAGGCCTGAAGAGCGGCGCCTGGTCTGCTTCAGATATGCCAATCCCCGTATCCCACACCGTCAGGCGCAGTTGATGTGGATCGTTTTGCCGCCCCACCGTCAGGCCAATTTTCCCCGGCGTCGGTGTGAATTTAATCGCATTGCCCAGCAGGTTCACCAGAATGCGCCGCAGTTGCAACGGGTCCGCCTGCACCGCTGGCAGGTCGGGTTCAATTTCTAACGATAATTCCAGCCCCTTTTCTTCAGCCAGCTGCCGGATAATTTCAACGCTCTCCTGGCAGACCGCCTCAAGCGAAATTTCCTGCCAGTCCAGTTTCAGCATCCCTGCTTGTAGTTTGGACAGATCAAAGGCATCATTGATTAAGCGCTTCAAATGTTCCCCCGAGATTTGAATGGCTTTCAGTGCATCATCCTGACGGTCTGTAATGGGCCCATACGTCTGTTCTTGTAACGCTTCGGCCACAGATAAAATCGCGCTGAGCGGCGTCTTCAGATCATGGCTCATATTGCGCAGAAACGCATTTTTGATCTCATCGGCGCGCTGCAGTTCGGCATTCGCCTGGCTCAGTTCCTCTGTACGTTCTGCCAGCTTTTCTTCTGTCTCCCGGCGGGCTGTAATATCGCGGCAGACCGCCACCAATCGGCTGACCTGATCACTTCCAGGGTCAATCACCGGCCGGACCGAGGCCTCCATCCAGAACAACTTGCCATCGTTTTGAAACGCGCGAAAGACAATCGTGAATGGCTCTTTTTTGCCCAGTACATGGGTTCGGGCGGCATCCAAAACGCCGGGCAAATCATCCGGATGGATAAATTTTAACCCGTTCATGCTGGGCATTACATCGGCTGGAACGCCGAATAAATACTGGCTGGACGGTGTGGTGAAGATAACCCGCCCTTCCAGATCAACCATGCTGATCAGTTCGCTGATGTTCTCGGCCAGGGTCTGGTAATTTTTCTGGCTCTCTTCCAGGGCTTTCAGGGTCGCCTCATTTTGAATGGCGGCTTCAAGCGTCAGCGCCGCAATCCGGCAAGCCTCAATTTCAGGCGCGGCCCATTCCCGGTCTATATTGCTATCAGAAAAGCTGATCGCTCCCCAGAATTTGCCCCGGTAAAAAATGGGCACCTGTAGATTGGATGCAAACCCAAAGATATCCATGATCTTTTGTACAGATTCGGGTTGCTCCGACTGACGCATGATAACTATCTTTCCTTCCAATAGTGGGGCCATGTATTTCATCATTGCTGCCATAACTTCTGCTTGTTTTTGGGGCGGCAATTCGGCTATTCGTTCAGGAACGATGGACTTCGGCCAGGGTATATATGTTTCAAATGGCCAGAAAGCTTCAGGCGCGTTTGGCAGGTGGACAATAGACGCCTGAGTAACTTCCAGAGCCTTGCTCAACTGCTCCAGTGCGGCCGGCATTTCGGCTTCCCAATTGGCATTGGATAAGAACCGCGCCGCGGCAAACCCCACCGCTTCCAGCACAGCTTCGCGGCGCTGCAGCGCGGCTTCAACCTGTTTGCGTGCCTGAATATCTGTGTGTGTGCCAACAACCTTTTTGATCCGCCCCTGGTCGTCCCATTCCACAATCCGCCCCCGGTCCCGCACCCACAACCAGTCGCCGTTCTTGCGCCGCAGGCGCATCTCCACCTCATAAAAGGGCGCCCGCCCCTCCAGGTGATCCGTCATGGCCTGCTGGACCCCTGGCAAATCATCCGGGTGTGATAGCTGTGACCAGTACTGCAGATTGTTCGGAATTTCGTTCACCTGATAGCCCAGCATCTTCGCCAGGCTTGCGCTGATCATCACATCGCCGGTGGCGACATTCCATTCCCAGTATCCATCAGTGCTCGACTCAAGCACCAATTTCAACCGGTCCTGGGTATCTGCCAGTTCACGGGTGCGCTCCACAACCTGGTTTTCCAGCGCGGTCCGCCACGAGCGTACCGTTTCATCGGATTGCTTTTCCTGGCTGATGTCCACCAGTACCCCTTGCAGGGCCCTCGGCTTTTTCTGGTCATTCAGCAGCACATGCGCTTCATCGCGCACCCAGATCAGCCGCCCCTCTTTGGTCAGCATGCGATACTCCAGTTCATAAGGAGTATGCGCAATCTGGCTTTTTTCAAAGGCGCTCACCACTCGTTCCCGGTCGTCGGGGTGAATCTGGCTCGCCCATCGTTCACCGTCATCGGTCCATTCTTCCACTGTGAAGCCCGTCAAAGTCTCAATATGTGGGCTGATGTAGGTTGCCCGGCTGCCCGGCTTCAGTGGCACAACATAGACGAATGCTGGCAGTTGATCCACCAGATCGGCAAACATTTGCTGAGAGGTTTTTGTTTCATCAATAATCCTCTTATTTTGTCTGGCAATGATCCAACTACCTATTGAGAAAAAGAATAAAACTAACAGCGAGAACCACTCAAACTCAAAGGATACCTGCCCTTCATCGATATGATTAAGCGTGTACACAGATGAATAAAGAATGATTGCTGCAATGCCCATGTATACTGAACTGATTGGGCTGATGACAAAGCTAGAAATCATGATGGGAATTGCTAACACCAGGACAGTATTGTTGAATGTATGATAAGTTGGGCCCAGGAAGAAAAATATAAATCCCAACAAAAGAAAAGTCTCACCAGTCAGGCGTGTGAAGCCGCGTTGATTTAAGAACCAAAGCCCAATCACACCGATGAGAGCCGCAATATCCAAAGACAGAAAGAAACCAGCTTCTGGGTATTCTTCATTTATAAACTCAACGAAATTAATCCCAATAATCACAAAGATTGACACCAGCGTTGCCAGCAGCAAATACCGCATCAACCGGTTTTGGTAACTCCCGGCATCTTTTTGCTTAAGATTATGAAGGATGCTCTTGATGGTTGTTTTCATAGTCACCCTGGATTTGGACAAAGTGGCGCTGGTTTCATTGTAGGCTAGAACCTCTAAAAATTCAATCCATGCTTACACCTTGACTAATCTGGAATTCAAGACATAATTGAAACAACAGCATGAACGGGCCGCCGGATTTTT
>ERZ1645192.3091-NODE-3091-length-13687-cov-13.797095_pt1 | contig 13687 bp, 10 predicted proteins | sample MGYA00575354_ERZ1645192 | MGnify/ENA primary metagenome ERZ1645192 (study PRJEB40844, sample SAMN11349763) | freshwater sediment metagenome | isolation source: river sediment | host: Sediment | place: India: Faizupur Khadar , New Delhi | collected 2017-02-21 ... | reverse complement strand
TACGGGGGAAGCTGCCCCATACGTTCCGCGTACATGCTGGATATAATCTCTTTCGTATGTTCTTTAAAGTGACCTCAGGAGGTGAAGGTGACCAGGAGGTGAAGATGACGCAAGGAAGGGGAAGTGTCCCGGAATGATGGATCGAAGATATCATAATTAGGAGTGAAAAAAAAAGGGATGGGACAGGTGAGGTTTCATGGACAGTGATCCGGTTATCATTCTTTCGACGGCAGGTGAGAGGGAGGCGAGGGGGATTGCACAGGCACTCGTGATGCAGCATCTTGCAGCGTGTGTGAATATCATACCGGTCGAATCGGTGTACCGATGGGAGGGGAAGCTGTGTGAGGACAGGGAACACCTCCTGATCATAAAGACGGTAACGTCAAATGCCGATTCAGTCATGCACGAGATCCGGAACCTTCATTCCTATGAGCTTCCGGAGATGATCGTACTGCCGGTTTCCGGTGGATACCACCCATACCTGCAATGGCTGGCAGAAGAGACGAGATCATGAACACCATCCGTTTCACCGGGATACAGGTAAAAGAGGGGAAGGGTGTACCGATCGATGATACGGTCGTAAAAGAGGAGCGGTTCTCCCTGTTCCTGAACGGCAGTCATTTTACCGATCTGGTCGCAAGCGCAAACCAGGTCGAAGCACTCGGTGCAGGCTTTGTTGTCTGCCAGGGACTCTCAAAGGAGGTGAATACCGTAGCGGTTACGGGCAGTGAGATCCGGGTCCGGGCTCCCATATCAGGAGCCTTGGAGAAGGAGATTGCGACCACTGGATCGATCGGGGTCAAAGGGTGTCCACCGGGGAAGGTGGTATCAGATCTTTCCATAACCATCGATGAGGTGTACGGGATCACCCGCGAGATCGTGACCGATCTCTGGCGACAAACCGGCGGGGTCCACTGTTCGGTTCTCTTCCATGACGGGGCGATCGTTGCGAGAAGCAGCGACGTGGGGAGGCATAACACGGTAGACAAGGTGATCGGACACGCGGTACTCTCCCGGATCCCGCTCGGGGAGTGTGTCATCGGCTGCACCGGGAGGCAGCCGAGGGATATGGTGATCAAATATGCCAATGCCGGGGTGCCGATCGTCATCTCCCGTGCGGCAACCACCGACCGTGGGATCGCTGCCGCTGACGAATTCGGGATAACGCTGATCTGCTTTTCACGGCAGGAGCGGTTTACGGTATATACTCATCCATCCCGGATCCGCGGTCTTTAGATTATCTGTAGATCGGAAGAGCCAGCACCGATGCAGAGGGACGGTCGCATTATAAAACGAAGCTGTTGGTGTGAAAATCCGGTAACAGACCTTTGGAAAACCATTTGAGGGACAGCGAGAAAGGTTCTGTGCAGAAGATGACAAACGAACAGGTACATAAGGAGAAGAGTGCGGTCCTCGTGCTCGGCTGCCCCCAGGTCCCCGTCCAGACCGGGATCGCCCTCTACCTGATTAGTGCCCTAAGGAAAAAGGGGGTAAGGACGGTTATTGCAGGGAACCGGGCTGCACGTACCCTCGTGGAGGTTTCAGATCCTGAGCGGCATTACGTAGGTGAGGTGATGGATATCGACCGGTATATCGGCGAGATAGCGGAAACGAAACGTGCCTTTGACTACCATTTCATCTTTATCCATAACGATGCAGGGGTCAGTTATGCCGCCACCGTCCAGGCCATTACCGGGAAGACGGTCGTGGCCCTCATCTACGGCGAACATTTCCAGGAGATTGCAGGCATGATCACGTTCCCCTGCGAAAAGATCGCTGCAAAGGCAGTTCACAATCCGATGCCGCTCAAGAACAAGCTCGATGAGGTGCTCCCATGGGTTGTATCGAATCTCTGAAGTACGAGATCATCCTCCGCGATGCAAGTTTCACCGAATGCAGGGATTATATCAGGTCCTCCTGCAGAGAGTATGTCGATGTTGATCCCGGGTTCAAGATATTTGACAAGCACATCATTGGGGTTCCCCCGATCTCGATCGGATTCGAGGGGGATGTGATCATATTTCCGTTTACGAAACCCTGTTACGGGACGTTCTTAATGAGGATCGAGGACCATGATGAGGCGGAACGGATCCGGAAATCTGCCTCCCGAAAGAAAAAATAATCCGAAATATCGAATAAATTCTTTTTAAAATCTGATAATGGGCGGAATGTATATCATCCCTGGTGTGCACCAGACTGGTAGGTGGAGCAGATGAATGATATATCGGTCCTCACCGGTGGAAGGGCTGGCGATGGTATCAACAGTGCAGGCCTGCTGATCGCCCATCTCTTCAACCAGATGGGATACCAGACGTATATGTATTTTGATTACCCCTCCCTCATCAAAGGGGGACATAACTTCACCATCACCCGTGCAGCGGAACAGAAGATCGGGGCACACAGGGACCGGTGCGATTACCTCCTCGCGCTCTCGCAGGACTCTGTCGATCTCCACCGGCACCTCTTCTCTGAAAACACGGTCATACTCTACGACAGCGGCAGGGTTCACGGAGAGGGGCAGGGGATACCAGTAGAAGCGATCTTAAAAGCAGAGCAGGCACCCCCGGTGATGGGAAACTCCTGCATCATCGGGGCGTTTGCAAAATCTTCCGGAATCCCCTTTGACGTGGTCGAGACGGTTATCAGGAGACAGATCCCGAAGGCAGCCGCGAAGAATCTGGTGATAGCAAGGAAGGGGTACGAGGCGGTCCGCGAGGAGCGGATCATCCCCCGGATCGGCACCACCTGCTGCCCGCTTGTCACCGGGAACGAGGCGATCGGCCTCGGTCTCCTGCATGGCGGCCTCGATGCGTATGTGGCTTACCCGATGACCCCCACGTCAAACCTCCTTCATTTCCTTGCGAGGGCAGCCCGAAATTTCCCTCTTACCGTGGTCCATCCAGAGAACGAGATCGCCGTGATGCTGATGGCGCTCGGGCTCTCGTATGCAGGAAAAAAGACTGCAGTCGGGACATCAGGGGGTGGATTCTGCCTGATGACCGAAGGATTCTCACTCGCAGGCGGATCAGAAATCCCCATTGTGGTGGTGATGGGGCAACGCACCGGACCCTCCACGGGACTCCCTACCTATACCGGTCAGACGGAGCTAGGATTTGTCCTCCATGCAGGGCAGGGAGAGTTCCCTCGGCTCGTAGTAGCCCCGGGGGATCCCGAGCAGGCATACTTCTGGTCCTCAATCGCCCTTACCCTTGCATGGAAATGCCAGGTCCCGGCAGTGATTCTCGCAGACAAGACCCTCTGCGAAGGCACCTACAGCCTCGATGAGAAAGCAATCGGGCCCCCCGAGACCAGTGACCTTCAACAATCCGGTATTTCCGGGCAATACAGGAGATATTCGATAACTGACAACGGGATCTCTCCCCTCCAGTTTCCACCCCTGAAGGATGCCGCGATCAAGGTGAACAGCTATGCCCATGATGAGGATGGGATTACCACGGAAAAAGCTGACATGGTGCGGTTGATGACAGAAAAAAGGCAGAGAAAATATGAGGCATTGAAGGGTGAGATTGACGCCCTTGAATGCGTGAAGAGTTATGGCACAAGCAGTGCCCGGACCGCCCTTCTCTGCTGGGGATCGACACTCCTGGTCTGCAAAGAGGCTGCAAAGCGGCATGGATTCGGAGTGATCCAGCCCGTCGTCCTCTCACCATTCCCTGAAGAACAACTCAAATCGGTTATTGAAGGTACACCAAACATCATCTCCGTTGAAGAAAACACTGAAGGGCAACTCAGGCTCCTCTGTCACCAGCATGGAATACCTGTCGCCTCACACATTGCCAAGATAGACGGCCGTCCGTTTTCTGTCGAGGAACTGGATGCCAGGCTGGGGGAGGTGCCATGATGCCTGAAAAGAACCTGATCACGGGTGCCCAGAACACCTGGTGCCCCGGCTGCGGGAACTTTACCCTCCAGTTTGCACTCAGGAATGCGATCAAAGGGCTCATTGCAGACGGCGTCCCCCTTGAGAATATCGTGCTCGTCACCGGGATTGGGTGCCACGCAAAGATGGGCGACTATCTTGACATCAACAGCTTCTACTCGATTCACGGCCGGACGATCCCGGTCGCGACCGGGATCAAGCTTGCCAACCCCGACCTTACGGTCCTCTGTTGTGCGGGTGACGGTGACGCCTATGCCGAGGGGCTGGATCACCTCATCTTCGGGGCGAAAAGGAACACCGATATCACCGTGATTGTCCACAACAATCGCGTGTATGGCCTCACCACCGGCCAGTATACCCCTACCTCCCCGCTTGGCTTCCGGGGAAAGTCAACCCCTCAGGGTGCTCCTGAAGAGCCCTTCAACCCGCTCATCCTGATGCTTGCAAGCGGGGCCGGATTCGTCGCCCGGAGTACCTCAAGGAAGATGCCCCACCTGTCGGGGATCATCGGCCAGGCACTCCGCCACAAGGGATTTTCCTACGTGGATGTGCTCCAGATCTGCGCAACTTATTTCAATGTATCAGAACTCTACGACAGGCAGGGATACGAGTTATCCGGTCATGACCCGTCCGATTTCTCCGCTGCATGCGCCAAAGCTGAAGAATGGGACTATAACAGCGATGCACCCATTGCGTTCGGGCTTTTTTACCAGGAGGAAAAACCCAGTTTTGAGGAACGTTTCAGCAGGCATCCCGCTTCTCCTGGAAGCCGGAAGGAACAGATACGGGCATTTCTTGAAATGAAACGATAACAGCTCTGTGAATAGAAAGAAAAAAACCGGAAACAGGAAGGAGAAGATACTGTGGCGGAACAGAATTTATTCGAGGAAGTCAAGCGGCATCTCTGCAGTTGCAGTGCAGATCTTCAGATCACCCCCAACCTCGAAGCAGTCATGAAGATGCCTACCGGGGGGTTCATGACCTTGCTTCCGGGAACAATGTCCCGATGCGCCAGGCCGGGTATACCATCGCGGTCGGGAGAGTGGTAAAAGCAATGAAATATCGCGGTTGGGTCTGAAATATCTTCTACCATGGTGGGAAGGCAATGGCAGATCCTGTAGCATCATCCGATCTCTTTGCATGGGTGATATTACCCCTCTTGATATTCTTTTTCCGCATCTGTGATGTGAGCCTTGGGACGATCAGGGTCATCTTCATCGCAAAGGGACTGAAATATATCGCTCCGATCATCGGTTTTTTTGAGGTTATCATCTGGCTCCTTGCCATAGGGCAGGTAATGAACAATGTCTCGAATGTCGCCTGCTACATAGCCTATGGAGGGGGTTTTGCGGCAGGGACTCTCCTTGGGATGACGGTCGAAGAACGTCTTTCTATTGGGACGGTGGTCGTCCGGGTGATCTCAAACGAGGATATTTCAGGGCTTCTCCTCTTCCTGAGAGCACACAGCTTCGGGGTTACCATCGCGGACGGGGAGGGATCGAAAGGGAAGGTGAAGATAATCCTCTCGGTCATCAAGCGCCAGGATCTCGAAGAGGTTGTCCGGGGGATTCAGCACCATCTGCCGGGAACCTTCTACTCGGTCGAGGAGATTAAGTCGGTGGCAGAAGGAGTTTTTCCCGAGAGGAAGTCCCGGCTGCTTTTCAATTATCGTGACCCCTTCGGTTTTTTCAGGAAAGGAAAATAAAATCTTCACCCTTTTCTTCTTGAAAGAGGGAAAAACTCCTCCGGTTTCCCTGCAACTCCTTTATTTCTCAACCATGGAATCAATCATACAATTGCCCTTCCGTGAGGGATATCAGGAAAATGTGGAATATCTTGAAAATTCGGGGCATGGGAGGGTGGGAGTCCTGTATATTTTTTATCAGCCCTCACCTATCAGAAAACAGTGGATATCATGACAGACCAGAAGAGCGACCCGGTGATGGGTTCCCCTGCTCCGGATTTCTGCCTCCCTGACGCTGAAGGGGAAGAGTACAGCCTGCACGATTTTGCCGGAAAGTGGCTCGTGCTTTACTTTTATCCAAGGGATAACACTCCAGGGTGTACGCTGGAAGCCCGGGGCTTCTCCGATGCGGTCGAAGAGTTTGGAGGTCTTGACGCCGACATTGTGGGGGTGAGCGCCGACTCGGAAGCAAGCCACCAGAAATTCACGGCAAAATTGGGGCTCCGCTTCCGCATCCTGTCAGACCCGAAGCATGCTGCCACCGCAGCATACGATGTCTGGAAAGACCGCGAGCTGCGCAAAGGCATCGAACGGAGCACGTTTCTCATAGCACCCGATGGGACTATTGCCGCGGTATGGCGGAAGGTAAAAGTACCCGGCCATGTGGAAGAAGTAAAGAAAACTCTCCAAAAGCTCCGTGGCTAGGTGGAAGGGATAACAGGGAGAGACCCTCTTCCTTGCATGCATGTACGATCTTAGTAACGGTATTCTCACCTTCATGATGTGACAATGCAACGGCTTGATCGTTTACCAGCTCCAGGCGAATGATATCAGATCCGCTCGCTATAATGGGGAGGTTCGCAAAATGTGCGGCCGACAAGGATATGGAAGAGCCCTTTTCCACATCCTTCCCAAATGAGGCCGGATGTGGGGATGGGCCTTTCAAACTGGACTGATAGTATTCATTTCATTTTTTTCGGAGACAAACCGGTCGATCCATCCCGTAATCTCGTCCCGGACCTCGCGAAATCCGGCGATGATCTCATCATCGGTGCCCGAGAACTCCTTTGGGTTTCTGAAGCTGGCATGAATGGTCTCCTTTGCCCAGGGAAAGAACGGACATGCAGATTTTGCTGCATCGCAGACGATGACTGCAATATCCATCTCCACGCCGGCAAATTCCTTCAGGGCCTTTGAACGCTGCCCGGAAATATCCACGCCAATCTCCTGCATAACCCTGATCGCATACGAGCTGATCGTCGATACCTGTGTTCCGGCGCTGTATGCCTCGAAGCGATCACCGTACCGGGTCCGGAGATACCCCTCTGCCATCTGTGACCGGGCGGCATTATGCGAGCAGATGAAAAGAATACGTTTCCCTGTCATATCTTCCGCTCCATGCTTAGTCCTCATATTCTGATATAGTTCACGATAAGGATGGCAGGGTAGTTCAGCAGAGGGTAGCCGGTCTAGTACCCTTCCCCTGCCGGCCGTTGCAATCCAGGAGATCCAGGATTTCGGGAAAGGAATCGATTGCATCGTCCGCTCCGCCGTCAGACTTCGGGCGGGAGAACCGGTCACCATACCTGGCATATACGGTATGCATGCCCAGGATACCTGCCGGAGCGATGTCCCTCCTCGGGCTGTCTCCGACAAGAAGTGTCTCCCGTGCGGTGGTATTCAGCAGGATGAGCGCAAGGAGGAACGGGAGACTGCTCGGCTTATGTGCCCCGGTCATCTCATGGGTCACCACGTGATCGAAGAACCGTGAAAGGCAGGTCGCTTGGAGACGGGTGGTTGCTTCCGCCAGCCATGCATCAGTCACAATCCCCAGCCTGTACCCGGAAGATGCAAGAAGTGCAAGGGTCGATTCCACCCCAGGATAGAGTGTCAGATTGCGGGTCTGTTCCTCTCGGTAGAGCGAGGTGCATTCACAGAAAAGGTCTCTCTCATAGCAGGAATGGTCCAGCATGAAGTCCCGGATATTTTCAGGATCGTCAAATCCCCCTTGCCGGCGGAGAAAGTATGAGAAGAGGTCTTTGGCATCACCTGCCCCGAGTCTCGCTGTCACCGCCCGGCATGCCCGGCTCTTTGCATGGACGAGATCAAAGAGGGTGTTATCCATGTCGAAGAGAATTACCTTGTATGGTGTTTCAATCATTTACCTTTCTATCTGTCACTCCAATACTCTGTTTCAGAAGATATGAAATCACAGGTTATGGAAATCTGACATATCACCAGACTATCGCAGCAGCGTATTCCGTTGGTTTTATCATTATGAACGAGGATTCATGGATGTAATCAACAGAATGAGAACGAGTAGGTGGTATTGGGGAGAGTCTTTTTACAGATATTACGGGCATAAGGTTTAAGAATGGGTTGACGATACCACGGAAATTGCGGCGTGGATAAATCTGATTTCCAGGCTCGGTCATTTCTTGTTTGTCTCTTTACTTGACGACACATCACAATAAGGAGACACTATCTTAAATATTTGGTCTTAGATATTTGTTCTTAGATATTTGATCATCAATACATCTGTTCGGTTTAGGATTTCCACAACGCATCACTTACCACTTTATTTGCATACTACCATACCCGGAGGTCTTCCTCCTTGATTACCTATTTATATTAATTAGTAAGATAGACTATGTAGAGTTAATCAATGTGATGTATCTTCATCATTTGAATTAACTGATGTTTCATGCGTGATACATATAATTCTGAGCTAATGCTTCATTTGAATTCTGATAGAGAATTCTCTTTTTTCCCGCGTGGATGCCTGTTGAAATTCATGAAATTTACTTACTCAACTCCAAAGGTGTGAATCTGATATGCAAGATATAGTGGTAGAGGCTGAAGGTGGAACGGAGGAGACTAGCTTGATGAGTAGTGGGGGTTTGGCCCTCTTAATACTGCTCTGTCAAAGTATCTCTCCTCTTCCAGGTAAGACTAGTGAAAACAGACAAAAGATACCTGAACCAAGGCGTATCCATCGAGCGTCACACGAGAATCACGATGGGTATCGCTGGAGTGGAGGTGGGGCGGTATGACGCACCGTCGCCTCCAGAATCACTCCCGCGTTCTTCTTTTTAGCTGTCTCGCGGTAGTTCTTCTTTTCCTGGCACTCATCCCATCACCGGCAGATTCCGCACCTCTTGGTGATGTAACATTCTCCCCTGGTGCATACATCATTGACATGGGGACGTACCCGTATACGACTGAGCGGTTGAATTACGGGCTTATCTATGACCTCGTCGTCAACTACCAAGTACCTGTTTACTGGGCAATAAATCCGGCAAAGGCCAAGGATGGTATAGACTTTACCGCAGGGGGCAAAAATTACCGCGGCGGCTCCCTGATCATCCCTGCTGAGTACGTGGCGGCCAAGCCAGGTCTGACCACGGTGATTGCCACGTGGCGTACGAAGGGTGCAAAGGTCGATGGCCCGATTGCCTCAGGTTTCACAGCCCCGATATACGATTATATCACCAGCTTCCCAAACGCGGTTCTGGATTTGCAAAATGGGGATATAATATCAGCTGCCTTCTATACTCCAGCACAAGTCCCCACCTCTTCCTATAGGCTTGGTACACCTCTTGATCTCAATTCATGTGACGATATTTATGCGATGCCCCACGCTGATCCCCAGAATTGGGATAACGCCACAGAGACTACGTTTAACAATTTTATTGTCAATGGAGGATATTTGTGGGCAGCATGTCATGCGGTAAGCGCAATTGAATCCCCGGCTCCCTCATACCTTGGATTTTATTACCTCACAACGAATGGGACGCTCGACTGGAATCAGCACGGAGATGGTTCCGCTCCGTATAGTTATACCGCACATACCGATCCCATCATGCAGTTTATGGGCACGTTAGACACTGGTCTCGAAGACGGGTCAGAACAGATCTACCTTCCCAGGCTGGGTAGCAACTGGCGCGGCACCACAACGGTAGCCATGTGGGATCCCACTCAAGCGGATGTACCGACGAAATCCCCTGGGCTGGCGGCAAAGATTGCCTACGGCCATGCCTATGGAAACGAAAGTGCAGGGATGATTGTCTATGAAGCTTCCCATTCCATCCAATCCGGTAACGCTTCAGTGGACATAGCCGCAGCCAGAGTATACGGCAACTTCCTCCTGCTGGCCGGGATAGAAAAGCGGCCGAACATCACCGTCACTATACCCCAGACCACACTCAGGGCCGGGGATACCATGACCGTCAGCGCTTCGGTAACCAATGGCACACCCCCCTATACCTTTAATTGGACGGACACCGCCGGCGGGACTTTTGCGAATCCCTATGCAGCCACCACGACCTATACCGCACCCGCCGTGACCGGAGACACGTACGCCTCGATTAGTGTTGCAATCACCGATAGCTGTTCCCGTCATAACTTCGCTCCGACCATTATCGTGGTCAAACCGAAGGCAGAGGTGACCTTACAGAAAACCACTTGCAACAAGGCAGTCATCCCGGGAGAGAGTTACTCCTATACTCTGGGATACACCAATACAGGCTATACCTCCGCATTGAACATAGTCATCACGGACACTATTCCTGCAGGCACCACCTACGTCTCGGCGGTGCCCACTCCCAGTTCCGTTAGTGGCAATACCATCACGTGGAATTTCGGTTCGCTTTCCGCAGGAGCAAATGGGAGCATCACGCTGAATGTAACTGCTGGTACTACCCTGCCTACCGGGAGTGTCCTTAATAATACTGTTACTTCGGTGTGGAACGAACCGGCCTGGGGTACCCGAACATTTACCTCGTCCACCTCATATTCAATCGTTGTCGTCTCCCCTCCCCTGGTCAAGGAGGTCAATACCACAGCGGCCAACATCAGCGAAACGCTGACGTACAATATCACACCTTCTTATTCGGGCACCGCCTTCCTCTCCAATGCTATCGTCACCGATATCGTTCCGGCAGGCACAACCTATGTGACAGGCAGCGCTACCGCTGGCGGGACCTATAGCAGCGGCACTATCACATGGACACTGGGAAGCAACCAGCCAGGGACACCTGGCATCTATGCTGGAGCGAGCCCACAAACCATCACTCTTAATCCTACCGCAGATACCTGGATTGAATCAGGTAGGAATACTGATAACCATGGCACTGAGACCACGTTCAGGATAAAATCAAATAATTTGAGAAATGGGCTCCTCAAGTTTGATACCTCCAGCATCCCTGCCGGATCTACTATTGTCTCCGCGAAGCTCTATCTCTACTGTTCGAACGGAGACGCTACCGCGATACCTATCGATGTACATCGAGTGACTTCGAACTGGACGGAGACCGGTGCAACCTGGCAGTACCGGAATATGGCTGCCTCATTGCTTTGGTCTACCCTGGGAGGTGACTTCGACCCGGCAATTACCGCTACAACCCCTGTTTCGGTAGGGAGCACCTGGTATGAATGGAATGTTCAATCGCTCGTCCAAGGATGGGTTACAGGAACACCCAACAACGGCATGTACGTGAGATCCACCTCTACCACGAGTAAGGAATATATATTTTCCAGTAAGGAGTCTACCACCAACAAACCAAGGCTAGAGATACAATACGTGGCTGGTTCTACGAACCCTACCCGCACTGACCTGCAAGCGTCTCCCCTCCTTGTTTCTGGGGGTAGTCTCGTCACGGTCACCATGACACTCAAATCCAATAATACGGTGACGGCAACACCAGCCAGTCTCCTGGTGGTCACAGGTACCAACGGTGCGAGTGCAACCAAGGTGAGTGGTCCCACACCCTCATCCGTCGTGGTGGGACCTGCAGGGGTGAATGTCACGTATATATACCAGGTTTCTGCAGGCAGCTCACCCGGTACCGTAACCTTCAAGGGTGGGGCAACAGCAATAGGCGAGACATTTGCCGATGCCACCTCCAACAGTGTCATCGTTTCACCAATCCTTTCCTTCAAAGTAATCGCGAATAATCCAGCCATTACCCTTATCACAAACAACGCAACGCTGAAGGATGGGATGGTGTTCCCCTGTGGTATAGCCTCAAACTCAGTGAATACGACGATTACAGTAGCCCTGCCAGCCATCAGTGTTGTCAAATATGTATCCTATGACAACGGATTGACATGGGACGATGCGAACAGTGCTCCCGGTCCGGATGTCGCCAAAGGCACTGATCCCCAGTTCAAGTTCAACATCACCAACACCGGAAACGTGCCATTGACCGGTATCACGTTGACGGATACTGATTTTAATTCCCTGATTGGAACTGCATGTACCATTCCCGGCACTCTCAATCCAGGAGCGTCGTACGTATGCACGATCACCGCCACATGGGCAGAAGGCCAGCACCAGGATACCGCCACCGCGACCGGGATCTATGGCGGCACGACTTATTCCGACAGCGATGAGGCCTATTATTACGGTGTGAAAGGTGCGATAGCAGTTACCAAGTCCGGGCCGATGACAGCGAATGTCGGAGACACCATCACCTACACCTTCACGGTAAAAAACACGGGGATGCTCGAACTATCGAGTATCACTGTTACTGACACCATTGCGGGAGCCGCGACGTATCAGTCAGGAGATGATGGCGACAACAAACTTGACCTCACCGAGACCTGGATCTTCACCGCTCTGTACACTATCAAGCCGACAGATACCAGCCCACTGATCAACAATGCAACCGCCACCGGTAACCATGGATCAACTTCTTACACCGACACGGACGAACACAGTCTGGAAATTGCATATAATCCGGTTTTACTCGTTGATAAGACGGGGCCAGTTAATGCATCTGTCGGCCAGCTTGTCACTTACACAATCACCGTGCAGCATCATCCCTCATCAGACCATTCGCCAGTACTAATGACTGGTGTCTCCGATAGCATTGCGGGAACGGCCACGTATGTAAGTGGTGATGCTGATAGTGATGGGTATCTCGATTTTGGGGAGACCTGGCAGTATACCGTATCTTATACAGTCCTGATGAGCGATCCCGACCCGCTCGTGAACACTGCGACGGCAACCGGGACGGATGGGGATGGGGATACCATCACCGCTTCCGACCTTCACAGTGTCAACATCACGTATGCACCAGTCCTGCTCGTCGAAAAGACCGGTCCTGTCAATGCAGTTGTCGGCCAACCGGTCACCTACTATATCTTAGTGAGCCATGATCCGACATCGGACGGTTCGCATATCCAGATGACCGGTGGCCTGAACGGCGTCACGGACAGTTTGGGAGGCCCCGCCACCTACGTCAGTGGTGATACTGACACTGACGGGTATCTGGACAGTGGCGAGATCTGGATGTACACGGTCCAGTATACAGTGAAACTGACGGATCCCGACACGCTCGTCAACACTGCAACAGCGAGCGGTACTGACCGGGATGGAGATACGATAAGCGACAGTGATACCCACAGCGTAGTTGTCCTGACCTCTGGCATCCATGTCGAGAAGACTGCAAACAAGGCGAGTGCGGTGGTTGGTGATACCGTCACCTATACCTTTACCGTCACCAATACAGGTGAAGCACCGTTAACCGTTACTCTTTCAGATACGCTCCTAGGAAGTGATGCCACCCTCGTCTCGGGCGATACAATCAATCCCGGATACCTGGATCCGAGTGAGACCTGGGTCTACACGGACACCTATTTAGTGACCGCGACACCCGATCCGGCAGACAACACAGTAACCGCTACTGGCAACGACGGCTTCAATGATTACACCAGCACGGACAGCCACAGCCTGGACGTCCTGACCTCCGCGATCAATATCGTGAAGACCGGGCCTGCCAGTGCGGTGGTCGGAGAGACGGTCACGTATACCTACACGGTTACGAACGCCGGTGAAGCTCCGTTATCGAGTGTCACGGTCACCGACAGTCTCGGCATGACCGCGACCTACCAGTCTGGCGACGATGGCGACAATATCCTTGAAGTCGGGGAGACCTGGATCTTCACGGCCACCTGGACGGTCGCCGCGACGCCCGACCCGCTCCTCAACACCGGGACAGCGAGCGGTTCTGACGGCACGAACACCTATACCGACACCGATGATCACAGCCTGGACGTCCTGACCTCCGCGATCAATATCGTGAAGACCGGGCCTGCCA
>ERZ1645192.3086-NODE-3086-length-13696-cov-8.928451_pt1 | contig 13696 bp, 12 predicted proteins | sample MGYA00575354_ERZ1645192 | MGnify/ENA primary metagenome ERZ1645192 (study PRJEB40844, sample SAMN11349763) | freshwater sediment metagenome | isolation source: river sediment | host: Sediment | place: India: Faizupur Khadar , New Delhi | collected 2017-02-21 ... | reverse complement strand
GAAAAGACCATGTGAGCAATTACTGGCTTGAGTGATGTCATTAATCGTCGTGGCATCATATCCGTGAACCGCAAACAAACGGAGGGCAACTTTGAGAATATTCGACCTTCGCTCGTCTTTGATCTCTTGATTTTGTTCTTGTGTTTTGGGCATTTCATCAACCTTCTTTTTTCATTGACCGTTTAGTCAATGGAACAACAATAAACCCGTGATGACGCTATGTCAACACGGGTGCATACGAAAATATGAAAGATGGATTTACGAGATCGAGCGTGTGGTTTTCAGACTTTTCTTTTTCTCAATCGAAGCCACGATTTTCCGCGAGACGAAGGTTACTAAGAAGGCACCTCCGATGCCAAAAGCGGCGCCGCAAAGGACATCCGTTGGGTAGTGGACTCCGAAATAGAGGCGGCTTAAAGCAATTGTGGCACCCAAAATAATCGCGGGAATGACAATCTTTTTGTTATAAAGGAATAAAATGGTGGCGCTTAAGCAGCTGGACACCGTGTGGCCACTCATGAATGAATAGCCGGTCGGGATTCCAAAGAACCCTTTTCCGCCAATCGTAAAGATTGGGGTGAAAACCGATTCGGCAAACGCCCGAAGCTCTTCTCCGCCGGCAACATCCATCGGCCGCAAGCGTTGAACGATCAATTTTACGACGTAGTTATTAAGGCCGCTGATCACAATCATACCCGCGAGCATCGTCAAACCGCACACGCGCGTCTTCTTTATACAAACAAGAACAATCCCGAGGACAAACCAGATGAATCCCCCATCCCCTAAAGCGGTAATATAGCGAAGTAAAACATTAAGAAATTCCCATCCGTGAAGACTTTCATTGATCCAATTCAAAAAGTCGAGCTCCCAAGTCATTTGGATTCCTCCGTTTTCTTTGTTTCCATTTTCTTATTGGCTAAACGAGTCAAAAAGACGGTTGATAAAACTCCAAGTATGAGGAGAATGACCGTCAAGGATATCTGAAGAGGAGATAAATAGGCGGGGTTCGTTCTTACGAGGTCTACGGTTTCACTGTTGAAAAAGGAAGAGATAAAGGAACCGCACACGACACCCACGATCGTAAAGGACGTGGGAATCAAAAACTTTGTGAGCAAGTATTTCATGATTTTTGACAAAACGATGAAGCCGGCCAGCATTCCTAAACCAAACGCGACACAAATCAATAAATTGATGCCTAAATTTTGAAGAGCCATCATTTCGACCGCAACATTCAATAAGGGGAGATAGTACCCTAAGGCCAACAAGGTAATGGAACCCGAAATGCCGGGCGTCGCTAAAGTGGTACTTGCGCCGAAACCTACTGCGAACAGTTTCAAGAAATCAAAAATCTGCGGATTAGATAAATCCGCGGGAGAAAGTGCAAAAACCGAAACGACACCGATCGAAGCCGAAAATAGAAAACCGATGACTGCTAAGAGGATGTTTCGGACATTGACCGTTCCTTTGAGCTTTTTTGTCAACTCGGGGACTCCGCCAATCATCATTCCGACGAAAAGGGCGATGACTGGGAAAGGAGCAATCTGAACAATGAGGTCCAGCGGTATAAACAAGGAGACAGAAAACACCAAACCCAATAAAATAGGAAGCAAAACCTTCATCGATTCTTTGAAGTTTTTTCGAATGTCGGCAATAGCACCAATCATTTTGTCGTATATTCCGAGCAATGCTGCAACGGAACCGCCGCTTATTCCCGGAAGGATAATAGCCATTCCGATGACAAATCCTTTAAGACTGTAAATAAGGTAATTTTTTAGTTTCATTGAAAACTCCTTGCCATCTATCGTCTTCATTATTATACATTTTGGATACATTAAAAAACACTCAGCAAAGGAGAAGTCCCCCGACGGGTTTGTTTTCCGCCAAAGAACTGATTGAATTCTTTCTCTTTAAAGGCAAAATGCAAACGAAAAAAGGCTTATATGCTATAATGTCAACGATTTAGGAGAAGCGTGCATGAAACTGATTGTTGGATTAGGGAATCCTGGCAAGAAATACGCGGACAGCCGGCATAACACCGGTTTTAAAGTCCTTGATGTTTTGGCCAAGGAACTTTCCATCGATGTGAGCAAAGAGGATTTCCTCGGCATGTATGGACGCGGTCGCTTTTTGGAAGAGGACGTTCTCTTACTAAAACCGATGACATTCATGAACTTGTCGGGACAATCTGTTCAAGCCCTCGCCGCTTTCTTCAAAGTCAGCCCAGAGGATATTATGGTAGTGTTTGACGACATGGCCATTCCTCCGGGAAAAATCCGGCTCCGTCTCTCGGGGTCCAGCGGTGGCCAAAAAGGCATGCAAAATATTATCGAGATGCTTGGAACCTCGGCCATCAAAAGAATCCGCGTCGGAATTGGTGAACCCGAGAACAAGGATGCCATCGATTACGTCCTCGGAAAACCCTCAACGGAGGAGAAGCCGCTGGTCGACGAAGCTATTGTTCAAGCGTCCAAAGCCATCCTCGATGCTTTGAAAAACGGATTCCACCATGCAATGTCGACGTTCAATTAAGGTGATGAAATCGATTGAAAAGCCTATTTAAGTTACTCGAAAAAAACAAAGCGACCACCTCCCTGTTTGAAAAAAAGGGAAGTTTTGTCGTGGACGATACTCTTGGTGTTGCCCTTTTAATAGCTTCCGCCTTTAAGAAAAAACCCGAGAAATATACCCTCATTACAACCAACTTATATAATGCCCAAAGACTCTATGATCTCTTGGCCGGTTTTTTAGGTGAAGAGGCTTGTTTATTTTTCCCTGTAGATGAAATTCTTAGGGCCGAATCCATTGCCACGAGCAAAGAAATGCTTTCTCAAAGACTCTTTGTCATGGATGCTCTTTCGGATCCGACGCCCCGTATTCTTATTACCCACGCCTCGGGATTGATGCGTTTTCTTCCCGACCCCGCGTTGTTTCTTTCAAAAACCCTTTCGTTTGAAGTGGGCAAGGAATATAACCTTCAATCGGTTTTTAAAGTTCTTTCCGAGAGTGGATACAACCGCGTCAACAAGATTGACCAGTCGCTTCAGTTTGCGGTTCGCGGCGACATTTTGGATATCTATTCCGTCAACCTTTCGTCTCCGGTCCGTATTGAATTTTTTGGTGATGAGGTGGAAAGCATCCGCTTCTTCGATATTGCCACCCAAGGATCCACCGGAGAAACCAAAAGCATCAAGATTCTTCCCGCAAGTGACATCCTTTTAACGACCGATGAAGAGCATGTTCTCAAAGATAAAATCGAAAACCGTTTAACTTTGGATAAGGACGTCGTGGGCGACGAAAAATACGAGACCATTGCTCAAAAAACGCGCAATGATTATCAACGTTTGCTTGACCGCCAATACCACTCTTCCTTGTACAAATACATGGGTTTTGCTGAGGAAAAACACTTTTCTATCCTCGATTATTGCGGTTCCACAACCATTTTTATTTGTAACTTCCCGCAGTTTAAAGAAGCTGCTCGCATGATTACCGAAGAGGCCACCGACTATTTCTCTGAAATGTTTGAAGAAGGACAGATGATGTCGCATCTTGCCATGTATCAAGATCCGATGCGAGTCCTTACCAATTTTTCTCCGGTCATTTTCGGACATGAATTGATTGAAAAAGATAATGATATCAGTTTCTCGGTTCGCCCAATTATTGGGTCGGCGAACAATCTTGCCAACGCTCAACGGTTGATTGAATCCTATTGCAACAGCGACGAGAAAGTCATTATTGCTTTATCGAACAAACAGCAGATTGATTCCGTCGTTCACATATTGAACGAGGCCAATATCGAGTTCTCGATGGTGGAAGGAATGAACCTTCCTGATGGTAAACTGGGAATCTGTCTTTTGTCTTTAGAAGAAGGCTTTGAGCTTGTTGACGAAAAGATTGCTTATTTGACGAGCAAAGAAATCTTTGGTTTCCGAAATCGAATCTCTCGGTTTTTGAACCGTTTCAAAGAAGCCACCATTTTGAAATCCTATGAAGATTTGGAACCGGGCGACTATGTCGTTCATGAAAACAATGGTATCGGCCAGTTCCTGGATATTACCACTCTCGAAGTCGATGGTGTTCACCGCGATTTTCTTCATATTGCTTATGCCGGCACCGACGTCCTCTATGTGCCCCTTTCACAATTCAAGCTGGTCCGCAAATTTTCAAGCAAAGAAGGCGTTGTCCCAAAACTCAATCGGCTGAACTCCAACGAGTGGGATAAAACCAAGCACCGTATTAAAGAACGTGTAAACGAACTTGCCGACCGCCTGGTTCAACTCTATTCCGAACGAGCCGCCGCCAAGGGATTTTCGTTTAACCATGATGATCAATTTCAAGAAGAATTTGAAAGTCAGTTTCCGTTTGATTTGACCCCCGACCAACTCAAATCGCTCAATGAAATCAAAGAGGATATGGAAAAACCGACCCCGATGGACCGTCTTTTGTGCGGAGACGTTGGCTTTGGTAAAACCGAAATTGCGTTCCGCGCAGCATTCAAAGCGATTTCCTCTGGTAAACAAGTTGCTCTTTTGTGCCCAACCACCTTATTGGCGCGGCAACATTATGAAATCGCTACTGAACGCTTTGCTTCATTTGGTGTCAAGGTGGCTATTTTATCGCGCCTTGTTCCTGAGCCCAAACAAAAACTCTACATGGAAGACATTCGTGAAGGAAAAATCCATTTAGTCATCGGAACGCATCGTTTGCTAAGCAAAGAAATTCACTTTAACGACCTTGGATTGTTAATTGTCGATGAGGAACAACGCTTTGGTGTAGAACAAAAAGAGCGAATCAAAGAAATGAAAACCAATGTCGACGTTTTGACGCTTACCGCTACGCCGATTCCGCGAACGCTTCAAATCTCCCTTCTTGGCATACGCCAACTTTCTGAAATTACGACGCCGCCGATGAACCGCATGCCCATTCAGACCTACGTGATTCCCTATAAAGAACCCGTAATCAAAGAATTAATCGAAAGAGAACTCGGACGAAACGGCCAAGTTTTCTATCTGCACAACAAAGTCTATAACATTGACTCGGTTGCCGGGCGAATTGAACGGTTAGCAAAGAACGCGCGTGTCGGCGTTGTCCATGGTCAGATGGATAAAACCACGATTGAAGATGTCATGCTGAAATTCTATAACAACGAACTCAACGTTTTGGTTTGTACCTCAATCATCGAAAACGGCATCGATATAGCGAATGCCAACATGATTATCGTAGAAGATGCAGACACGTTTGGGCTTTCGCAACTCTATCAAATCAAGGGCAGGGTTGGGCGAGGCAATCGGATTGCTTATGCGTATCTGCTTTATAAAGAAGGCAAAGCCATGAATGAAGTGGCAACGAAGCGCCTTAAGGCGATCCAAGACTTTACCGAACTCGGAAGCGGATATAAGATTGCGCAACGCGATTTAATGATTCGTGGCGCGGGCGATATTTTAGGGCCTGAACAAGCGGGATTCATTGATACCGTTGGTATCGATATGTATCTAAAACTTCTCTCGGAAGCGATCGATGAAAAGAAAACGGGAAAGGTTCCTGAAGAACCCAAAGCTTCCAACACACTCACCATTGATGCTTATATTCCGGCCAGTTATGCTGGGAAAACGGATAAAATTGAGCTTTACCAAGAAATCGAATCCGCAAAGACGTTCATTCAATTGGATGCCATCCATGACAAAATCCGGGATATTTACGGAAGACTCCCTGATGAGGTCGAAAAACTTCTCAGAAAAAGAAAAATTGATATCTTGAGCTCAGACGAATCAATCGAAGACGTCCGTGAAACGACGGAGTACGTCGATGTAAAAATGTCGGTGAAGTTTAGCACGATCAGCGGGGTTGGCAACACGCTTTTCAAAGAAATCATCAATCTGATGCCTTATCTTAAAGTGAACTATATCAACAAAGAACTGAAAGCGCGATTGTTCAAACGTGGAGACTGGCTCACCCACCTTGAGACTTTGTTGTCGGCCATCGTACGGGTCAATGATGAAAGCAAAACCGAAAAAGCAAAAAAAATATCGTAAAATAGAAACAGGAGCACCCTTATATGCGTATTGATAAATACCTTAAAGTAAGTCGTTTAATCAAACGGAGAACAGTGGCCAAAGAAATTGTTGATGGAGGCACGGTTTCCATCAATGGAAAAGACGCAAAACCTTCCAGTGAAATCAAGGTGGGCGATCAAGTTTTTTTACGCCTTGGAAAACATCGCATTCTTTTTGAAGTGTTGGCTATTTCGGAAAATGCCACCAAGGCCAGTTCTTCCGAAATGTATAAAATCATTAAAGACGAAGTGGTGTAATCCATGGATTTTCCTTTTTCAAAAAAAGAAACATTACTGCTGGCATGTTCGTTTGGCCCTGATTCAATGGCTCTTTTGAACATGCTAGTCGAAGAAGGATATAAACCGGTTGTTTGCCACGTCAATTACCATCGTCGACCCGAAAGCGATTTTGAACAGTCGGGTTTGGAACAATATTGTCTCGACCACGATCTCGAATTGGATGTCTTGGACACTACCGGGATGAAGCCCACCGGGAACTTTCAAGCTTGGGCGCGTAATGTCCGTTATCGCTTCTTTCATCAGCGTTATCGGGAATACCGTGCTGAAGGTTTGTTGGTGGCGCATCAGCAAGATGACCATATTGAAACCTATCTTATGCAAAAAGCCCGCAAAACACGCCTTATTTCGTATGGACTTCTTCCAAAATCCGAACTTATCGATATGGTTATTTATCGTCCTTTGCTGGATTTTTCAAAAGCGTCGCTTAAAGCTTACTGTGATCAAAAAAAGATTCCCTATGCGATTGATTCCAGCAACCTTACCGACCACTATCAACGCAATCGAATCCGTCATTCCATCGTAGAAAAAATGGACCAAGAAAAACGAAAAAACGTCCTCGAAGAGATTCTAAAAATTAATCAACAAAATCGAATGGAGACCACGGCTTTGGAACATGAGTTTTCACCATATGAAAACATTCCTGTCGAAAAGGCAAAAAATCTTTCGGAACAATCGTTTACTTTTTTACTTTATTTGATGTTGTCCAAACATTCATGTCATCAACCTTTAAGTTTTGACCGCATTCAACAAATTAAACAATTATGTTTGATGAATCATCCCAATAAGCAAGTTATTTTGAATTCTAGGTGGATGTTTGAAAGACGCTATGATTATTTGGTTTTAACTCAAATTCAAAAGGTCGTGTCATATTCCTATACTCTTTCAAAACCCGACTCCCTGGACTGCCCCTATTTTTCGGTTGATTTCACCAAGGGTTACCTCAAAGATTTTGTCCCGCTTTCTTCTTATCCGTTGACCATCCGCCCTGCCCGTTCGGGTGACCGCATTCAAGTCGGAAAAATGATCAAACGGATTAACCGATTGTATATTGATTGGAAACTTCCCTCATCGTTACGAGCCATTTGGCCTGTTGTGGTGGACAAAAACGGTCTTCCAATTTATATTCCTCGCTTCCAAAAAGACACGCGCTTCCCACGGCAATCAAATTTTGAAATTAAGAAGTCATTTGATTATGTGCAATAATGCGTTTACTGTATAATAATGCTAGTCCTGTAAAAAAAGACTAGATAAAAGATTTTATCTAATACATCACAGCGTCTGACCCTTTGGCGGCAAGCGCGTCAACATACTAAGGAGGAAGTTTATGGACAATCTTAAAAACAAAAAAAGCGGGATATTCGGGTTCCTGGTTCCCTACCTTTTAATGGCGGTGGCGATCATCGCTTTTATTTGGCTGGTATTTTTCCGTTCATCCGGTGTCACCGAAAAAGTCTCTCAAAATGAAATTGTCAACGTTTTGAGCACTGAGCAAATCAAAGAAGTAACCTCAACACAAAAAGAAACAGTAACCGTCATTGAAGGATCTTACATTGACAGCGAAACCGGAAAAACGGTTTATTTTACTTGCACCTTTGAAACCAACAACCAGGCTTTGACCGATGCGGTCTATGACGAACTTATGACGCGTTCAGATGATGGCGGAACGACGCTTTATTTTGACGGCAAATGGACCTCTGTCAACGCGTTTGAAACCAATTGGTTTGAAACTTGGGGCCCAACCATTCTTATTGTTGGCGGTAGTGCGATTCTGTTTATTTTCTTGTTCTCCAAAATGAGTTCTTCGGTCAACAGTTCCAATAGTAAAGCTTTGGAATTCAATAAATCCCGCGCCCGTCGTGAAGACACATCCAAGATCCGTTTTGATGACGTGGCCGGATGCGATGAAGAAAAAGCGGAAATGGTTGAAATCGTTCAATATTTAAAAGAACCCAAAAAGTTCTCGAAATTTGGTGCCAAACTTCCGAAAGGCGTTCTCCTTGTGGGGCCGCCCGGAACCGGCAAAACACTTTTAGCGAAAGCCGTTGCCGGCGAAGCCGGAGTCCCTTTCTATTCCATTTCGGGAAGCGACTTTGTCGAAATGTTCGTTGGCGTTGGCGCCGGACGTGTGCGCGATATGTTCAAGCGCGCTAAGCAAACCGCTCCGTGCCTTGTCTTCATTGATGAAATCGATGCTGTCGGTCGTCAACGTGGTGCCGGTCTCGGCGGCGGAAACGACGAACGCGAACAAACATTGAACCAACTTCTCGTCGAGATGGATGGCTTCTCGGACAACTCCGGAATCATCGTCATCGCTGCGACCAACCGTGAAGACGTGTTGGATCCGGCGCTTCTCCGTGCGGGTCGTTTTGACCGGCAAATCACGGTCAGTTTACCCGACCGCCAAGGCCGCGCTGCTATTTTCAAAGTCCACGCCCGTAACAAAAAAATCGACCCCAATATTGACTTTAATAACTTGGCTCGCAGAACCGTAGGGTTCTCCGGCGCCGATATTGAAAACATCTTAAACGAAGCCGCAATCCTTGCGGTCCGTGCCAACAAAGAAATGGTGACTCTCACCGAAATTGATGAAGCCATTGACCGTCGGATCGGTGGGCCTGCGAAAACTTCGCGTGCGCTCAACGAGACCGAACGTCGCGCCATTGCGTATCACGAAGCCGGCCACGCCATCATTGGTTTGAAACTCAAGCATTCCGATAAAGTGCAAAAGATTACCATCGTTCCTCGCGGACGTACCGGCGGGCACGTGTTGATGAGCCCGGATGAAGATCGTTTCTTGTTAACCAAAAAAGAATTACTTGCCCGTATCGTGGGATACCTCGGCGGACGTTCATCTGAAGAAATTTTCTTCAATGATATTTCCACCGGTGCCCAAAACGATATCAGCATTGCCACCCGCTTAGCACGTTTGATGGTTACCGAATACGGTATGTCCACGCTTGGCCCCATTCAATATGAATCGGACAGCGAAAACGTCTTCTTGGGCCGTGACTATACTTCGACACAAAAGAACTTCTCGACACAAGTCGCTTATGAAATCGATACCGAGGTTCGGAAGATTATCGACGAATCCCACGCGTTGGCTAAAAAGATTATCGAAGAAAACCGCGAACAAGTGATCATGATTGCGGAACGTCTCCTCGAAAAAGAAACAATCAATGCGGAAGAAATTGTCGAACTGTTTGAACCCAAGGTTGAAAAAGACGCCGCAAACGAAAACAAAGGGGAAGGAAAGGTTTAACCTTCCCTTTTTTCTCTTTATGTGGAATATCGGTAACATCTCAATTGAAGGAAAAGTGGTTCTTGGCCCAATGGCCGGTATCACGACTTTAGCTTACCGCGATTTCATGAAAGATTTTGGCGTTGCCGTTTCTTACACCGAGATGGTGAGCGATTGCGGGTTAATCTATAAAAACGAGATGACCTATACCTACTTGGCGATGAGTGAAAAAGATCATCCGGTCGGATTGCAACTTTTTGGCGGTAAAAAAGAAACCTTGGTGAAAGCGGTCCAATTGGTTCAAGACCTCGGTTGCACCTACGATTTTATCGACATCAACTTCGGATGCCCGATGCCCAAAGTCACACGGACCGGAGCAGGCTCTTCTTGGCTCAGACGTGTGGACGAATTGCATCAAGCCGTTAAAGCCGTCGTGGAAGTATCTTCCAAGCCTGTAACTGCCAAAATCCGTATTGGCTGGGATTCCTCTTCCATCAATTTTATGGAAGTCATTCATGCGCTCGAGGACGCCGGAGTCGCCATGATCTGTGTTCACGCCCGGACCACGAGTCAAATCTACAGCGGAACCGCTCGATATGATTTAATCGGGGATTTGCGTACGAAAATGAAGGTCCCTTTAGTCATCAGCGGTGATATCTTTACTCTTGATGATGCCATCAAGGCTATTGAAATTACCAAAGCCGATGCCGTCATGGTGGCACGCGGGTCGTTGGGCCATCCCAAACTTGTTTCCCAGATTGACACATACTTTCGAACGGGTGAAAGATTGACGAACGCCACGCTTGAAGAACAGCTAACCTATCTGACGACTTTTGGCGAGAGTTTGGTAAAACTCAAAGGGGAAAAATCAGCCATCCGAGAACTTCGTGGAATCGGGGTTCACTTTTTAACAGGATTTCCCGGAATGAAACGATTTAAAGCGGAAATGTCGGGGACCATGGAAACCCTTGAGGATCTCTACCGGATTGTCCGAGAAATCGCCGAGACCGTTTTGACTACCAAATAATCGATATTTAAATTATAATAATTTAGCACTGAGGTGATTTTATGGCAGACGAATTAACTGAACAAGAAGCTGTGAGACGTGAGAAACTCGCCAAATACGAAGAACTTGGCGTGGATCCTTTTGGACAAAAATTTGTTCGAAGTGATACGAGCGAATCCATCAAAACGAAATTCCTTGGAAAAACCGCCGAAGAACTTGAAGCATTGCAAGCCTATGTTTCCGTTGCCGGAAGACTGATTGCCATTCGTAGAATGGGCAAAGCGAGCTTTGTGGTGATTCAAGATAAATTCGGTACCATCCAATGCTATTTGAAAAAAGATGTGGTGGGTGAAGAGACCTACAAACTTTTTGATTTGGCTGACCTGGGCGACATCGTTGGCGCCTACGGTCGCATTATGCTCACGCATACCGGCGAATTAACGATTCGCGTTGAAAAATACACGCATTTGACGAAGGCCTTACGGCCGTTACCGGAAAAATTCCATGGTCTTGTTGATCCTGAAGAAAGAGCGCGTCGCCGCTATGTTGATTTAATCGTCAACGATGATGCCCGTCGTATCGCTTTGGCCCGTCCCAAGATTATCCGCAGCATTCAAAACTTTTTGGATACCAACGGATTCGTAGAGTTCGAAACCTCGGTTTTGCAACCCACGCTTGGAGGTGCCGCCGCGCGTCCTTTTGTGACCCATCACAACACGCTCGATCGTGATTTCTACCTGAGAATTGCAACGGAATTGCCCTTAAAGAGACTCTTGGTGGGCGGACTTGAACGCGTCTATGAAATCGGCCGTTTGTTCCGTAACGAAGGTATGGATACACGTCACAATCCCGAATTCACGACGGTCGAAATCTATCAAGCTTTCGGCGATATCGAAGACATGCAACATTTGTGCGAAAATTTGATCCGGACCGCCGCCATCCAAGCCGCGGGAACGACTCAACTTCCCTGGGGCGACAAAATCATTGATGTCGGTGCTCCTTTTAAGAAAATCCACATGGTTGACCTTATCAAAGAAATTACCGGAATCGACTTCTGGAAACCAATGAGTTTCGAAGAAGCGGCCGCCTTGGCTGCCCAACACGACATTCATTTGGAAGCCCACGAAAACAGCGTCGGCTATGTCATCAATGAATTCTTTGAAAAATACGGAGAACAAACCTGCATTCAACCGACCTTCGTCTTCGGTCATCCGATTGAAATCAGCCCGTTAGCCAAGAAATCCAAAGATCCGCGCTTTACCGAACGCTTCGAATTGTTCATCAGCGGATCCGAATACGCCAACGCCTTCACTGAACTCAACAACCCGATTGACCAAAGAGAACGCTTCAACGAGCAACTCAAGGCCAAAGCGCTGGGCGATGATGAAGCCAGCGAAATGGATACCGACTTCGTGGAAGCTCTCGAATACGGTATGCCTCCTGCCGGTGGTATCGGCATCGGCATCGACCGCTTGATTATGCTTCTAACCAACACACCCTCAATCCGTGAAGTCATCCTCTTCCCCTGCATGCGTGATCGTTAAAAAATACGGAAGGTTCGCCTTCCGTTTTCTTTTGGGGATAAAGTATGCAAATTCGCCACTATTATGTGGTAGGAGTCTTTGAAAATGATGACTTGTACACGCACTCCCCTATTTCTTTACAAAACGTTATATATAATATATAATTTGCAAAGTATAGTGTGAAGGCTATATATTTACTCTCTGCTGCCACGCAGATGGCAGCCAGAATGACCAAAGGGAGGTGTACTCATGCAAAAGTACGAAATCATGTATATTCTGAAGGCGAATCTCGAAGAAGAAGCCCGGAAAGAACTCATTGCGAAACTTCACGCGATTCTCACCGAACACGGTGCGACCATCCGTGACGTGAAAGAATGGGGTCTTAAAGATTTGGCTTATCCAATCAAGGATGAGATCAAAGGCTACTACGTCGTGATCAAGATTACTTCGGAACCTCAAGCGACCGCTGAATTCGATCGTTTGACCAAGATTAATGCTAACGTATTGCGCCATCTAGTCGTCGTTGATCAAGACTAAAAAGGAGGATTATTCTTATGATTAATCGCGTAATTTTAGTCGGGCGCTTAACGCGCGATCCCGAACTCAGGAGAACGACCAGCGGTATGTCCGTCGCATCCTTCACCGTGGCGGTAGACAACCGGGTTAAAAGCGGTGCCGAAAAAAGCGCAAGCTTCATTCCGTGCACAGTTTGGAACCAAGCTGCTGAAAATGTCTCGAAGTTTACCCGCAAGGGTTCACTTGTCGGCATCGATGGGCGTCTCAATCAACGAAGCTATGATTCAAAAGAAGGCAAACGCGTCACCGTGTTGGAAGTCATTTGCGACTCCGTTCAGTTCTTAGAACCGAAAAGCGGAGCTCCCGAAGCGACCCCGACCGATGCGACTCCGGATTTTCAACCGGATGAACCTGCTCGCGAAACAAGCAAAAACTTATCGTCCATCGACATCGTCGATGATGACTTACCATTTTAAAGAAAGGTTGGAACAAACATGGGATTCAAGAAAATGAGACCTCGCAAGAAGGTCTGCTATTTCACCAAAAATAAAGTCGCTTACATCGACTATAAAGACGTTGAATTACTCAAACGTTTTATTAGCCCGAATGGCAAGATCACGCCCCGTCGCGTGACCGGAACCAGCGCCAGATATCAAAGAGAACTGGCCACCGCGATTAAAAATGCCCGTTTTATGGCTTTACTGCCGTACAGCATTGACTAATTCGGTCACGGTATAAGTCGAACACAAAAGGACCTCGTTAACGGGGTTCTTTTTTTGTTATTTAGGCAAAAGAAAAGGGTATGAAATCAATCATACCCTTCCTTTTATTTGGGAAACTTAATTTCTAATTCGGTTGTCCGCGTTTCTTCTTAGAAACCAACATGAAGTACATGAGTGTGCTTAATCCGATGACGCTAATCAAGATGACAATCGGCAATGAATCATCGGTGTAGGATATTTCGCCAACAGAAGCAGCTGACGGAGGTGTCTTTCCATCTCTCAGACAAATGGCAGTCCATTTGGCCATGGCGGTGACAACGTTAATGGTTAAAGTTTCGCCGA
>ERZ1645192.3083-NODE-3083-length-13700-cov-12.366874_pt1 | contig 13700 bp, 10 predicted proteins | sample MGYA00575354_ERZ1645192 | MGnify/ENA primary metagenome ERZ1645192 (study PRJEB40844, sample SAMN11349763) | freshwater sediment metagenome | isolation source: river sediment | host: Sediment | place: India: Faizupur Khadar , New Delhi | collected 2017-02-21 ... | reverse complement strand
CGGCGATCTGTTCGGGGGTGAGGTTGAGGCAGCGGGTGAGGATTTTTTCAGTTTCAGCGCCAAGAACCGGCGCGGGCAAGCGGATTTCGCCAGGCGTCCGGCTGAGTTTGATCGGGATGCCAGGAATGCGTGTGGCGCCGGCGGTTGGATGCTCCACCTCGAGGATCATCTCGCGGGCTACCACCTGCTCGTTCGTGACGACCTTGTCGACCGTGTTGATCGGTCCGCAGGGAATGCCGGCGTCGTCAAACATCTGCTGCCAATCTTCAGCAGTTTTGGTCATGAATCTTTCCGCCAGAATCGGACGCAGAGCCGCATAGTTCTCATTGCGCAGCGGGTTGGTCTTGAAGCGCGGGTCATCCGCGAGGTCAAGTTCCATCAAGCCGCAAAGGGTCACCCAAAGGCGGTCGTTGCCGGCTGCCAGCATGATCGGAGTGGTGAGGGTGTCGAAAGGCTCAAAAGGCACGATCGACGGATGGCGATTGCCGATCGGGTGCGGGATTTCACCGGTGAATTCGAAGCGGGAGATGGCGTTTTCGAGGATGGCAACCTGGCAGTCGAGCATGGCAACGTCTACCATCTGCCCCACGCCTGAGCGTTCCCGTTCATGCAGCGCGGCTAAGATGCCTGCCGCGCAAAAGAGACCGGCGGTGATATCGCCAATGGACGTGCCCACGCGGGTTGGCACGCCGTCTGGCTGACCGGTGATGCTCATGATGCCGCCCATTGCCTGCACTACAGCGTCGTATGCAGGGCGTTGGCTGTAGGGACCGGTCTGACCGTAGCCGGTGGACGAGGCGTAAATGAGGCGGGGGTTGATCTCTTTGAGCACATCGTAACCCAAGCCAAGTTTTTCCATGGTGCCGGGGCGGAAGTTTTCCACCAGGATGTCCACCTGCTTGACCAGCTCCTTCAGAATCTCTTTGCCCTCGGGGGCTTTGAGGTTGAGGGTGATGCTTTCTTTGTTGCGGTTAATACTCATGAAATAAGCGCTTTCCCCATTTTTGTAAGGACCAAAAGCCCTCGAATCATCGCCTTTTTCAGGTTGTTCAATTTTGATGATTTCCGCGCCAAGGTCTGCCAACAACATGGTGGCGTAGGGTCCCGCCAAAACGCGTGTCAGATCCAGCACTTTAATATCGGATAATGCGCCCATTTCTATTCCTCCGGTCTATCTTTCCTCTTACAAGGGTTCAGAATCCCTTTCGAGAAGGGATTCTGAACCTATTTTGTTAAGACTTATGCAATTTCATCAATAGCGATACAGCGGCAGAAAGCGCTTTCGCCATACTGGAACTTCCAGGGTAGGGTGCCCAGGATCAGGCGCTTGTTCAGGACCTGATCGATCTCGCCGCCGATGTTTTCGACGTGGATGATTTCCCATGGTTTGGGGAAGACTTTGACATGCATCGCCTGGTATACATCGGGCCATGGATAGATTTCGTTCAGACCCTTGCCATAGCGTTCTTTCATGACCTTGTCGCATGCCTGTGCTTCGAGGGGTTCCCAATCGCGGATTTTGGTGTTCATGGGATGATCCGCAGAGCCGCAGTCGACGGCGATGTGCTTGATCTTCATTTCCTTGATCCAGTCGACAAAGTCCATGGAGGGACCTGGGTGGCGCAGCATGTAGCGGCGTTCGTCAGCTTCGGGCTGGTCGAAACCGTAGCGGTGGTAGCCTGTGTTGATGTAGAGGATATCGCCGGTTTTCACCTCAACACGGTCCATGATGTCTTGCGGGGTGTAGATGGACCAGTCGGAGGCAATGTCGGAGAGGTCAACCACAACGCCCGGACCCATCAGCTTGTCCATCTCGAGTGAAGCAATGTCGCGCCCGGCGGTGTCAAAATGCAGAGGACCGTCGAGGTGGGTGCCCACGTGGTTTGAGGTGGTGATGAGCATGCCGTTTGCGCCGTTGGGGGCAAGACGTTTAAAGAATTTAACCTGGAGCGGCTCGTACGTTGGCCAGGGTGGGGAAAGGTGACTTGTGTTTTGCGTTAAATCGTAAACTTTAAATTTATCCCAATTGTTAATCATAGTTCCTCCAAAAGATTATTCCTCCAGAAGACCTTCGTCTTCAAGGAGGTTAACAAACGCTTCTAAAGCTTGTTCAAAACAAGCCATTGGTGGGTGCACGATGCCCGCGCCCACCTGACCCACACCGGCTTCCTTATGGGCGATGCCGGTGTTGATGACTGGTAACACCTGAGTTTCGATTACTTTTCGGATGTCTATGCCGGTAGGTGCCCCTCTGAAGTTCATCGGCGGCAGTTTGTAGGCGCGGCTTTCTTCCGTGGTGATCTCGTACATGCTGGTAGTATAACGCACGGCGTCCTTAGGGGTACCGCCCACAAATTGCACAATCGCCGGCGCGGTTGCCATCGAGAAACCGCCAATGCCGAGCGTTTCGGTGATGCATGAGTCGCCGACATCCGGGTTGGCATCTTCCATGGAAAATCCGGGGAAGTAGAGTCCGTCGATGATTTCAGCCGGGGCAGTAAACCAGCGACCGCCCAGCCCCGCCACGCGAATGCCAAACTCTGTGCCGTTGCGTGCCATGGTGTAGACGATGGTTGAATGTTCTACCTTGCCCGCGGGTTCCAGGGTGGCTTTGGCAGCCGGCATGGAAAGGTTGAGGAAGGTATGGTCGTTGCTGTTCAGGAATTCCAGAACGGCAATTTTGTCCTGATCGCTGAAGGAGGTTTTGACGATGCTGGGGGCAATTTCGCGAATCAACAGCGAGGTCGCCGCTTTGTTGCGGTTGTGCACTTCGTCGCCCATCTGAACAGCCTGAGCGATCATGATCTTCAGGTCGATTGGGCCATGGATTTCGATGGTTTCTTTCAGGACGGGATAAAGCACATTCTCCATCCATTGGAGATGCTTGATCACTTCCGGACCATAAGCACCCATACGCAGCACCTTGCCAAGACCCTCATTCAGGGTGCAGTAGGCGCGGTTGCCATAGGCTTTGTTTTCGATGATCCAAACGGGCATCCTGGCAGTCACAATCCCAGCCATGGGTCCAACCGCGTCGTGGTGGTGGCAGGGTTCAAAGCGAAGCTTACCGGAAGCCGCGTATTCAGCCGCTTCTTCGGGGGTGGATGCCAAACCTTCATACATCAGGCCAGCCATCACGCCGCCGCGCAGCGGACCGGACATTTTGTCCCAGGTGATTGGCGGACCCGCGTGGAGAAACAAATCTTTTGCCATGCCCGGGATAACCTCCCCAGCCACGCCCAAACCGACCAGTGTCGGCTGTCCATTCTGGATTATTTCCAGAGCTTCCTTATTTGCGGTTTCAATGATCTCTATCAATGTATCACTCCTTCCAATTGATTATTTCCTGACCTTATTGAGCTTGCTCAGCAGGTCAAGCATGTTCTTCTTGCCGCCTGCTTTTGGCTTCCAGTTTACCTGCACAACGGTTACCTCCTGGCTTTTCAAGTCGTTTTGGAAAGACTTTAAGCCAAGGTTGATTACTTTGAGTTCCTGTTTAAAGAGGTCATTAACCGACATCTCAGGCTCCTTTCTTCATGCCCTGCAGCACGCGGTCCGTAAGCCGCACAGCCTGGGCGTTGGACGGCATCACCAAAATATTTTCTGCTTCGAGGGTGGCGATCGAGCGGTTCAAATCCTGGCTGTCCAGGTCTGTGCCGCAAACAGAGGCGATCACGATAACATCTTTGCCCTGCGCGGAAAGGCGTTGGCGAATCTCGCGAACCGAGGCAGCCACAGCCCCTGCCGGGTCCTGGTAAGAGCCAAACCCAAGCACAACGTCCACAAGAATGACGCCAGTCCGCCCATCCACATGCGACCTAAAAAATTCAGTCCGGGTTTGGGGGTCGATCATCGGGTGCGGTCTGCCGCGCGTGAACTGGTCTTCGCCGAGGTCAAGGCAGATATGCCCGCGTCCATCGGGAAGGTTTTCGATTGCCATTTCGGGCGTGAGGGGGATGTTGGAATAGATGCTGTGGCGGTTGCCCAAAAGCTTCATTGCCTCGTCCGCCAGCGTTCCACCTGTAAACAAGGCACGCAGCTCGGTCTGGTCACTCTTTAACAAGCCAACCGCGTTCTCAACGATCCGGTCAACTTCATCCTCCGGCAGGGAGAACCCAGTGAAGTCTGTGTATGCCTGCCCCCGAAGAGCCCTTACGGCTTTTTGGGCGGCATCCTCAAGGCTAATGCAGGGGATAGCTCCCACTGCCTCAATCGCCGCCTTGTCTCCGCCGATAAAATCAATCACGACTGGTTTGGGGCAGGTTTTGGCGATCTGGTAGATTTTCTCCGCAACGGACGGCGCCGGCGGCTTGGAAATCAACACAATCAATTCAGTTTCAGGGTCGGCGATTAAGGATTCAAAACCCTGGATCATCATCAGCCCGCCGATTTGTTCTTTCAGGTCGCGACCGCCGGTGCCGATGACCTGCGAAAGCCCCTCCCCAAGCTTGTGGACCTGCACCGTTACCTCCTGCGTGCCCGTGCCCGAGGCTCCCACCACGCCGATTTTGCCGCGCCGGACGGCGTTGGCAAAGCACAGGGGTTTTCCGTTAATGATGGCTGTGCCGCAGTCGGGACCCATCATCAGCAGCCCTTTTTCGACGGCTTTTTGTTTGAGGCGAAGCTCATCCTCAACGGAAACATTGTCCGAGAAGAGCATCACATGCAGACCCGCGTCCAGCGCGTCCTCAACCTCTACTGCCGCGTATTGACCAGGCACGGAGATTAAAACCAGGTTGGCTCCGGGCAAAGCCTGAATAGCGGAACGTAAGGAAGGCGGTTGGTATTCTTCGTCGCCTTCAGACTCCGAGCTTTTGTTCAGGTAGTCACTAAAGGCATCCTCGATCTCCTTCATGGTGATCTGCGATTCGTCCATTTTCGCGGCGATGAAGAGGTCGTTCGGAGTCAGCGTGTCAAACTCGCTTGAAGCTAATCCCAAATCCTTCGCGAGGCTCAGGTTTAGGTCGGTGCCCATCCCCACCAACACATCTTCAACGCCCTCCAGCTTCTGAAGTTCTCTCGACAACAACATGAGTGTTACCGAATCGTAATAGGCATTTCTTTTAATACTCGTCTTTAAGGTCATATGCCTGGCACAGGTTGCGGTTGATTTCGCTCAACCCATGCTCGCTCTCCTTTCTTTTCTGTGTTTGTCAAAGTGTTCTGATACCATTCCAAGGCGCAGATCAGCCCAAGCAGGAAATCCCCACCCGAAGAAGCTCCGTGCCGCAAAACCTGACTGGCGCACTTTTCCAGATCGTCCCCGTTTTGAAAAAGGCAGGTGTAAACAAGCCGCTGGTGGCTGATGCTGGTTTTTCCCTCCGCGGCATGCCTGAGCATGTTCGCGCTGATGAGGGTGGTTCGATTTTTCGCCATGCCGGTAATTGTCTGATTAAATTCGCGAATCCAAGGGAAGCGGTCCCGATCCAAGCCATCCACTATATCAAATAACAACAGATATGCCGCCAGGAAATCATCACAAGAGGGTGTGGAACCCATGCCAAAGCCGACCAACCGGTCAGCCAACCGCAAAGCAAGCTGCCAGTCGCGCGTGTTAAGCGCGTTTGTGAACGCCTCGAGGTCCTCCGCGATGTAGCGTGAGTAGATGTTGCCCGCGGGGGGTTGGGAATCGGTGATCCAACTTGTCAGGCGCGGCAGGAGCGGCAGCAGCCCCTCCGCCGGCTGTTTCGCGAGCCATCGAACCAGGCGCAGCCTGAGCCGCGCGATTTCCTCCGCAGGTCGGGCAACCTGATTCGTCGGCTGCCCAGGCACCCAAACCCGGGCATTGCGCAAGTTTATGGAAAGTTTTCCGTCAAGCAGGTCGATTTGCCCGCCAGCCAAAACAACCTGATCGCCGGCTGTGAAACGACCTGCCAGGTTTTCGCGGCTATTGACCGTCAGCCCCATCGGCGTGATGTCGTCCTGGTTGGTGAGCGTGATCAATTGGTCTCCCAGTGTCAGAAAGTTGACCGCGTGGGGAAAAACCGAGTGGACGCATGCCAAAAGACCGGGGTTGTTCCCAAGGAAATCAACCAGGTCTTCCGCAGCCATGATCGCGTTCATCTCATTCATCGTCGTTCAGCCAATCAGGTCCCGGATCTTTAGCGCCAGCTGAATGGAAAAGGCGGTTTCCGGGTCCTTCAAATCTAATTTGAGGGTATCACGAATCCGATTGATTCGATAGACAACAGTATTGTAGTGAGTGTATTGCACTTCGGAAATCTTGCGCAGATTCCCGCCGTGTTCAAAATAAGCCTGGACTGTTTCCAACAATTTACCGTCATGCTCAGCATCATATTTTATTATAGGCTCAAGCACCTGGTCGGCATGCGTTAAAAAGTCCTCCCGGGTTTCAGGCGCGCCAAATAACCGCGCGATTCCCATTTCCTCGAAGAACCCGTAATGGCTTTTGTTTGCTTTTTTACTGGCTTGCAGCACCCGCGCCACCTGCTGAGCCTCACGCAGGCTCTCACTAAGCTTAGTGTAGCCGGGGTATTCCTGCCCAACCCCCGTAAAACAAAACTCCTCCACCTTGAGCTGCCTGGCAGCCTCAAGCAGTGAAAAGACGAACTGCCTCGTCTGGTCGGCGCGAGTTTCCGGGGTGAGGTTTGGATCATACTCGAGTAAAAAGTTGATTTCATTGGGCTTTGTCACCCAGATGTAGCGCGAGGATGCTCTTTGTTGGGCGTAGCTGAGGATGCCCGTCAGGATCAGGCTTGTTTCCTGGTTTCTGCGGTTGCGCGAGGAAGCCGAAAGCGAGCTGTCCCGATAGTCCAGCCTGAAGATCAGGCTTTGATGATGGGCTTTGGGGTTGAAACCATAATATTCGGCATCCAGAATCGCGCCAGCCTGAGATTCAGGTTTGTCGCTCAGCAGTTGCTCCAAAAAGATTGTCCGATGCACGTTCTCGCGTTGGGTGGCGGTTAGTTTGGTGACGATATGCAGCGCAATCATCGAGGTGGCTGACTCGATCACAAACAGGTCGCCCTCGTTTAACTGCTCGTGAATGTCCCAGAGGTAAATTTGACCGTAAAGGTTTTCTTCAAAGAAGATCGGAATGCTGAACCGCTTGACCTTTACGCCATCAACCAGGTCATAGTTGGTGCGGATCTCCATTAACCCCGGTTCCAGCGTTGTGCTGGTGTTGTTGATGGTGGATGGCACCAGGCGGTCAAGAATGGCTTCCCAGTTTTTATCCTCCGCATGGTACGTGAAACTCTTATACACCTGGTCCGTAATCAGCGTGGGGCAGTGCAGCGCCTGGCTGATAAGTTCGGCAAACTCCTTCATGTCGCCACGGCGAAGCATGATATCGCGAATTTGGTTGTTAAATTCGTTGATCTTTTCGAGCAGGCGCGTCTGTTCGCCAATAATATAGGTAAAAATTTGTTTCATTAAGTCGCCGTACGACACACCCGGCGGGATTTCAATAATTGGAAACTTCAAACGGTTGGCGGTTTCGATTACGCTCTCAGGCAGCTCGTTGATGAAGCGCTTGGTTTTGATGCCCAGACCCGAAACGCCCTTCTCTGAAAAAATCGGCAGCAGCGTGTTCAGGGCTTCAATGTTGCTGGAAAGTGAGTAGGCTGTGGTCAGCAATAGCTCCCCCGGTCGGACCCAGTCGGCAATATCCGGCACCTCCATAACATTGACCGAGGTAATCACATGATCCATCCCAGACCCGCCCGCTAATACCTCCGCCCCAGCCAGCAAATCGACTTTCAGGATGTCTCGTAAACGTACTTTCAATGCTTTAAGCATATTCCGTTTCTCATCCTTTGTTGAATTGTACCGAAAAACGCCGTCCATTTCATTGTCATATCAGATAATAAGCAAGGCGCTATTACGATTTTCCTTGTTAATTTACCACAATTCAGGCTGTTGGTGAGGCGAATCCTTAGAAAACGAGGCACACTTTTACATATCAGGATACAATAGGGGCATGTTGGAATTGACCATCTCCGCGTATCACCAGGCGCTGCTCGAAAAGCAGATGACTACCGAGGACCTGGTTACCTTTTATCTGGACCGAATCAGGCGTTTTGACATCGCGCTTGCCAGCATCATCTGCGTTAATCCGGCTGCAATCCAATTGGCAAAGGATTGCGACCTTTCCCTTCAACAGACCGGCAAACTGAGCGGCAGCCTGCACGGAGTTCCTGTTTTGCTGAAAGATAATATTGAAACCGCGGACATGCCCACCACAGCCGGCAGTCTTAGCCTGCAGGGTTTTTCAACTGGCAGGGATGCCGATCTGGTCCGCCGTCTGAAAGCCGCCGGTGCGATCATCCTCGCCAAAACCAATTTGCACGAATTCGCGATCTGGGGCGAAACGATCAGCTCGATCAAAGGGCAAACCCGCAACCCCTACGACCTGACCCGCACCCCGGGTGGGTCCAGCGGGGGGACGGGGGCGGCTCTCGCGGCAAATTTTGGGCTGGCAGGCATCGGCACCGACACGATCAACTCGATTCGGTCGCCTTCCAGCGCCAACAACCTGGTAGGCATTCGTCCAACCGTCGGCGTGGTTAGTGATGAGGGCATTGTGCCCTATTCTCTCACGCAGGATACCGCCGGACCGATGGCTCGTTGTGTGGCGGACGCGGCAGCGGTGTTGGATGTGATTGCAGTTAAAGACCTGCCTCAAACCAGCCTGCCTGCCAAGCCGCGAATCGGCTTGCTCAGGTCCTTCTTTGGCTCGGAGCCCGTCAACCTGGAAGTCAACCGTTTGATGGCGCATGTTATTGAAGAACTCGGCAACACAGGCTTTGAGGCCGTGGAAGTCGGCAGTCAGATTCAGATTGACGACCTTGTTTCCAATGTCAGCGTGCACCTTTACGACCTGAAAGCCCACCTGAACGGCTATCTGGAGTCGGTCAATGCTCCATACCCGAGCATTGATGCCATTTTGGCGAGCGGCTTGTATCACCCAGGTATCAAAGATAATCTCGTGCTTGCGAACCAGCTTGCGATCAACTCCCCTGAATATGGCGAGAGGTTAAAACGGCGTGATCTTCTGCGGAAACAGATCGAGTCGATCTTCGTGGAAAATCAGAGCCTCGCGCTGGCTTTTCCCCACCAACAGCAGCTTGTTTGCCGGGTCGGCGAGAGTCAGTCACAGCGCAATGGCGCCCTCGCAGCAATCACCGGGTTCCCATCCATCTGTCTGCCCGCGGGCTTCACAGCCGCCTCAGACAGCGCGCCAATCGGGGTGCCTGTTGGTTTTGAGCTGTTTGGTTTGCCCGGCAGCGAGCGTCTTCTGATTGCGCTTGCCGCCCTCTATGAACAGCAATTTCCAAAGCGGCAGCCCCCAACCGAGGCTAAATGGTTGTAATTTCTTCCCATTGCTTGCCTTCATTTAGCCAAACAATTGTAAGATTTAACAAACAAGAGTCATCTTGCTGTATGTTAGAATTACCGATAATTACGCATGAACCTGATATCTTTCCATAGATATCTTTCACAAAAAACCATAGTTCAAACCGTGAAAACGCGAAGAACACAAGTTGTATGGTACCAACAGGAGGCTTTTAATGATAAGTAGGTTTGCATACTTTAAGCCCCACAACATCAATGAAGCAGTTCAATATCTTGAGAAGGAAGAGAAGTCCTTTGTCCTGGCTGGTGGCACGGATCTGATGATTCTGCTGCGCAGAAATATCATCAATGCCGAACACATCGTGGACATTAAAGGTCTCCCTGAGACATCAGAATTCAGCTTCGTTGACGGCGCCGGTTTAACCATCGGCGCTTCTGTTGTGGTTAACCGTATCGTCGATTCAGAAGTTGTCAAGGCAAAATATCCCGCGCTGAACCAGGCAGCCGCATCCCTGGCTTCGTTCCAGCTTCGCAACCGCGCGACCGTGGTTGGGAACATTTGCAACGCCTCTCCCGGCGCCGACCTTCCCCCTGCTTTGTTGGTCTATGATGCGGTTGTAAACATCGCTGGCCCGCAAGGCACACGGCAGGTTCCCCTGCACGAATTTTTCACCGGCGTGAAGCGCACTGTGCTTCAGCGCGGCGAAATTGTGGTTTCGGTGCATTTACCCGATCCAGGTGAAGGCGATAAAAGCATCTACCTTCGTCAGGCTCGCCTTCGCGGGCATGACCTCGCGGCAGTTGGCGTTGCCAGCCGCGTCAGACCGGACGGCAAAGTGGCGATTGGCATTTCTGCTGTCGCCCCCACCCCAAAACGGCTTTTCGCCCTCGAAGACATGATCAACGAGCGTGGGCTTTCCCAGGAAACCGTAGAATTGGCTGGGCAAGCAATCCATGAGCATATTCGTCCCATCACAGACGTACGGTCCTCAGCCCAATACCGTCTGTTGACGTCGTCTGTTTTACTGAAACGCGGATTGCTCGCGCTAATTGGTAAGGAGGCATAAACATGGACAACGAAAAAGATTGTTCTATGTATACTGAGCATATCGATTCAGGCAAGCGCAAAGTGACCCTGAGCATGACTGTGAACGGCCGCCCGGTGGTTCGGGATGTTGACCCAAACATGACCTTGCTACACTTCCTGCGCGACAACCTGAAGCTGTTTGGCACAAAAGAAGCCTGCGGCGAAGGTGAATGCGGCGCATGCACCATCATCTTGAACGGCAAAGCCGTGACATCGTGCATCGTTCTGGCTGTTGAAGCCGAAGGCGCACAGATTACTACGGTTGAGGGGCTTTCCAAGAACGGCAAACTCTCCATTTTGCAGGAAGAGTTCGTCAGCCAGGACGCCCTTCAGTGCGGTTTCTGCACCCCGGGCTTCCTGATGTCGACGCGCGCGCTGCTGGACCACAACCCGAACCCAACAGATGAAGAAATCGTTGAGGTTCTGAGCGGCAACCTTTGCCGTTGCACCGGCTACATTCCTATCTTACAGGCGGTAAAACGTACCGCGGAACGGGAACGAAAGGAGTTAGGTCGCTAATGGAAGAGAATAAATACCAATCAAAATACAAGCGGGTTGGTCAGCCTTACGATCGTAAAGACGCCCTCGACAAAGTCACCGGGCAGGCTGTTTATACCTACGACATGGAACTTCCCGGCATGCTGCACGCACGCTGCCTGCTCTCTCCGTATGCCCGCGCAAAGATCGTCTCGATCGACACCAGCAAAGCCAAAGCCCTGCCCGGCGTCCGGGCTGTTCTGACCGGTGAGGACTCCGACATTTTGGTCGGTCTCTACATGCAGGACAAACGCGTCCTCTCCAAGGGCGAAACTCGCTATCAGGGCGACGTGGTTGCCGCCGTGGCTGCCGAAGATGAAGAAACAGCCGAACGCGCCATCACGCTTCTGGATGTGGTCTACGAACCCCTGGCGCCTGTCCACGACGTGGACGAAGCGCTTGAGGGTAAAATCCTGGTTCACGATGACATCAACAACCTGAAACACTACGTGGGCGTCTTCTTCCCACAGAAGGATTCCAACATCGCCAGCTGGAATAAAAGCCGAAAAGGCGATCTGGACAAGGCGTTCGAAGAAGCGGACCTGGTGCTGGAAGGCGAGTATTCTCTGCCGGCTGTTGCCCATGTCCCAATGGAAACCCATGTGACAATTGTCCAGGCTGACCCTTACTCCAACCGGATTAAAATTTGGTCATCCGCCCAGTCCCCATTCGCCATCCGCCAGATCATGGCAGATAGCTTCCACATTGCGGAATCGGACGTCGAAGTCCACATCCCGTATGTCGGCGGCGGCTTCGGCGGAAAGGCTGGCATCCACCTCGAACCACTCGCCACGCTGCTATCCAGAGCTGCTGGCGGTCTGCCTGTAAAAGTTCGCGCCACCCGTGAGCAGGAGTTTAACCAACTCCCGACCCGCGCGGGAATGCGCGGACGCCTCAAAACCGGCGTCACCAAAGAAGGAAAGCTCACCGGTATTCAGGCTGTGTATGACTGGGATAGCGGCGCGTATGCCGACTATGGTGTTAACGTTGGCAAGACCGCTGTCTATTCGGGCATCGGTCCCTACAAAGTGGAGAACGCCAGCATCGATTCAAAAACCATTTACACCAACAAGGTGTTCAGCACCGCCTACCGCGGCTTTGGTCACCTTGAAACCCACTGGTCTATTGAACGCCAGATGGACATCCTCTCTCAGCATCTTGGAATTGACCCCTACGAATTCCGCATGATGAACCTGCTCGGACCTGGCGACCAGACGATGAGCGGCGAAGTCTTGACGGAGAGCAGCGGCAGCCCCAAAGAATGCCTGACCGCCGTGGTCAAGGAAATAGGCTGGACCGGACGCAAGTCTGAAGAGGAACGTGCCCGCGAATGGAAAACCGGCAAGGTCCGCGGCAAAGGTTTTGCCATGCTGCAAAAAGCCCCCGCCATGCCCGCCAATACCGCCTCATCGGTCATTATGCAGATGAATGGCGATGGACACGTAAAGATGATGATCGGTGCTGTCGACTTCGGTCAGGGCGCCATCACCGCCCTGGCACAGATTGCAGCCCAGGAGCTTGACATCCCAATCGAGCACATCGAGATCTCAGCCGAGATCGACACCCGCGCTAATCCATACGACTGGAACACTGTTGCGTCCAAGTTCACCTTCATGGGTGGGAACGCGGTGATCAAAGCCAGCCGCGAGATGCTGCGCAAGATGAAAGATGTCGCAGCCCAGGCGCTGCGCACGGACCCCGAAAACCTGCTGCATGCCAACGGTGAGGTTTATCACCGCCACAGTCCCGAACGACGTATGACGTATAAGCAAATTGCCCTCGGTTATATGTACCCGAACGGCACCGGCATCGGCGGTCCGCTGATTTCCAGCGGCAGCAGCATCGCGGACGGTCTGACCAATCTGCATCCAGAAACCGGTCAGGGAAACCCTGCAGCGGTCTGGACTTTTGGCGCGCACGCTGTCGAAATCGAAGTGGACATTGAAACTGGTCACGTGGACGTCCTGAAAGTCGCTTCCGCCTTTGACATTGGCCAGGTAATTAATGAGAAACTTGTCTACGGTCAGATCTGCGGCGGTGTGGTGCAGGGTTTAGGCTCCGCGCTGTTGGAAGGTTATAAGTTCAACGCTGATCAGCAGTTGATGAACCCATCCTTCACGGACAACAAAATCCCCACCATGAAGGACATCCCGATGGAAATCGTTCCGATCTACATCGAGAACCCGCAACAAAACGGACCTTATGGTGCTCGCGGCGTCGGAGAACACCCGATGATCTCCATCCCCTCCGCGATAGGCAATGCTGTCTACGATGCCTTGGGCATCAACTTCCACGTTCTGCCACTTTCCCCCGAGGCTATTGCCCTGGGCATCGCAAGCGGCAAGAAATCAATCCTTTGTACTGACACCGACTGTCTTCCTGGTCGGAGTTAAGATAAACGAAGCCTGAGTGCCTTCTAAACTCCCTTGCGCCAAAAATGCGCAAGGGAGTACAAGGAAAGGAGAATAAATCGTAAAATATAGGTTGGGTAAGTTGATTGTTGATTTATTGTTAAAAATTCAAAACTTTTATCATTAACAAGGAGAAAATATGAAGTGGTTTACTAAGTCAGATAGTACCGTAGGTTACCTGCCAGATGAGACCCCCCCATTCTGGAAGCTGTTACTCTACGCAATCCAGCAGGTTATCGTTATGTTCCCTGCCACGATTACCGTCGCCCTCATTACCAAATTCCATATTTCCACCACCATTTTTGCCAGCGGTTTCGCCACACTTTGTTTCATCCTGGTCACCAAAG
>ERZ1645192.3080-NODE-3080-length-13712-cov-11.482097_pt1 | contig 13712 bp, 10 predicted proteins | sample MGYA00575354_ERZ1645192 | MGnify/ENA primary metagenome ERZ1645192 (study PRJEB40844, sample SAMN11349763) | freshwater sediment metagenome | isolation source: river sediment | host: Sediment | place: India: Faizupur Khadar , New Delhi | collected 2017-02-21 ... | reverse complement strand
GTGGCTTACCCACTCATCCGTAGGGCTGTACTTTCAGACAATATACGCTTTTTTTCAGCCTTAAGCAACTGCCAAAGAAATGAACAAAATGGGCCCTGGTTTGTATTCCTTGAGATATTTCCGGCGTTTTGTGCAACCGTTCGTCAGACGTTGAAGCGTATATGGAGGATGTCGCCATCGTCGACGACGTAAGTTTTTCCTTCGACGAAGAATTTGCCTTTTTCCTTGCAGGCCTGTTCCGATCCCAGGGTGATGAAGTCGTGGTATTTCATCACTTCGGCTCTGATGAAGCCGCGTTCGAGGTCGCTGTGGATGACGCCTGCAGCCTGGGGGGCGGTCATGCCCTTGTGGATGGTCCAGGCTTTTATCTCCTTGGGGCCCACGGTGAAGAAGGAGCAGAGGTTGAGCAGCGAATAGGCTGAACGCACCAGCCGGTCGACCCCAGGTTCCGTCAATCCGGCATCGTTGAGAAACTCCCGGCGGTCTTCTTCACTGTCGAGGTCGGCGATTTCCGCCTCCAGTTTGGCAGCGATGATGATCCCTTCGGCATGGTGCCCCTTCAGGAATTCCATCACCTTTTCGGTATAGGCGTTTCCGGTCACGGCGGAAGCATCGTCGACATTGAGCACATAAAGGACCGGCTTGGCCGTGAGCAGCATGAGATCCTGGATATGCCGCTTCTCGTTGTCATCGAGGTCCAGATCCCTGATGTTGCTGAAGGACTCCAGATGCTGCTTCACCTTATGGAGGGCGTCAATAGCGGCTTTGGCATCCTTGACGCCCGCCTTGACCAGCTTCTCGGTGCGCTGGATCTTCTTCTCCACAGAGGTGATGTCCCTCACCTGCAGCTCGAAGTCGAGGGTTTCCAGGTCACGCAAGGGATCGACGCTTCCGTCGATGTGCATGAGGTTCTCATCGTCGAAACAGCGGAGCACATGGATCAGGGCATCGGTGTCGCGGATGTCGGCCAGGAAGCTGTTGCCCATCCCCTCCCCTTCACTCGACCCCTTCGCCAATCCGGGAATGTCGACAATCTCAACCACCGCGGGAACCAGCTTCTCGGTAGGCTGGAATTTCTCCAGCACGGCCAGACGCGGATCAGGGACCCTGATCATCCCGAGGTTCGATTTGTTGGAGGTAAAAGCAAACCGCGAGGTCTCCGCCTTCACGTTCGACATGCAGTTGAAAAGGGTGGTTTTCCCCGTGTTGGCCAGGCCGATGATGCCGCACTGTAAACTCATATGCTGTTCTTTTTTCTGGTAAACGCTTATCTGATTGGAGTAAGGAGAAATCCTTTCTTCCGCTGCAAAGGTAATCCATATTTCCCATTATCAGGAAGCGTGCTGCAAACCATTTAACCCTTTTATCAGGAGTCCTGCCCATCTTTTTAACCAATGATTAATATCTTATAATACTATTAAGTATTATAAGATATTTATTTCTTTATATATTTGATTACTAACTTCAAAATAACAATGTTATGAAAACGAAATGGAGAATTTTAACCAGCGCTTTGGTCTTTTGCGTCGCGGTAATCGCTTGCGAGAACAATGACCAGGATCTGACGATGGAGGATTAGATCCTCAAGAAGGCCAACAACGGGATGATCAAGTCCTTTGGGAATGAAATGGTTTTGAAATGGAACCAGGCATTAAGCATGGCCGTTGACCAGAAGATGCCCATTGCCATGGAAGCCAGGATTTACGCGATGTTCTCCCTGGCGGTACACGATGCATTGAACCATGTGGTTCCGGAACATGAGCCCTACCTGTTGGACAACAGCAGTTTGGATTACAAGGATATTTCGAAGAAGAATATCAGTTTGGCAGCCGATGCGGCGGTAGCACAATCGGCGCATGACATACTGGTGCCCCTGGTTCCGGCAGCTACGGCGAATGCTACTGTTCTTCTGTCCGAAAGTCTGGCCGCCATTGAGGATTCGGAATTGAAAGAGAGGGGCATATCGGCAGGCAAAGCCGCCGCCCAGGCGATTCTGGTGGATCGGCAGGGAGATCCTGTGCTGAGGTTTTATGCCTATCCGCAGGGAACCCAACCTGGTGAGTACCGGTCGACCATGCCGTATGCTGTGGCTAACCCACCGGTGTGGCCCGCTAATGCAGCCTATGCCCCCAATATGGGAACCTTCAGACCATTTGGAATGACTTCTGCCGATCAGTTCCGGGCTAAACCCCCTTATGCCCTGCCCTCACCGGAATATGCAGCCGATTACGACGAGGTGAAAAGGCTGGGAAGCAGTACGAGTACCGAAAGAACCCCGGAACAGACTGAACTGGCCATCTTTTATCTGGACAACATGGCCAATTCTGCCAACCGGATTGCCTGGTTCCTGGCTGAACAGGAGAAACTGGACGGATGGGAAACCGCAAAATTACTGGCCTCACCCATCTGATTCAGTTTGATGCATTGCTTAGCTCCTTTGAGGCCGCATCCAGAATTTATGCAGGCTTTCAGTTCCGTAACGATGTGGAAGCCGGTGACAAGATGGGAAGAGAGCTGGCGAGGTTCATCTATTTCCGGAAATTCAGGGACATATAACCTGTTATTTTAGAGTTCTGCCAAGTTCCCCTTTACTGCCGGTATGATCCTGACAGTTTCATTGCTTAGGATATCCTGAAAGATTTTATGACTCCTCCTCGCCATCGGTTATACCGTCGGTCAGTTCCGGGAGGATTTTGCGGGCTTCGGCGGCGGGCATGGCCTCGACCTTCCGGAGGTGCCGCTGTATCGCCCGGGTGCGGGCACCCACCACATGGTCGAGTTGTCCGAGACCGGTCTGGATGTTGTTCTGCGCCTTGGTCAGCATTCCCCCGAATTTCTCGAATTCCGTCTTGACGGAAGAGAGGATCCGCCACACCTCGCTGCTCCGTTTCTGGAGGGCCAGGGTGCGGAAACCCATCTGAAGGCTGTTGAGCAGGGCCATCAGAGTGGTGGGGCCAGCCACTGTGATCCTGAACTCGTCGCGCAGCTGGTCGACCAGGGAGGAGCGACGGATGACCTCGGCATAGATGCTCTCGAAGGGAAGGAACATGATGGCGAAGTCAGTAGTGTGGGGAGGATCGATGTATTTGTCACGGATGTCGCGGGCCATTTTCCTGATAGTGCCTTCAAGACTGGTGGAAGCTGCGTCGATATCGTCGGGAAGGGCATTCTCATAAGCTTCGATGAGCCGCTCATAGCTCTCCCTGGGAAATTTGGCATCGATGGGAAGGTAAACAAATTCATTCTCCTCCTCGCTGCGGCCAGGCAGTTTGATAGCGAACTCCACGGTATCAGCGCTGCCTGCTTTCGTGCGCACGTTGGCTTCATATTGCCCGGGGGCCAGAACCTGCTCCAGGAGCATGGCCAACTGTACCTCACCGACACCCCCGCGAAGCTTCACATTGCTCAGCACTCTTTTTAGTCCCCCCACATCGGTGGCGATGGTCTGCATTTCACCCAGCCCCTTCTGCACTTCAATAAGCTGTTTGCCCACCATCTCGAAGCTCTGCCCCAGCCGCTCGCTCAGCGTCTTTTCAAGCTTCTCTTCCACGGTGGCACGGATGGTTTCCAGCCTGGCTTCTGTGCTTTTAACAAGGTCGTTCTGGCGGATCTCCAAATGGCCAAACTTCTCACGCTGCAGGTCACTGAAGTCTTTGATGTTTTTATCCAGGGATTCAGAAAAACCCTTAATAGTCCTTTCCAAAACCTCCCGCATCAGGTTATGGTCACTCAGCGACTGATCGGCCAGTAACTTCAGCTTCTCCTCCACTTTAGAGGTAATCTTCTCCAGCAAGTCAACCGTCCGTGAGGTGAGCTCCTTCAGTTCAGCTTTCAGTGCTTCCGATTTTTTCCCCTGTTCCGTTGCAAACGCCGACAGGTTTACCGCCTGTTCTTCCCGGTTGACCTTGTTGATCTCTGCCATCCGGCTGGTCAGGATTTCCACCCTGTCTGAAAGGGTTTTGTTGATCCCCTGCAAGGCCTGCTGGTTTTGAGTAATTAACCTGTCAAGGGATTCCAGGAGTTCCCTGCGGATTTCAACGAGCGCTTTGCCTTGTTCGAGACGGCTGTCGCGGGCCAGGGAGGCATTCTCTTCACGGCTTATGCGAAACTCCTCACGCAAGCCGTTCTCAAGCCGGGAGAAAGAGGATTCAAATCTTGCCAAACCACCTTGCAGCTCTGAAATTTGACCTGGAAGAGGCGAATGAGCGCTTCCGCCCCGAAGTAGAATGAAAAGGCATAAAAAAAGGAGAATCGTTAAAAGTACACAAGCGATAATCAGCAGGATCAATTCCATGGAGAGATGTTTTTTTCGCCCTCAAATTACCACGATTTTCTGTCACTAAAAAATCACCCCCCCGAAAGTGAGGAACAGATCGTAATACTACCGAATATTAATTAACAATATAATATCTATGCAAATTAGACGAAGCCGGATGAGGCGATTTCATTTTTTTTATTTTGGGAAAAATTTTATCTCCCCATCGATAGGGGGTTTTGACGCTTTTATTCCGAATCAGATATTTTTTAACCTTATATTTTTAATGTGATCTAAATCAGACCGATATGAGAAATCTTCTGACATTTCTAATGCTGTTGTTTTCCGCATCTGTATTTGTCCATTTTTCAGGCCATCCCGACGATTCTGGATCGGCACGGACAGAAGCGAAACTGGAGCAAATCACTTCCATGGCACTGCCGTCGGTCCCAACGCAGGATGCTCTGACTACCCCAAAATACGGGGATAATGTGTATGGGATCCCTTTTTGACTGGGCATAGGACTGATGTTTGACGTACAGGTTAAGGACTTTAACCTATCTGTCAGGAGTTTTGACATGCATTTCTATACTTTTTTTGAGAACCGCCGGATCTATTTTTATTACAAGGAGAGGACCTTCTGGGGAGCCGAGCATGAATCTGGTGAATGGATATTGCATGATTCGGTCGATGTTAACATGTCAAGTTATAACTACTATAATGATGTATACTTGCCTGTCATACTGAACAAACCTCTCCCGTTGCAAGCCGGAAAAACCTACGGTTTATACATCACTTTTGCAGAAATGGATGATCATGGGCTTTTCTGGCATTGTACCGAACAATCACCCATTTCCAACGGGCAGTTGACAATCTTTCCCGGGACTAACTTCTATTCGACAAGATTTCTCAAAGATGATCCGTATGGTAATGGGAGAGAAGATGGCTTTATGTTCTCCGGAACGATTCACTATGATTACAGTTTTGCCTGCCCGGATGACATCGTTTTAAACAATAAACCAGGGGCCTGCGGGGCTGTGGTGAATTATCCCTCGCTGACGGCAGAGGGTGGATTGAAGAGCGGTGACTTTTTCCCGGCGGGAAGGACTGCTGCTTCCGTATCGGTCATCGATTCAAAGAACAGCACCTCCTACCATTGCGATTTGAATGTGGTTGTGGCCGACACAGAGAAGCCCCATTTTGGTTTCGGGGAGGTGGGTCCCATCAGGGCGGAGTATTATGATGGAGTCTCATTCGATAGAAGCTCGGTCTATTATGGCCACAATCTGGCGGCATTTGCCCTGAAGTTGGAGGAGATGGTTCCAGCCATCCAATTCAATTGGGCGATAAGCCACCCTCATGCCGATCTTTTGGGATACGAATATTTCTCGGTTCGTTTTACCTCTTCATTCACGGCACCGGTGGCAGGCCGTTACAGGTTCAGGACGGTCACCGACGACGGAGTCAGGTTGTATCTTAATGGTCAGTTAAAGATTGACCAGTGGTGGCTCATGAACAACTATTCCTTTGTTTGTGAGATAGATTTGGCCAAAGGTCAAACCATCCCGTGGTGAAGGAAAATTATAATTTCGGTGGGAAAGGGGAGGCTTATCTTTATTATACTTCTCCCGGTGGTCAGGAGAAGATCTTCTCCACGGTGCCCGCCGTGCAAACGGATCAGGTGATTGACACTGACCAGTGTACTTATACGGTCCAAGGTACCGAATTTGACCCGAAAGCGGGAGACAACTGTGCATTAACGCTTACCAACGATTACAATGAGGCCGCCTCCCTGGCGGGTGCGGAGTTCCAATTTGGAACGACCCTGGTGACTTGGACGGCCACTGATGCAGCGGGGAACACCTCCACCACCAGTTACACCATCACGATAAACAAGGCCCAACCCCCGGTAGCTGTGTGCAAGGATATTATTGTGCAATTGGACGAAAACGGGGATGGTGTCATAGCGGAAAACGCCATAGACAACGGTTCCTTCGACGCCTGTGGAGGATTGACTTTTGACACCGACAAAACAACCTTCAGCTGTACAGATATTGGCGAAAACCAGGTCGTCCTGACCGTAACCGATGCATCGGGAAATTCAGCTTCCTGCACAGCGATGGTGGATGTCAGGGACGTGCTTCCTCCCTCCCTGCAGCTCCATGATTACTGCGTTTTCCTGACAGAACAGGGAAAATGGACCCTGAATGCCGGCGATATGGCCCATATTGTGGCGGGGACAACCGATAACTGCACCGATGCCGCACAATTGAGTTATAAGTTTTCGCGGAGGAGTTTCGATTGTAACGATGCCTCCTCTCCCACAGTGAATGTTAAAGTGTCAGTTACCGATGCATATGGGAACACAGCCTCTGGAACATTTGGATTGACTGTGCTGGATACCATCCTTCCGGTCGCCAAGTGCCGCAACCTAGAAATCGAACTCGACGCTTACGGACAGGCGCTGGTGGTTCCGGGTTATGTGAATGAAGGGGGTGACCGCGAAAATGTGCCGGAATGGGCAAAGTATTATAAAGACCTGGAGGGGGGAAGCTATGACAACTGCGGCATCGCAGAGATGTATCTGAGCCAGGCCATTTTCACCCGTGAGGATGTGGGAGTGAATGATGTGGTTCTAACTGTAGTGGATCCAAGCGGGAACACTGCACAATGCCAGGCCACAGTCACCATCACCGATCCCTTTGCCGCAGAAGCCGACACCCCGGATCTGAATGACAATGAGCACACTCCTGTATCGCCCAATACCCCACCAACCCTTGACGGCATTTCCGATGTGGAGATTCAGGAGGTGACCTCCTCCCTTGAGGTCTCCTTAAGCAACCTCTCCCCCGGATCAGAAACTGACCAGAAAATCCAGATAACCGTCTCCACAGACCGTCCGGAACTGATCACTTCCATGGAAGTCATTCATACAAATGGAACATCCACAGGAAATCTGAGAATCACCTTTGCTTCCGGGATGACCGGAGAAGCGACGGTGACCGTCACGGTAAGAGACGATGGGGGACTGCTCAACGGAGGAGTGGATACCACCGTGAAAAGCTTCAAAGTAAAGATAGCTCCGGGAAACAAGGATGATGAAGAGGCCATTGGGATCACCCAACCTGGGGGGAGTAATGTGATTACCTCATCGGCTGACCCGGTGAATGGTTCGGGATGCAAACTTTATCCCAATCCCACGCAGGGTAAAGTGACCCTCGAGTTGGAGGGCTCTGTACCATACGAAAGAGAGGTGAGGGTTTATTCCATCCTTGGACATGAAATCTATCACGGCATTTTCAGTGTGGGTCGTGAAATCACGGTAGACCTGTCAGGCCATACCCCGGGGATCTACCTGGTAAGGCTGACGGCAGGAGAAAATTCCTATCTGAAAAAGGTGATATTAGAAAAACGTTAATAGGTATTCCTCTTCTTCATCCGTAACGGCTGAACCTGTTTCTCCCAGTCCCGGGAGGATTTTTCAGGCTTCGGCGGCGGGTGGGCATCCACCTTCCGGAGACATCTCCAGAAGGTGGATGCCCGGGTGGAGCGAATACTTTGAGAAACATGTGTATATTTACCTTATCATTCCACCTGAGGCGGGACCATGGGAGGGGATGAGCCACATGGGTATTTCATACGTATTTTTGTTATTTAATGTATTGTATATCAATAATATATAGAGGAAAAGCCTAAACAGTTCTTCGCGCCCATGGAACTCGCATGGAGCAAATATTCATGCCCTTTTGTGTTAGAAGCACCATGCTCGTTTCATCTGTCATAAGGAATGAGCCATAACAAGGTAATAGATTAAACACATGAAGAAAATTATCAGGACCATAAGCATTTTTCTGTTTCCGCTCCTTCTCATGTCCTGTAACAGGCCCACTGATCCGGAACCCGTAGGACCGCTTCCGACGGAACGGCAACTGGCCTGGCATGAGATGGAATTCTATGCCTTCATCCATTTCAATATGAACACCTTTACCAATATGGAGTGGGGCATGGGCAACGAGAAACCTGAATCTTTCAATCCGACTGCACTGGACACCCGTCAATGGGCCAGGGTTTGCAAGGAAGCCGGGATGAAAGGGATCATCATCACCGCCAAGCACCATGACGGCTTTTGCCTCTGGCCTTCAGCCTATACTGAACATTCGGTGAAGAACTCACCCTGGAAGGAGGGGAAGGGTGATGTGATCAAAGAGCTGTCCGATGCCTGTCGCGAATATGGTTTGAAATTCGGAGTGTATCTTTCTCCCTGGGACCGCAACCATGCCGATTATGGCAAGCCCGAATACCTGGACTATTTTAGAAAGCAGTTGCGTGAACTGCTGACCAATTACGGGGATATATATGAAGTATGGTTTGACGGGGCCAACGGGGGAACGGGTTATTATGGCGGAGCGAATGAAGAGAGAAGGATTGACAACCGTACTTATTACCAGTGGGACACGGTTTTTGCACTGGTGAGGGAGTTACAACCCATGGCATGCATCTTTTCTGACGGCGGGCCCGATGTCCGTTGGGTAGGAAATGAGGAAGGCTGGGCCAGGCCTACCAACTGGAGCCTTCTTAAGCGGGATGATTTTGCACCCGGGATCGCCAAAGATCTTGAATGGCTGCGGGCAGGCCAGGAAGATGGTACCCATTGGGTACCTGCTGAAGTGGACGTTTCCATCAGACCGGGTTGGTATTACCACCCCTATGAGGACCATAAGGTTAAAAGCCTGCCTCAACTGCTGGATATCTACTACCATTCCGTCGGCCGCAACGCCTCCATGCTGCTTAATTTCCCGGTAGATAGCCGGGGGTTGATCCACGAAAATGATGCTGAAAGGGTGTTGGAACTGGCCAGGGCACTCGAGGCTGATTTCAAAACCGACCTGGCTTCCAGGAAAAAGATCACCGCATCAAACACCAGGGGGAAAGCCCGGAAATTCAAGCCTGAGAATCTGCTTGACGGCAATAAGGAGACCTACTGGGCCACTGATGACTCTGTCCTGAAAGCTTCGGTAACCATTGACTTTGGAGAGAAAATCAGTTTTAACCGGTTTTTGGTCCAGGAATACATACCTCTGGGGCAGCGGGTGAAGCGTTTCGTGGTGGAAGCCCTGGTCGAGGATGAGTGGAAACAAGTAGCCACCGAAACCACCATCGGCTACAAGAGAATTCTGCGGTTCCCCACCGTTGAAGCTACCGCACTGCGGTTTTCGGTGGAAGAGGCCAAAGGATCCCCGGTGATTTCCAATATACAGGTATTCAATGCTCCGAAGATTCTGGAAGCACCGGTGGTCAGGCGTGACCAGCAGGGTTACGTCTCGGTTTCTGCTGCCGATAACGAGGTCGAGGTGTACTACACACTGGATGGTTCAGAGCCTGATTCGGGAAGTCAACAATATAAAGACACTTTTCTTCTCGACAGAAAGGCAACGGTCAAGGCCATCGCCATAGATCCGGCTTCCGGATTAAAAAGTCCGGTGGAGATCAAACAGCTTGATATTCCCAAAACCAACTGGAAGATCATGGGGCCATGGGCTACATTGCCCGGAGCCGCGAATATTTTCGACGGTGATACGCGTACGGCAACCTGGTTCCCGGGAGAGCTCCCTTCTGAAATGGTCATTGACCTCGGGCATCCCGTTGAAATTTCGGGATTCAGCTATCTGCCGCAACAGGGGCGTGACCTCTCGGGCATTGTAATTAATTATGAGCTGTATGTAAGCGCTGACGGCCGGAACTGGGGTTCCCCGGTCATTGCCGGTGAGTTTTCCAACATCAGAAACAGTCCGGTCCTGCAACAGTTATCGTTTACAACCACCACGGGGAGGTATATTAAATTTAAAACCCTCACCACATTGAATGACCAATCCCGGATAGGGATTGCTGAACTGGATGTGATGACGCCCTAGACCTTTTTCAGGGAGAGATATTTCCACAGCAGAATAGTCTGCTGGTAACTGCCTTTTACAGAATGAATTGCTGCAATAGTTCAGAACCGTTCCTGATTCTGAATCTCAGAAAAAGGTTTAGTTGTTCAGGTAGTCTGAGATAGCGTCGACATACTCTTCGAAGGCCTTTCTGCCTATTTCGGTGATTTTGCAGGTAGTCAGGGGGTAGTTTCCCCGGAATGATTTATGGATGTCGATATATCCGGCCTCTTTGAGTTTAGTAAGCTGGAAGCTCAGGTTGCCTTTGGAAGTGCGAGTGCATTCCAGCAAGAAATTAAATTCGGCTGCATCCACTCCCATCAGCACCGACACCACGGCCAGGCGTACCTGAGAGTGAAGAACAGGATCAAGTTCCCTGAATCTCATTTCCCCAAAGATTTTCGTGCAAAGAGGATGTGCCCCGGGAGTATGAAGGCCACAAACCAGGCTATCGATTCGAAAAGCAATTGGTTGGTGAGATCAAACCACGAGGAGACCCAGGCCAGTATTCCGAAGAGGATCCCTGTAAGGATCATAAGCCGGTAACGTAAAATCACTCCCGACACGATGATGGCATAGGCGAAAACCACCATAAAGATGGGGTGTTGTAAATCAAACCTGACTTCATGCAAAACATTCATCTGGATCAGGTTGATCAGCACCATGCACAAAACGACCGAGAGCCACACCCACCTGAGGGAGGTTCCTATCCAGGTTTGTGCCTTTTTCCGTTGTTGCCAGAGATAAAAGAGGGTATACCCCAACACAAAAACCGTAATGATTGCGCCTGCAATTTTAAAGGCTTTGACCTCCATCCGGGAAAAGAGAATCTTGCTGATCAGAAACCGGCTCATGGCCGAATAAAAAAGTGCCCAACCCCAGACCATAAACAAAATCCCGTCATTCTGCAGCTTTTTTCTGGAAATTTCAATCATTTCCCTGATCACCTGCAACGACTGTGCCTGGTCAAAATTTTCAGATTCAGTTTCAGATTCACGTGTTTCCATGTTTCACTAGTATAATTGTTTGTTAATAACTTGTTCTTCAGTTATACCCCGGAGTGAGGTCTATGCCAGCTCTTCTCTCCCGTGGAAGTCGCATGGGGCACATATACATGTCCTTATGTGGTCGAAGCACCATGCGACTTTCATTGAGTTAATTCTTAAAACTAGTTTGTATCACAAACTTAAATATTTTTTCCGAATCAGCAAAATTTTCAGTGACAAGTTTTAAGCTCCATTCCGGTAGAATTTTCCGGCATTTTTCAGGCTGGGTATCTCTTATTGATCTCCCGGGGTGGGAAAGAAAGGATATCTGCCGGACCCCCATAAAAAGCCGGCTGCACAGGAATAATCATGTTGTTAAATACATAACTTTATCCCTTTGTTCTGAGAGGTTTGACTTAAAGGCGTAATTACCATGTTTGACATCCGAAAGATTCAGGAACAGGTCATATATGAGGCCGTAAGGGCGGAGAGCGATGCAACCACCGCAGGGAACATCATAGGCAGTAGCCAGGAAGAGGATGCCGTATGGGTGAAGAACACCATGAAACGGCTGGAAGATTGTTTTGACCAGCCCACCCTGAGGAAGATCAGGAGAAACTGCCAGTGTGGTTACGGTATGGAGGAGAGGCTGGCCCTGTTAAGGGAGATTATGAGCCAGACCACCACCCTGGAGGAGTTCGCCAACCATGAGAAGGCCCTGGCATCGGGAATCTCCTTCCGGGAGGGTGAGCTTTACCTGGAGTTCCCCTTTTGTCCTTGTCCGATGGTTGCCACCGTGGACAGGCTGGAGAGCTCTACCTGGTGTCATTGCACGACAGGTTACAGCAAAGTCCTCTTTGAGTGGACCTTCGGATGCGAAGTGGAGGTGGAATTGCTGAAGAGCATTAAGATGGGAAATGACAAATGCCTCCAAAAGATCACTCCCCTGACGCCGGTACGCTTTTAATCCGCAGGAGAACAAATCCTCCTTAAGGTCTTGGTGCGGGGCTCAAAACTCTGTTATTGAATTCCGGCGAGCGCATTCCCTCTCGACTTAGTCGAGACGGGCTAAGCGAGCAAGACACTTCAAGAAATCCTTGACGGAATCGGATTGACTCAACCATTTCCTTCTGCATTACCGGTAATGATGCGAGTAATCAATCCAAGCCTGATTCTGTGCAGGTACCCGTCGAACTCATCCCGTCTCGCCTCAGGCGGGGCCGGGATTCGTTTCCCCACTGCTCTGCGGCGGGGAGTTTCAATTAAGATCCGGCTTAGATCGGGTAAGCACTTGTGTTGACCTGGTGGTTCCTTCCTCAGGGGGCTAATGATCGGGCCCATAATGCCGGGAGGAGTCGTATTTCCCGTGGATGAACACATCCTTTACCGCTTCGAGGTATCCAAAACCGTTGAGCATGTCGGGCAGGAGGTAACTACCCTCGACCCATTCGTTCCAGGCATTGATGGTGATGAGCTTAGGCTGTTCAGGATGGGCGTCGGCATAGATTTTCGCTTTGGAGAGCAGGGCCGCAAAACTGGCCGGCGTGTTATGGATATGCACCACATCCTTCTTCCCTTTTGCGGGGAAGCGGGGAGTGTCGTCCCAGCCGATGGAAACGCAGGGAAAGACCGGAACGTCGAGGATCGAATCCATCTGAGCGCGGATCTTCACGGCATTGTTCCCATACACCAGGTAATCTTCTGTCATTCCACCCATATTGTACATGGCCACGCTGTTAAATCCCATGGCACTGACACGGTCGCGGAAGTGACCTGCCTGCTGTGCCGACATCAGCGATCCCCCACCCTGGTTCCACTGAATATGCAAGCCGGGGAAACCAGCCTTTTTAACCTCGTCCCTGAAATAGTCGAGGGCCTTCCGGGTTTCATCCAGGCTGCCCCCGAAACTTTCTACCAACTTCTCAATGCTGAAAACCGAAAACAGAGGGGCACCGTTGATCTTTAAATAGTTGGGCCGTTTGAAATACTGGTTGATGATCCGGTCTACAATAATTTTATAGTTTTTCCAGTCCACCTTGGCATTCCACAGAATCGAGGTATTGTCGCCGTGAAGGTGGTAGTTCCAGTAGTTGTATTTCACATCATGATTGGCCCACATGATGTAAAACTGCATCTTTGAGTTGTTCGCGGCTTTCAGAAAACCATCGTTCAGGGCACTTTCGAGGTAAGGTCCCTCTTCGTACCAGTACCAGTCGTACACGAACACGTTGACGCCATGATCGAGGGCCACGTCGATCCAGCGTTCGACCACTTCAGGGTCGTTGTCCATTTCGTAGCCCCACAGCGGCTGGCGGGGCTGGTAATGGCCCTCATAGCGGGGATTTCCCTTTTTGATCACCTCCCATTCCCCAATGCCTTCGGGCCACAGTTTTTGGCGGGCAAGCGGATCATCATGGCAGGAAGGCCAGATATAGGCCGCTACAAGATAATCATGCTTAACTGTTTGTTTTTTCTGCTTTGCATGTAAAGCAGGGATGCTCCCCAGGAGGATGACCAGAACAAAGATGGCCTTCACAATCA
>ERZ1645192.3079-NODE-3079-length-13717-cov-9.939833_pt1 | contig 13717 bp, 13 predicted proteins | sample MGYA00575354_ERZ1645192 | MGnify/ENA primary metagenome ERZ1645192 (study PRJEB40844, sample SAMN11349763) | freshwater sediment metagenome | isolation source: river sediment | host: Sediment | place: India: Faizupur Khadar , New Delhi | collected 2017-02-21 ... | reverse complement strand
TTTCATTACCTTATCATTTGAAAATAAAGCCTTATTGTCGTAATATGAAAATACTATGATGGAAGGTTAAGGATTAGTACGCGTGGGCATAAAAATCATCTTTAAAAAAATCTTCGAATCCTTAAAAGCCGTTCTCCCGATTTCGTTGATTATCCTTGCCCTCAGTTTCATCATCGGCGTGGAAACACGCTTTATCGTAGGTTTTGTCATCGGCGATCTCCTTCTCATCGTGGGTCTCGCTTTTTTTACCTTAGGTTCTACCGAATCCACCGTTGAAATCGCTGAAAACATCGGGGGCTATATCCTCAAGAAGCGGAATCTTCCGATTTTTATATTGGTGGCCTTTGCGGTGGGTTTCATGATCACCGTGGCTGAACCGGCATTATGGGTATTGGCCGATCAATTCAAGAGCGTCGTGACCGCGCCAATCTTGATTCTAGCGGTCGCCGGAGGCGTCGGCTTTTTCGTCGTCATCGGGCTTCTTCGCTTGCTCACCAAAATCAAACTGACAACCCTGTTCGTCGTGAGTTATATCACCTTATTTATTTTTGCCGGAATTGTCTCCTTGGTGAATCCGGATTTCATCCCCGTGGCGTTTGACGCGGGCGGCGTGACCACCGGACCGATGGCCGTTCCGTTCATCATGTCTTTAGGCCTTGGTATTTCCAAAGCCCGAGGCGAGAAAAACGCGGAAGAAAACAGCTTCGGTTTGATCGGTATTGCCTCAATCGGTCCCATTCTTTCCGTCTTGATTTTAGGCTTCTTCGTTCCTGCAAGCGCACCGGTGAGCGATACCACCACCACGTTAGCGGAATATTTCATTCAAAACGTCTATCAAATGGCGATTGCCATTCTTCCGTTTGTCTTCTTCTTTGCTTTATTCCAAATCGTTGCCTTCAAGATGAATAAACGGCGGATCATCAAAGTGGTCATCGCGTTTATTTATACCTATATTGGATTGGTGCTGTTTTTAACGGGCGCCAACGCCGGTTTGGTCAATATCGGAACTTTGATCGGTGAATTTTTCGGATCAATCCAACAAAAATGGATCTTTGTTCTTTTGGGCGTCGTCTTTGGCTTTACGGTCGTCGCTGCAGAGCCTTCGGTCATCGCTCTCAACCGCCAAGTCGAATATGTCAGCGCGGGCACGATTTCTCGCAAATTCATGATGATATCACTTTCTTCCGGCGTGGCTTTAGCCATCGGCCTTGCGTGTTTACGTGTCGTCACCGGCATCAGCATCTGGTGGATATTAATCCCGGGATACGCTTTAGCCATTGCGTTAACTTTCTTCAGTCCTAAGATATTCTCCGCAATTGCCTTTGACTCAGGAGGCGCCGTTTCCGGTGCTATGACCTCGGCCTTTTTAATGCCTTATGCTTTAGGAGCTTCCGCGGCATTAGGCACCGACGTTTTAGCGGATGCCTTTGGCCTTGTGGCCTTCGTGGCAATGGCCCCGTTAATCACCATTCAAATCACGGGCTTGGTTTATCAAGCCAAAACCGTTAAAACACGCATGCCCGTCGATGATAACGAAATCATGGAATTACAGGAGGTGGGCGTATGAAATTACTCGTCACCATTGTCCCGCGTGAGATCAGCAAAAAGGTCTCCAAGGCAATCAGCAAGAATCTCATCGTCGATTACCAAACGACCTTGATGGGAGCGGGAACCGCACCCAACGCCATGTTGGAATACCTCTCGCTAGGAAAAACCGACAAGGATGTCATCTTCAATCTCATTGAAGAATCGGATCTTCCCGCCATCTTCAAACGGTTGGATGAACAATTCGACTTCACCCACGCCCACAAAGGGGTCGCCTTCACCGTCGAACTCAACAGCATTTCCAAATATGCTTATCAACTGCTACACCACGAACTCAAGGAGGAAAAGAATCATGGAAACCAATAAGGAAGTCATCATCTTCATTTGTAACTACGGATTCGGAACGGACGCCATGATCGAAGCGCGTAAAGCAGGCGCCTCCGGAGGTACCTTAATCCATGGACGGAGTTCCTTGGAACAAGGAAAACAATCCTTTTTCGGAATTACCATCAACCCTGAAAAAGATCTTTTGATGATCGTTTGTCTCGAGGAAATTCGCGCCAACATCATGAAAGCCATCAATGCTGCGTATGGTCCGTCGACAGACGCCCACGGAATATGTTTTTCCATGAAAGTCACCGATACGCTTGGCATGAACTTTGAAGCCAAGCCGTTCTTACAAGAAAGCAAATAAGTCAGTCCCAGAAACTAAGGGTTTTGATTGCCACCAAAGGGACAACTAGAACCTCCGCCAAGATTCTCGAAAAATTATTGCCGTGTGATAAAATCGTTCGCCAAGTCAATCCAATGGGGAATGTTTTTATCTATGATCTGAGCACGGACGTCTTCATACACCCGTTCATTGGCCAATGAGAATCCGTGGGGTCCTTTTTCGTAAATGTGTAACTCAAACGGCTTCTTGAGTGCGGTATAGGCTTCACAAAGCACCAACGTATTTTGAATCGGAACCGTATTGTCGTCGCTTGAGGCAAAGATAAACATGGCCGGAGCGTCTTTCGTGATGTAACGCTCCAACGAAAGTTCACTGCGAGGATATTCTTTGGATTCCAGGTTAGCAAAGCTTCCGCCATGGGTGGGCACCAAAGCGCTGACCACCGGATAACCGAGCACTAAGGCTTTGACAGAAAGATCGGATTCCATAGGAATACCAAGCAGTTTTTTGAATTTTCCCAGATTGCCCATGAACGCCAAGGAGCCTGCCAGATGGCCACCGGCAGAGAAACCAATCACGGAGACTTCCTTTTCGTCGGAAAAGTCTTCTTGGGCACTTTGTTTGATGAACTGAAGGGCCGCCATCGCTTCCAAAAGTTGAATCGGGAAGCGGGTGTTTTTGCTATGTTGCGCCGTTGAATATTCCAATACGTGAGCATTATATCCTTTGGATAAGAAGTATTGGGCAACCGGTTCGCCTTCGCGTTTGGAACAATAGTCATAACCACCGCCGGGTAAAATCAAAATCGATTTCCGTTTGCGGAACAGGATTTCGGTATCTAATTCAGGGATGTACGACGTCAAAACGGCATTAGAATTCGCTAATTCGGCGAAACCCAACGCTTGAAATAAAGATGTTTTCTTAATGATCATGGATGAGCCTTCCTTGTTTTGTATTGGACGGCTCACATTATAACAAAAAAATGAAAAGAGTTTTCACTATCCAAAAAGAAACCTCTTCCGTTCGATTGTTGTTTTGTATTTAAAACCGCTTTTTAGCGGGCGTACATCAAAAACAGAATCCAGTTGACGAACCGCGTCGGTAAAATCTTTTTGAGGAAAATAAACAGCTTGTATTCAAACCCGACGGTGACTTTGACCGGGGGATGTTTGCGTTTCAATAATCGGGCCACCGCTTTGGCAACGGTCAAAGGACTCTTGCCGTTTTGTTCGTCTTTTTCCATACGGGCCAAAGACTTTTCCAACCGTTTTTGATAGGCAGGATCATTCGAAAGTGTTTTTTCTCTGGCCGCGGTAAAGCCGGTCTTGGTGTCTCCGGGTAAAACAGAGACCACACGGATACCTAACGGTTTGACCTCCATACGAAGACCTTCGGAGAACGTATTCAATGCGGATTTGCTCATCGAATAGAAGGTTTGGAACGGAACGGTCAGGACACCGGCGACGGAAGAGATGTTGATGACCATGCCTTTGGTTTCCCGCAAAGCGGGAATCAAGGCTTTGGTTAGGGAGAACGCACCAAAAAGGTTCACGTTAAACATCTTTTGGACGTCTTCCAAGGAGGTATGTTGAATCGCACCGCTGATACCCATCCCGGCGCAGTTGATGAGCGCATCGATATGGGTTTCTTTTTCAAGAAGCGTGTTGACCGTGGATTGGATCGACGCGGCGTCGCTGATATCGGTGGAGATAAACGAAAACGGGAGCACGCCTTCGGGTTTACGGCGGGCCAATCCATAGACGGTATAACCTTTTGCCACTAAATAGCGGGCGGTTTCCAGCCCAATCCCGGAGGATGCTCCGGAAATGACGACGACCTTATTCATGGAGCCTCGGAAGCATCGCTTTCAATGCCTCATCATCGTTGGGTAAGGATTTTAAGACTTCGGCGATGATACCCACCGCTTCTTCGATCAGTGCTTTACTGTGCGTGGCCATATACGAGGTACGGATCAAGCATTGTCCTTCGGGTGCGGCGGGAGGTAAGACCGAGTTGACGTAAACACCCTTCTTGAATAAGAGCTTGCACGCTACCAAGGTACGAAGCTCGGAATAGGTATAAATGGGAATGATCGGGACAATCGATTTATGGATGATTTCAAGGCCGTTGGCCTCAAAACGTTGACGGGCATATTCCGCGATAGCTAAGAGATTTTGGATGCGCTCCGGCTCTTTTTGTAAGATATGGAGCGATTCTAAGGCACAGGCGGCATTGGCGGGAGTCAAAGCCGCACTGAAAATAAACGGTCTTGATTTATGACGGATATATTCAATGACTTTGGCGTCTGCGGCCATGTAGCCACCGATGGACGCTAACGATTTGGAGAAGGTGCCCATGATGATGTCGACTTCTTTTTCCAAACCGAAGTGTTCGGCAGTTCCTCTTCCGTGAGCGCCTAATACACCCAAGGCATGAGCGTCATCCACCATCACGCGAGCGTTGTATTTCTTGGCTAAACGGACAATCTCGGGAAGGTTGCAGATATCTCCGCTCATGGAGAATACGCCATCGGTAACGATGAGGCGTCCTTTATTCGGATTGGCGTTTTGAAGCAGTTCTTCTAAGCCCGCCATATCGTTATGGTTGTAACGGACCATCATCGCGTAGGAAAGCTTGGCCCCATCATAGATGGAAGCATGGTTTTCACGGTCGCAGAAGATGATATCGTCATGTCCGGCAATGCCGGCAAGAATCCCTAAGTTGGTTTGGAATCCCGTCGAGAAGGTTGCAACGGCTTCTTTTTGTAAGAAAGCGGCTAATTCTTTTTCGAGTTGGATGTGAAGGGTGGTCGTCCCGTTGAGAAAACGCGAACCGGAAACACCGGACCCGAATTCTTGGATGGCTTTGACCCCGGCGGCGATGACGCGCGGGTCCCCGGTTAAACCTAAATAGGAATTGGAGCCGATCATGATTTCGCGGCGACCTTCCATCATGACTTCCGGTCCTTGCTTGGTTTCCAGGGCGTGGAAGTAGGGATAAACGCCCATTTCTTTCGCGGCCTCAACGGTCTTAAAGTCGTAACATTTCTTAAAAATATCCATGGTGTTTTCCTTTGTGCACGTGGGTGTGATAGATTCGAAGAATCAGTAGCTGTGATTTGCCCATTCTACCACAAAAGAAGTCCAAAAAAACAACCCTCATATGCGCAAAGATATCCAACGCGAAATCAATGTTGTGTCGGAAAACGCGAAAAGTATCGAGTTAAACGCAAAAGTTTCCACAGAATGACCTTTCGTTTTTAGACATCAGTCTGACAAAAGAAAAAGGCTCTTTCCCTGTTTGTAAGTAGGAAAGGAGCCTTGAATGAACGTTTCGTTTTATTTGCCGGCGAGTTGGGCTTTGATGACGCGAACCCAAAGTTGAACTAATTCAATGATCGTGGCGACCGCGATGACCGCGAACAGGACGTGGAGTCCCATTTCGATTCCGGCGCTCACTTCTTCGTAGGTTCCACCCGCTAAAACGGCTTGTTCGCCAACCCAAGTGGCATTGAGGAACGGGCTGTATAAGAAGAAGTAGGCAAGGAAAACACTGTAGAGTTTGCTGAAGGTATACACACCGACAACAGGCCACCGCCACTCACCAAAGATGAGTTGGAGGCTACCGACCGCGATATCCAGAGCGATGCTAAAGTAGAAGAACGGAAGGAAGGTATTGACGACGTCTTGATCAAAGTACGGAAGTCCGAATTGCAAGAGCACGACGAAGGCGAGTCCTAACGAAGTCGCAATGATGAGCTCGGCAATCGTGCCACCCTTTTTGATCTTAAGGGTATTGGGCTTGGGTAGTTCGGGAAGATCTTTAAGTTCCCATGCTTTGGGTTGATGTTTCTTTTGCGCTTCCCCGTAAATCCAGAAACCGATGGTGACTAAGGCAAACGCGAGTAACGCTTTGGTCCAAATGTCGGAGAAGAGTTCATCCACTAAGATTTCAACGGCTTGCCATATATCTTGATCGGCGGCGAGGGTGACCGCGGAGATAAAGCCGGTGACCAAGGACACGATCAGGAAGATGATGCCCACGAGTTTTAAGGTCGAGATGTAATCGGCGTAGTATTCGGGAGCGACCACATAGTGGCCTTCGCCTAAGTAAGACGCTGCCAACTTCCGGGGATGTCCCAGTTTTTGAAGGACTTCTTTGACTTGGTCGTCCGTGGGATTATCGGTGCCCAACATATCGTCGATGTTGGCCCGTAATTCTTTGGCGACATCGCCTTGCATTTTAAGAGGCAACCGTTTGGTTACCGCGTAGATATAACGTTCAATGTATTTATTTTCCATTTTCTTTCTCCTTAAGGACCGCATTCATATCGTCGGTCAACATTTGCCACTGCTTTTTGAGCGCTTCGAAGGTGGCGACTCCATCCGGGCTCAGCGTGTAGTACTTTCGCGGACGGGTTTCACTGGTATCCCAATCGCTTTTCAATAAACCTTGGGATTCAAGACGTCTCAGTAACGGATAGAGCGTTCCCGCTTCAATCATGACGCCTTGCGACGACAAATCCTGAAGTAACGAGTATCCGTATTGGCCGCGATGCAGATGCGCTAAGACCGCTAACACTTGGGTCCCACGTTTGAGCTCACCGACCAGATTGTTCAAAATCGTTTCATCCATTCTTATCACCTCGGCATCATTATAGTGTGTGGCGTACACTATTGTCAACAAAACAATATTAAAATTTTTTTTGGCTTTAGCCAACTTTTTTAAAATAGGGCAAAAAAGAAGAGAACCCGCTAGGATTCTCATTCGATTTCTTTATGAATCAGCTTGTGATAAGCGGGAAAATCATAGGCTTTTAGGATACGTAATCCTCGTAAGGTATTCATTGCCCGATAGACTTCGACATCCACCTTGAAATGTTGTAGTCCGGTGTGGACGCCGCCTTTGGGAAGCGGGCCTTTTTCCAAGGCTTCTTTTAAACGGTCAATGGCTTCTTGCATGCGCTTATCATAGCCGTGTCCCGAATCAATAAAATAAAGTAACGCACGATACGCATCGTAGAACCACCGCACCGGGAAATGCATCTCAATCATGCGTTCGTTGATGATTTCACCGGTATGGACGCTACGGAATAAACGTTTCTTCAAAATGAATTCTTCGGCCTCAGGAACACAGACCAAGAGTTCATCCAACCTGTAACGATAGCCGTTCTTATGATACATATGGATGGCTTCCAAGACCGAAAGTGTCGTATGAAGCGAACTCTTATGTGCACATTCAGGTTTTGCGTCCCAGCAACAATTCCATCCACCATCGCTCATCGGATGTTTGAGGATGTAATCGACGATTTCGTTTAACCGTTCGTTTTTGAGGTGGGCATAGGCACCCATGCGAAGCAGCATCGCCGCCACGCACATATCAAGACCGCGCGTTTTCTTGGGCAAAGGTTCGGTATGCCATAAAACCGAAATCAGATGGGAAATGCTGTCCACATAACGGGGATCATGTCCATCTGCTTCCAGTTCGAGGAGTTCCAAAAGCGTATAGTGGTCGGAAATCCATTTATGGGAATAGATGCCCTTGCCCCATCCGTGAAGTTCCGGTTTGTACAAATCAAAAAGACGATGAATCCACCCCTCGGTGGCATAGGGTACTTGACGGTCCAACAAATGCCGTTGGGTCATCGTCGACACCGACGGGTCACTCATCAACAGCCATTGAAGATAATCCATAGTCCTCCTTAGAGGTTTATTTCACGATAAAATCGGCCACCACGGGGAAGTGATCCGAAGGATAGCGTCCGCCGATTTGGGATTGGTCGACATAATAGGAAAAGAGGGACAAATCCGAAGTGTAGTAAATATAGTCGATCGTTTCGATGCCTTTTCCGCCTAAAAAGTCGTGGAAGGTGTTTTTGATATTTCCCGAGCGATTGTCTAACGGAGACAATAGGCCGATGGCCTTGAGGCGTTCATGAAGGGGATGGGAAGGATTGGCGTTGAAATCGCCTAAGAGGATGACGGGATAGGGATATTTCACGCGCCACTCCGCCAAGAAAGCGATGAGCGTCGTGATATTTTGATCAAGTGCCCGGGCACTGCGATAGGACAAGTGAACATTGGCTATCAAAAGTTTGGATTCATCGCGGATGGAGCTTACGGCCGCCATCGTGCAAATCCGCGGGAATCCTTCTTCGGGGTCCATGCTTCCGGGAACTTCCGGAGTCGCCGATAACCACACTGTTTCGGTATGATCGATTTTCCAGTGGTCTTTATTGACAAACAAAGTGCACCGTTCGCCGTGGCGGTCGGCATCGCGGCCTTCCCCACAGGAAACATAGTTGGAAAGAGGTGTTTCCAAGTCTTTCAGCATGCCATCGGTGACTTCTTGAGTAGCCAAAAAATCCGGGTGGTGTTTGGTAATCATCGTTAGGACGCTTTTTAGGCGTCTCGGCCAAAAATTATTTCCGTCAACTTCGACGGCAACGCGTAAATTAAAGGTCATAGCGGTAAAACGATGGTTCATAAAATCACCTCTTTGTCTCATTATATGATAGAAAAAAGTAAATATTTAGACATTATTCAAACAATGACCCGTTTCAACAACCGGCGAACTAAAAGGTGTATCCGCCCAGAAGTGCCAAGGTCATAAAAATGACGAAATCTTGCATGGCGTGGATAATCCACGGGGCCAGAAAACCTTTGGTTTCAAATAACGACCGGGCCATAAACCAGCCCAAAATCGAGCTCATGACGACTCCGACAATACCGCCCGGAGCGCCGTAATAATGAAAGGAACCGAAATACACCGCGGATAAAATCATGACGGCCTCTTTTGGAAACGTTCTGCCCAAAGGTCCCACCACCGCGTTGCGGCACATGATGCCTTCACAAAAGGAATTGACCGGGGCCAAAATGAAGAGAAACGGCAATACTTTCAAAAGCAAAGAAAAATCCGGCGATGTGCCCGTTCCAGTTACGGTGATTATGGCCAATCCTACGGTGACAGCGGCAATTAAGCCTCCCGAAACAAGTGCCAACCGTCCCCAAGACACCCAGTTTTTGGAGATGCCCAGAAAACGGATAGGTTCAGCTTTGACCTTCAGGTCCCCCGGAACAAGATAGGCATCTTTGGGTTTTGGAAAAAGCGCCAGCAAAAAAAGCACGATGATGACCGCACTGAGCAGTTTCAAAAGGACATTTCCGCCAATATTTCCCAAAAAAGTCGTCGACGCGGTCCATCGATTGACCCATGGCAACGTCTGTAAATATTCATTGAGGAGCGTCGATAGCGAAACGGAAAATAACACCGTCGCATACCGCATCACGGGCTTATCGCCTTTTTCGACGAAGAGTAAGATCAACGCGCTGATGGCCAGGAGGCCTGCTTTGACCTCCGTGATATACGCCCATGATCCGGCGATCGCGGTCACGAGCAAATCAAAATAGAACGATGCGATCAACGTCACAAACGATGCCACAATGAGTAAGATAATCCGCTTGGGCGATTCTTGTTTTTCCATGATGTTTTCCTCTTCCCGTGACAGAAAAACGAACAAACAACTAATATCATCATAAATGAGTTTGGCGGCAATGACGCAAAAATGGGTCATTTGATGGACATTTCGGGTGTTTTTCTCTTCTTTGATTGTGCTAACTGCAGCAAGTGGATAAAATGAAGAAAGAAAAAAGTACGTCAGTCACGGTTTCATCCTCATCCTCGATGTCCCATAACGAATTTCCAATGGCTTGAACCCGCATTCTCAAGAATCGCCGTTTTAAGGTATTTCCATTTAATGGAACCCGAGGAGTTTTATGAAAAAATTTAAACAATGGAAGATGTCGTCGAAGATTATCGTTCCCACCATCGGGGTGTTGGTCGCGTTTGTCGCCAGCATCGGCATCCAATTTGCCGCGAACATGAGCATTGCTCCCATCCCTTCTTCTCCCGAGGAAGATTTTGACGCCGGCGGCGCAGACCGCCTGCTCTACTACTTTGACTTGGACCGACATGGCAGAACGGCCGAACTCGATGCGTTAGGCGTTGAGTTGACCGATGCCTTCATCGAAGAACAACTCGCCGGCAGTTACCGTTATATCGACGGCCGTTACGACTGCGCCGATTTCCGCGTGAACATGCTCGTACGCCTGTATTTATCCTATTCCGACTATTTGAGCGCAGACGAACTCGCCCGTGCCAAAGAATGCCTCTTAGGCTTCAAATATTGGATGGATGAAGGTGGCGAAGACTCAATGTGTGCGTGGAGCGAAAACCACCAGATTCTTTTTGCGGCGTCCGAATACTTAGTGGGACAAGCCTTCCCCAATGAAACCTTTGACGTCGATGGCAAAAACGGTGCGTGGCATCAAGACTATGCCGAAGAACGCATCAATGCCTGGCTTCAATTACGGTTTACCTACGGGTTCAGCGAATGGTATTCGAGTAACTACTATCCCGAAGACATCGCTCCGTTAGCCAATCTCATTCAATTTGCCCAAGACGATGTGTTAGTCACACGTTCTAAAATCGTCATGGACCTTTTATGGTACGATCTTGCTACGCAAAGCTTTAAATACGACGGCGTGGATGCCGACGGTGTCTCCCCTCGCACCTATTACATATTCAACGCTGCCTCCGGACGTATGTATTCGGATAACCGGATGAGCGACGATACCGGCAACCGGTTACGGAGATTCACCGATTTCGTACTTCAACCCACGGAAACGCAAAACTTCACCGATTCGTGGTATACCAGCGGAAACGGTTTCTTCAATTGCTTCAAACAAATGTATCAAGCCGAGAACGAAGCCCATGAACCCTTCTACGAAGTTCCTCAAGCCATCCAAGAAATCTTCAATGATCCGGCGGAAGAAAAAATCATCAAGTCCACGCAATCGTTGGATGTCGAAGAATTGGCTGACGAAGACCTCATCGGACAAGACCCTAAACAAATCATGTTCCAATGGGGCATGGAAGCTTTTACCAACCCCGAAGTCATTGATAACACCATCCGTTATATTTCCAAAAACAAAATGTTCTCCAATGAATTCCTGAATGATTTCAAGATGGTCAATTTATGGCCCTTTACCGCGACCAAAACCTTAAAAGGCGTCAGCAACATGCTTCATCCCGCGACCGATGGCATCGCCATTGAACGCGGTAACATCTATACCTATAAAACAGACCGTTATTCGATGAGCACCGCGCAAGCGTATCAAACCGGTGAATTTGCCGATCAACACGCGATTGGCGGGGTCAACCTTTCCAATGAAGTGTCTGTCTTTACTTCTCAACCCGCGAAGATTGCCCGAAGAAGCGGCACTCCTACTTATTGGGTCGGTAACGGCCGTCAACCCTATAGCGTGCAAGAGAAAAACGTCAACATCACGATTTATCAACCGCCCACCAAGACCGGCATGATGGAACCGATGATTCTGGAAGGTACCACACACGTCTTCTTCCCCACACAATTATTTGAAGAATACGATGAAACGATGTTGGATGAAGGCTTCATCTTCGGACGTGAGAATGACAGTTACATCGCCATCAAAGCGGGCAACCCCCTCGTTTTCAAATCGTTTGAAGAAAGTAACGACACCGCTAACGGAACCAATAAAGACGATATGCTCAAACGCGGCAGCGTCGGTAACGTCTTAACCGAGAAATACGATCTCGTCCAAACCGGAGAAGGTTTCCACTACTACGTGACGGAAGTTTCTTCGATCGATATCGAATCTTTTGCGGACTTTAAAGCCCGCTTTATCGCCAATGTTGAGGATTCATTGGTATTGGATGCCAACATGGGCACGATCACCTATGGGACCACCTTGAATAACGAGGCCACACCCACTTCACTTGAAGCCTGCTATGATGACAAATTCGTGGTCAATGGAGTCGAACAAAACCTGCAATACCTCCGTTACGAAAATGCTTATGTTCCTAGTGGCACCACCGAGCGTAAACCCCTCACCATCACCTATAGTTTTGGTGGTCACATGGTCACGTTGAATCTCTATTTTGGATCTCGGATGGTTTAATATGCGCCTTGCCCTCGAAACTTATACCGTCCGAAAACAAGCCAAGAAAAACTTGAAAAAGACATTGGAAGACATCCATGCCTTAGGTTTTCGCGCGATTGAGTTATCGAAGATTGATTTGACCGACAAAAATATAGCACTGATTCAAAAAAGCCGACTTCATGTGTCCGGTATCATGCTTCCGTTATCCGAGATTCAAAAGAATCTGGAGTTATGGATCAAACACTGCAAAGACCTACGCTGTTCGCGTCTGGTGGTCAGCCGCCTCTCCATTGCTGCGATTTTAGGTGGGCTTGAACCTCTTCGAAAATTCATCAACCAAATGAATCAAGTATCGTTCTTGCTTCAAGGACGAGGGATTACGCTTTGTTTCCACCACCACGCCTGGGAATTTGAAACAGTCGACGGCAAAGTCCGAATGGACATTCTGCTCAATGAGTTGCGTCTTCCAATCAAGATCATTTCCGATGTTTATTGGTTAACCTATGCCCATCAAGACATTCCCGCCTTCTACCTTAAGGTAGGAAGCCGCTTGGAAGGGTTCCACCTAAGAGACCTGAAATACAAAACGAAAAACGGGAAAAAGAAAGCCGTCAGCGGACCTGTGGGAAGTGGCCTCATCGATTGGGTCACCCTCTGCGGATATTCGGATGCAGTGGCCTATGCCGCGATTGAACTTAAGAGCAAAAAGCCGTTTAAAGAGATAAAAGAAAGTTTGGATTACATTCATCACCTGCAGGTGGGAGAAGGAAACGAATATGAATGAACAAAAACCGCTGACGCTTAAGGAAAAGTTGATCTTCGGATGGGGCGATATCTTCGGTGGCGGCGGACAAGCCCTCATCGGCGTGCTCTACTTCTACTTCATCGTCAATGTCATCGGCATCTCCGCCGGATGGGCCGGAACCGTGGTCTTGATTTCCAAAATCTGGGACGCGGTGATTGATCCCTTCTTAGGCGTCATCACGGATAATACGCGGACCAAAATCGGACGCCGCCGTCCGTTTATCTTGGCGGGTTCGATCCTTCTCATCTTGGCCATGGCCCTGGTGTGGATGCCCATCGTAGGCTGGTCTTCGGAAGTATGGAAGATCATTTTCTGCACGTTGACCTATATTTTCTATAACACTATTTCATCCGTCATCAACGTTCCCTATTCGTCGATGTCGGCGGAAATCGCGGTTGAACCCAAACAACGTAACAGCGTCAATGTCATCCGTTTAGTCTTCTCCACGGTGGCCACCGCGGTTTGTACGTTAGTTCCCACGATCATTCTCGGGATGTATAAAGACGGAGCGATTACGTTAACCACGCTTTATTTAATCCTGGTCCTCGGATTTGGTATTCTCTTCATGGTGCCCCTGCTCTTCATCGGTTTATTCACCCGTGAACGCGCGGTGATGCCCAAAGAAAAAAGCAAAATCGAAGTGCAAAACTTCTATAAGCCTTTAAAGATTAAAAGCTTCCGTCAACTCTTGGGGATGTATTTGGCGCAAAGCAT
>ERZ1645192.3075-NODE-3075-length-13722-cov-15.958733_pt1 | contig 13722 bp, 10 predicted proteins | sample MGYA00575354_ERZ1645192 | MGnify/ENA primary metagenome ERZ1645192 (study PRJEB40844, sample SAMN11349763) | freshwater sediment metagenome | isolation source: river sediment | host: Sediment | place: India: Faizupur Khadar , New Delhi | collected 2017-02-21 ... | reverse complement strand
CGATGAGAAGAGCATACAAAAGGTAGAACCCTATCAGTAAAGCGAACAGTTTTATCAGGAATTGTTTCATAAGAAAGTGCCGGGTGATCCCGTAGTTTGTATTGGTCTGACTGTCAGAATTGGAAATAAATGAATTCAGTGCCTCCGAATATACCCATGATAAAGATCACATTGATGAACACGAAATAGACAGCCCACCTTACCAATGGAGGCTGCTTTTGGATCATGAGCTGAATGGGTTTTCGGGTTTGCATAATATCGAAGACCACCAGGATGAAGATGGCCAGGATGACGGTAACCAGACCTTTAGCGTCCAAACCCAGTAAGAGCGATCTTTGAAAGTAATCGCCTGAAAATTCCCAGCGGTTAAATAGACCGGAGATCAGGGTTCCCACTTCTTCAAAAGTCCTGGCCCTGAAAAAGATCCAGGAAAAGCAGATCAATCCGAAAGTGACCAGAAGGCCCTGCGTATAGATCAGTCCGGGGAATTTTTTCAGTCCGGTTTTTTTAAAGAACCTGTTCTTGGGCTTTTTAAGGATGTTCCCGGTAACCAGGTAAATACCATTGAGGATTCCCCATATCACGTAAGTCCAGGCAGCTCCATGCCACAACCCGCAAAGGGTAAAGGTGATCATCGTTGCCAGGGCATAGATGATTTGGTTGGAATCCATGCGGAAATAAGATTCTTTTTTGAGTTTCCGTGAGAAGAAATAGGCAAGGGGAAGAAAAAGGTAGTCTCTCAGCCATGAAGAGAGAGAGATGTGCCAGCGGGTCCAGAATTCGGCGACAGTAGCGGAGAAATAGGGTCGATCGAAATTGTTCATCAGCCGGATTCCCATGACCCTTGCGGCGCCGATGGCAATGTCGGAATAACCGCTGAAGTCGCAGTATATCTGGAAGGCGAAGAAAATGGTAGCCAGGATGATGGCCAGTGATGTTTGTTCTCCGGGATTATTATAGACATAATTGACAGCGATGGCCAGGCGGTCGGCAATCACGATTTTTTTAAACATACCCCATGCCATTCGTTTCAACCCCTGGGAAACATCGGTATAGTTGAAGTGGTGTTCCTGATGGAACTGGTGAAGAAGGTTTTGGGGTCGCTCGATCGGTCCTGCAACGAGTTGAGGGTAGAACATCACGTAAAGGGAATAGATCCCGAAGTGGTGCTCCGGCTTTTGGTGCCCGCGATAGACCTCGATGACGTAACTAAGACTTTGAAAAGTATGGAAGGACAGACCAATAGGTAAAATAATATGCAAAATATGGAATGGATAGTTAAGTCCCAGAAAAGCCGCAATGTCGTTGATATTGGTGATGAAAAAATTAAAATATTTAAAAACAAAGAGGACAAGGCAGGTGGAGATAATGCTGAGGATCAGGTATATTTTTTTTCTTTTTCCTTCTGAACGGTCAATATAGATGGCCGCGAAATAATCGATAAGGATGGTGATGGCCAGGATCAGGATGTAAACCGGCACGAAGGCCATGTAAAAGATACAACTGGCAGTTAACAGCAAAAACCAACGGTAACGGAAAGGAAGGGCGAAATAGAGGAAGGTGACGATGGGAAAGAATAGCAGGAACTCGATAGAATTAAAGAGCATAGAGGGCAGGTTAAATCTTTTAGGAATCAGAATTTATTTTTTCTTTGTTTTTTCGTTTCCGGTCCTGGTAATAACCGGCAAGGAACCCGATGGGGACAAAGAGGAATAAGCCTAACAACATATGTCCAAGTACACCTTCCATTATGTATTCAAAGTTTGTGTTTGACTTTCTTCTTGTTTTCTTTCAGCCAGCAGTTTCTCCTCCATCATGGGTGACAGGAAGATAAAGGCCATGCTGGAGTACATGAGAATTCCCGTTGGAAATTGTCCGAAGACGGCATTCCCGTAACTGGCGGTAAGGATGCCAAAGATACCGCAGAGCAATGCCATGATTTTTGCTCGGAATACTTTATCCCGTAGCCGGAACATCACGATGTAGGAGCCTTTACCAATGATATAACCCAGGATGAACATGTGGAGATAGAGACCAATGATGCCGTTTTCGGCCCAGATCAATACGAACCAGCTATCGGTAGCGATATTGGAGAGGAAGGATTCCTGTGCATACGATTTGGCACGGGCGCCTGCGTGTCCGACACCTACACCGAAAGGTCTGGATTTCAGGTATTCGCTGAATCGTTTCTGGTTTTCGATACGCACCATATAGGATGCGTCATCCTCCGGCCGGAAAGCAGATCGCATGCGGTATATTTGGTAGTTGCTGTTCCCGATATAGGTGTACCTGAAGAAGGTATAAATCACGGCGAATAGGAACAGTCCGATAAAAAATGCCTTAAAATTCCGGTTGAGAAGAATGTACAGGGCACCCCCGCCGATAGGTACAAAGAGGGCTCCGCGGGTACCTGAGACCGACATGCCGTAATAGCCGGCAATAGCGACGATGCTCCAGAAGATTTTCATTTTCCGGCTGGGGACATTGATGGCAATAAGCATACCGACGATTCCGACGTGACCCAATGCGGCGCCGAATTGCCCGGCATCAGAATAGAAGGAGAAAGCCCTGAATTTCCCAAAAATAATGTGGGTGATGGCTCCTCCGGAATCCAGCCACTTCTGTTCCCAGGGGTCAGGCCCGATGTTCATTTGCATCCACGCTTTGAGAGCAGCCAGGATAGAGATGACGCCCCAGATCATCAGGAATTTGTCCAGGTATTTTGGTTCATTTTGCAGCAGAAAGATCAGCGGAATGGTCAAAACCATGTAAAGACCGATCCCCCGGACGGCCGAAAACCAAGCCATCTTGCTGTAAGCTTCGGGGTTCATAATGGTGAGCAAAAGGTAGATGAACCAGATCAAAGCCAGGTAAACAAGGTCATTTTTCAGGATAGAGAGGCTCATCCTTTGTTCAAAGTAGACAAAAAACCATGCGATGTAAGTCATGAACAAAGTAATGTCCATAAGGTATCCCAGTTTTACCGTGATGTACCTGGAGATGCCGATGATGAAAAAATTGATGACAAATGCAAAAGACAATCCCAGCGCCGGATTTCTGAACAGAATTATCAGTGCGAAGGTGGCTATCGGCAAGACAAAAAGTATGATCGCAACAAGGAACCCTCCTTTGGAAAGGGCAAATGCAATAAAAACAGCGAACAAGAGGATCAATCCCCGTATCACCGGATTTCTCAGGATATCAGAACCGGAATATTTATAAAAGGGATTGTTTACCATTGAGAAGGTTTTTTATCGACGGGTAAAATCCGTTTTATCCATTCGTTATAGACATGGTAACCACTGGAAAAAATGGTCAGGAACGATATCTTAACTTCCTGGTAAAGGTAATAGTATCCGATAATAATTCCACCGATGGCGAAAAGACAGGAGACGATGGCGACAAAGAAGAGCAGCATGGTCACCGACAGGGTTGGGAAGAGTGCATGGAATCCAAAAATGACGATGATGTCACCGATCACGTTGAAGGAGGCCATGAAGATCAGTTTGATCAGATTTTTATGGGGTTTGTTCAGGGCGTCAAGTGAGATGCCGGTGAAACGGTCGAGGGGTAAAAGGGTAGAATAGACGATGAAGGGAGTAATGATCAGTGCCAGATCTTCCAGTGATGAGCGGTAATTGGCTCCTCCCAGAAACAGGATGAAATACTTTTTCAGAAAGAAACTAAGGACAGCGAAGGCGATAAAAAGGTAAATAATGGCTCCGGTATAGCTATAGAATATTCTCCTGAATTCAGTTATTTTATTTTCGATGCTCGCTTTCGATAACTTAGGATAGGCGGTGGTTGCGAAGCTGATCAATGGGATCTCGATCAATTCGATGAATTTCAAAGGGATGGCATAGAGCGCTACTCCGGTTGGTCCGCAAAAGGCGCTGAATGAGATAATGAAACTATCGGCTCCTTTGAGCAGACTGCTTCCGATGCGGGTGAACATGGAATAGCGTCCGAAATTGAGCAATTCAGTGACGGAGATCTTATCGTAATGGCGGAAAAACTGTAATCCGGTCCATTTCCGTGCCAGGCAAAAAAGTGAAGTGAAAAGGTTGGTAGCAATATAGATCAGCACGACCTGGGTGACATGAATGGTCGCGGAGAGGTAAAAAACAAAGATGATCAGCAGGAAGGAGCAAAGGTTAAAAAAACGGATCCAGAAAATCTTTTTAAAATCAAGTTCTGATTGAAGGATCGACCAGGCATAATTCCAAGGGATGTTTGCGAGGGCCAATACCGGGTACCAGAGGAAAAACAGGTCATAGCCGCTGGATTTCAATGGATTGGGGATGATCAGGTAGATACCCCAGAGAATCAAAGAGATAACAGCCAGTAATACCAAACCAACAATCCAACTGGAACCTAAAAGTGATTTCCGCTTATTTTCATCGGGGGTGGTAAGAAACCGTACGAGGGCATCACGGGTGAGTCCGTAGCGTAACATATCGACGAGTGAAGCAGGGGTAGTAAAGAGGATCCATTTTCCCAGGTCGGGGACAGATAGCATCCTGAGAAGGATCATAAAGGAGAGCAAACCCATGACCGCGGTGGAAAAATTCGCGGCCAGAGAGAGGAAGTTATGATCATTAAAGAATTTTTTCAGAAATGCCTGTAAAGCCAAAATGGTCTATTCTTAAAGATGGTTAGACAGAATTGGTATCCCTGAACTGGAAGAGGAAAATCCTTTTCATAATCCGGTGGAATTTCGATCGGTATTTTGGTATCTCTCCAAACACAACATCCAGGTATATAGGATCTATTCCATTCAATATCAACAGGGTATTATTCTTAAAAACAGCTTTAAAGCCATCCAGGGCAGTAGAATCGGCAATGCTCCACGAACGGTTGGCGCGGGTAACAAGCAGGGCCAGGTCGAACTGATGGAGGAAAGCCAGAGGGTATGAGTTATTGATCAACGAAGGAATCTCTACAAGGATATACTTGTAGCCTTCAGTATTAAGGTACTCATTGGGATCCATGATATCATTGAGGTCTTTTGCTTCAAAGAAATTTTCACGGATCGGGTAGTTGATCTCATTTTCTGCAGGAGGTATCAGTTCCGGACTGTTTTGAACCTGAGACGAGGCGCTGAGTTCTCCTGAATAATTGAGGAAGAGCACTGAATCTCCATAGGAAGCCAATTTCCGGCTGATTTCACGGGCCATGGTTGTTTTCCCCTCGGCGTTCCGGGTACTCATCATCAGGATCATCAGAGGTTTGTCACTATTGGGTAGCGTTCGGTCGATTAATGCCAGTTTGATGTTCTGGGTCATAATTTCGACCAACCGGGGAAGGACAAAGCCGATATCAATTGAATGGATTTGTTTGCTGACTTTGGGATAGACACCTGCCAGTTTAAGTTTGATCAGTTGAACTGCGCGTGCAGGATTCTTGATGGAGGTGTCGAAAAATTCAAGTGCCAGCAGGATGATTACGACCAGGAAGAAGCCCAGGACGCCTGAAAGGATGACTAAGAGGATGGCGCGGGATCGGATGGGGTTGAGAGGATAATAGGGTGGATCTACCACTTTGATGTTGGTTGACATTTCATCATCCTGTTGTCTGAGCCGTGCGAGGTTGAGGTCATGCAATATCTGGAGGAACTCATTTTCTGTTACCCCGATCAATCGTTCGATTCGTTTTATTTCAGCGCCTAAGGGTGCAAAAATTTCATACAGTTGCTGGAAATGTTTTCTCCTTTCTGCCAGGACGCGCAGGGCTGCTTTGCTCTCTTCGTAAGCGATCACGTTGTTGAGCCAGGAATAGAGGACATCTTTCAGGGGCAGTCCCTCCACGCTGTTCGTAGCAAGGTAATGGCGGTCGATGTTGTCTTTGATCTCCTGTTTGATCCTTTCGGAACGGTATTTTAAGGCGGAGAGTTGGAGGATGGCCGCAGAATCGTTTTGTTGGTCGATCTCAAGGTTGGATATTTGCATGGTCACATCCCCGAGCTCATTTCTCAACCGGATTATGGCGCTGGTATTGAGGGAGAGTTTGGCATGCACTTCCAGTTTTCTTTCCAGCATTTTAAGGGCGGCGTCGGAAGCGGCCAATGCGATTTGTTTGTTCTGGTAATTGACATCCAGTTCCTCTTTGGTAATTGAGATTACCTTGGTTTGCTCATAGTAGTTGATGATGTTGTTGCGTTCATTGAAGACCAGGAGATCGTTTTCGGCTTTTTGCAGACGGCGGGAAGCATCTTCGAGCTGCCGTTTGAAGTAGGCGATGACAGCATCAGTTTGGTTTTGCCGGAGAATTTTGTAATTCCGGATAAAAATCTTGGTAAGGAATACGAGGGTTTGCTGGGAAACGCCAGGATCGGCCGACCGGTAGGAGAGCTGGATCAGGTCGCTGTTAGCCACTCTTTTTACCCCGATGCTTGAAAGGTCTTTGATCGAATAGAAGCGGTCGGATATCGAGTTCCACAATTTGTAAATAAAGTTATAATCATTTTGCTTGCCATAAGCCAGGAGGCGGCGCACCAGCCGGTCAAAATTGGTAGAGTCGATATTTGTTTTGGCAGCGTGGTAGATGGTATCGTTGGTCGTGTAGTAACTTCGGAAGGACGAAGAGGTGTCAATCGAAGCAGAGTCGGAAGCCGGTGCGGGTTCAGGGCCTTCTCCCTCTTCCCTTTCGGTTTTTTTGGAAGTGAACCTGACAGGTCTTTCCAGTGCGAGCTTCTGACCCACTTCAATTTCATAACCGCTGAGGGCATTATATTTCATCAGATCGTCCACTGAAAGACCGTTGTTTTTGGCAATGGAGTAAACGGTTTCACCTCTTCTTACGACGTGGTAAGAGTAATTTTTGTTTTCAGTCGGAGTTGTCCGGGATGTTACTGGTTTTTTATCTACAGGGTTATTTTCTTCCGTTTCGGTAATTGTTTCATTCTCATTATCGACAGTCCCCGGGAGATAGGCTTTCCTGTTTCCTCGTTTCATTTTCCTGACCAGGTCCATGATATCAGACGGGACACGGGAATGGATCTCTTCATAATGTTCTTTGGAGATATAACGTGAGTCGTAGTTGGTGAGCAACAGGTGTTGGGCCAGCAATGAAACGGAGACCTCTTCCAGGGTCTGGCGGGAGCGGATCAGGTTGATCAGGTTATCATAGATGGTGACGTTGACAAAGACGTTGCTTGAGGTTTGTTGCTGAACGGTGTAGCCTGAGTTGACTCCGGTATAGATGGTGGTTTCCGAAAGGTAGCTCCACTGGTCTTTCCGGGTGAGGAAGAAGACGATCAGCGCGATCAGGATGGGCACAATAAATAGCAGCAGCAGATGCCTCTGGAGTATTTTTATGAAGTATACGATCTTCATTGTCAGTCGATGTTATTGACAGTATTAAACTTAATTCCTGTTATTTCCTGGAGAAGCATGTAAGCATTGTAGAATTCGATGCGTGCATCTTCATAGTCGTACACAGCTTTTCTGTACATTTCGTTGATACGTGCCAGTTCATAAAGGGAGGATTGGCCATTGAGAAACTCTTTTTCAGCCAGATCTTTCTGTAATGAATTGGCAATTACATTTTCATTGGCAATTTTAAGTTTACGCTGGTTTACGATCAAGGTATTATAAAGAAGAATGATCGATTTTCGCAGTTCAAGGATGAGATTTTCTTTGGTGGCCATGGACCGTTCTACCTCTTTTGTAGCTGTTTTAATACGGTTTCGTCGATCGACCAGGTCGTCGAGGGGGAGGCGGAAGCTGACACTTCCCAGAACCCTGAGGTTGTTTTGATCGGAGAGAATGGTATTGGGTTCAGCGTAGCTGGGTGTATTGGTTGTTGTAGCATTCCAAAGGTCGTTTTGAGCGGAGGCATCCAGGAAAAGGTTTTGCATCCAGTCGCGTTGCGCTGTCTTGATTTTGTATTTCCAGATAGCAATATCGGCGTCTTGAGCGGTCAGTAGAGGGGAGTGTACGATTGCAGAATCGATCAGGTCTTCCAGGGGTGGTATGCGGAGGGTGATGTCGTCAAGAAAAGGATTGATGGCGTTGGTGGTGTCACTTCCGGGTCGGACGGTGTCGGTTTGGGAATGGCAGGGAAGGGTTACCAGGGCTGATAACAGCAGCAATACGATGACCCGCAATCCGGATATTTTATTGTATTTCTTCATAGTACCCATAACCATTGTTCAGACGTTTTCTTTTTGAATGAAAATTTTAAACGTTCTCAAAATCAATTTAATATCTCCCCAAAATGAGTTATTTTCAGCATAATAGTTATCGAGGGCAAACCGTTCCTCTTCCGACATGGTTCCCTTCCGGCCCCGTTTTTCGACCTGCCAGAGGCCGGTCAAACCGGCTGCAGCACGAAACCGGCGGCTCCATTTCTTTTTTGTAAGAGCCTCCGCTTCATTCAGAGGCAGAGGGCGATTTCCAACGATCGACATATCGCCTTTCAAAATGTTGAAAAGTTGTGGAAGTTCGTCAATGCTTGTCATCCGGATGAACTTCCCTACATGGGTAATCCGTGGGTCATCTTTAATTTTGAGGAAAGCTTTCCTGGTGTTCCTTCGTTGGGTGGCCAGTCGTTCGCAGATCTCTTCCCCGTCATAATAGACCAGGGGAGAGCAGGTTTGGCCGGGGGGTAGTTTGTTGCATTCAGAGCAGGTTTCTTCCGCTGTCTCACTGATGTACTGGTTTAAGTGTGCAACATCCTTCAGTCTTTTATCGGCATCGGGGTACATGGAGCGGAATTTATAAAAATCGAATATCTTGTAATTGGCGCCCACCCTTTTTGAAAGATAATAGATCCTGCCTTTTGATTCGATCCGGATGGCAATGGCGGTCAAAATCATGATGGGGGAGAGGATTATCAGGGCGATCAGCGTTAGCACGATATCGAAAATTCTTTTAGGCAGGGGGCAAAAATAGGGAGTCATGTCTTCATCCTGGATGACAATGGGCCGGATGGTCACTTCCGATTTGTATTTTTTCAGAAACCTGATCCTGCTCTCAATGGCTTCAGGGTTGAAGGTTTTAGAGTAGAAATCATCGATTCCTGTATTGAAAGCTTCTGCTTTGATTTCATTGTCCCTGAAAAAAGAGAGGATGATAAAGGGTGTTTTTTGGTGTAATTTTATTAGTTTAAGTCTTTTAAAAAAAATCAGGGCATTGATTCCCGGAAGAACCAGCTCAGAAATGATGGCATCAATGGATTGTATTTCCTGATAGGTTATGTTGACCTTCGTTTCAGGGTCAGTTTCAAACAGGTTGAACTCGTTTCCGGTGAGCCAGAACATCGCTTCCAGGCAATTTTGCATCCGGATGATCCTGAACATAGGGTAGTTTTCGAACATGGTTAATGTCCTGGTATCATTCCCAATATAAAGAATATTTAACGGTTCTGCTATGCTCACATCCATTGATTCACTATTCATCACTCTGACGGGAGTACATTTCTTTCGAAACAACCCTTCTCTTAATCCTGGCAATCAATTCTTTGGGATTAAATGGTTTTAAAACATAATCATCTGCACCCATTTCAAAGCACCTGATTTTGTCGGCACTTTCCTCTTTGCCGGAAAGCATGATCAGTGGAATCTCATCAAAAAAACCACTTTCACGGATACGCCGGATAAATTCAAATCCGTTCAAAACAGGCATTTCGACATCACAAATAATGACATCGGGCATGTTACCCGACTGGAGATAAAACATCGCATCCATCCCGTTTGCAAAGGTGATCACATCGAAATCCTTCTTGAACGTATTTTCTATAATAAACCGGATACTCTTTTCATCGTCAATAGCGAGTATCTTTTTCTTCATAATCACAATTTTTCAAGCAAATATATCCTTTTTTTCAGGACATGCCTGAAATAGATATTAACAAACAAAGAAAGTTATTGACTATCCGGCTGGTTAAGGGTCCCGGGAGAGTGGATCGGAATCCAGCCTTACCTGGAAGGCTTTTAACTCGTCACGAAGCCGCGCAGCCTCGAGAAAATCAAGGCTTTTGACAGCTTCTTCCATCTCTTTCCGTGCTTTGACAACCAATTTTTGCAATTGCTCTTTGGTCAGGTACTGAATCACAGGGTCGGCAGCGATGCCGCTTTCAGCGGTTTCAATATAAGGCCGGGGCTGGAATTCTTTTTTATCAGCCACCACTGTCTGGCCCATGATATCGTTGGCAGACTTGATGATCTGAGTAGGGACAATGTTATGGAGAAGGTTGTACGCGATTTGTTTTTCTCTCCTCCGGTTGGTTTCCTGCATCATCCGCTTCATCGATTCGGTCATTTTATCTGCATAAAGGATCACCCTGCTGTTGATGTTACGGGCCGCTCTTCCTGCCGTTTGCGTCAAAGAACGTTCAGAACGGAGGAACCCCTCTTTGTCCGCATCAAGGATGGCAACCAGCGATACCTCTGGCAAATCCAACCCTTCTCTCAACAGGTTAACCCCAATAAGCACATCAAAGGCCCCCTGTCTCAGATCTCTTAAAATCTCCACCCGTTCCAGGGTATCTACATCCGAATGGATATAACGGCAACGGATATTCAGTTGTGTAAAATAGCGGGAGAGCTCTTCAGCCATGCGTTTGGTAAGGGTTGTCACCAGGACCCTTTCCTGCTTTTCAATCCTTTGGTTGATCTCATCCAAAAGGTCATCGATCTGATTCTGACTTGGTTTTACCTCAACAAAAGGATCCAGCAAACCGGTCGGTCGGATCACTTGTTCCACCACGATCCCTTCGCAATGCTGGAGTTCAAAATCAGCAGGCGTAGCACTTAAAAAAATGATCTGGCCTGCCAGCGAAAAGAATTCATCAAATTTCAAAGGGCGGTTGTCCATGGCAGAAGGCAAACGGAAACCGTAATCAACCAGTGTTTGCTTACGTGAACGGTCACCTCCGAACATCGCTTTGATTTGTGGGATGGTGACATGACTCTCATCAATTACCAGCAGATAATCCTGTGGAAAATAATCGAGCAGACAAAATGGCCTTGAACCGGGAGCTCTTCCGTCGAAGTAACGGGAATAGTTTTCAATGCCTGAACAATAGCCCAGTTCCCGCATCATCTCAATGTCGTAATTGACCCGCTCTTCAAGCCTTTTTGCCTCCAGTTCCTTTCCCGTTTCACGGAAATAGTTCACTTGCTGGAAGAGATCATCCTGGATTCCACTCAGGGCCTCTTTCATCTTATCCTGTGAGGTGACAAAAATATTCGCCGGATAAAGCGTCAGATCATCCAGGTTCTCTAAATGGTGACCACTTAAAGGATCGAAAAATTCGATCGTTTCCACCTCGTCGCCAAAGAAGATAATCCTTACTGCGTGGTCAAGGTAGGCAGGAAAGACATCGACGGCATCGCCCCGGATTCTGAATCTCCCCCTGATAAAATCGGTCTCGGTTCGGGAATAAAGACTGTTAACCAGGGTCAGCAGCAATTTGTTCCGGCTGATCTTTTCTCCCTTTTTAATACGAATGACATTTTGATAGAAATCTTCCGGATTTCCGATACCATAAATACAGGATACCGAAGCTACCACGATAATGTCCCTTCTTCCCGACAAAAGCGATGAAGAAGTGCTCAACCTCAATTTTTCAATTTCGTCGTTGATCGAAAGATCCTTCTCAATGTAAGTATTGGTAGTGGGAAGGTAAGCTTCCGGCTGGTAGTAATCATAATATGAAACGAAAAATTCTACCGCATTTTCAGGGAAGAATTGCCTGAATTCACCATAAAGTTGTGCTGCAAGGGTCTTGTTATGACTTAAAACCAAGGTGGGCCGTTGAGCCTGTTGGATTACATTGGCAATGGTAAAAGTCTTTCCGGAACCGGTAACACCAAGCAGCACCTGTCCCGGATCACCCCGTTGCAAACCCTCCGTCAACTGCCGGATGGCTTCCGGCTGATCGCCGGTGGGACTGAATTCGGATGTCAACCTGAAATTCATGATCAATCAGGGTTTGAATGTAAAACTTGCTGCAATCGGATAGTGATCCGACAGGTTGAGTTTGTATTTGTGATATTCGACAGGTTTGAAATGGACAGAATACAGGATGTAATCAATCCTGAAAGCAGGGAATTTGCCGGCATAGGTATTTCCATCGAATGTGCTTCCTGCTGATATGAACGCATCTTCGTGGTTCCGGGTGAGTTGATGATAGGTGTAGGAAGAGGGAGTATCGTTAAAATCACCGGCGATTACGGAGGGGTAAGGACATACGGAGATATGGGAAGCCAACTGGTCGGCTTCATTGGCCCTGAGAATGAAAGCACGCCGAAGTTTCCAGAACATCTTCCGGGCGCCTTCTTTCAACGGGGGCTTATCTTTCATCGGATCCGTCAGACTGGAATAAAAGGTGTAATCGTCGTTGCCAAAGCGAATGGATTCCAGGTGAAGGTTATAGATCCTGATGGTGTCCTCATGATGGAGAATATCAGCGTAAATGCCAAAAGTACTTTTCTCCGGTATTTTCATAAAGCCCGTGTCAACAATTGGAAACCTTGAAAAAATAATGACCGCATCAATCTTTTTCTTATCCCAAAATTTTCTGTAGTTCTTGAAATAGAAATATTTCATCCCGATGGAGTGGGCATAGTTTTTCAGCAGTTCATTAAAGTCCGGAGTTTTCATGTATCCCTCCTGAAGACAGATGACATCCGCTTGTTGATTGCGCAGAAAAGTGGAGATTTGTTCCCTGACTTCAGCAATGGATTCTGTGTTTTCGTTCCCCCAGAAAAGGTTCACGTTGTAACTGACCACCCGGATGGTTTCACCGGGGAAATTTTTTTCCCCCCAGGGAAAATGAACAGGGTAAACGGATTGCAGTGAACTCCAACCTGCCATTACCGGGATCAGAGAGATGAAAATATATTTTTTCCATGAAACCAGCCATAAAATAATGAAGAATCCATTCACTGCCAGGAAGATGGGATAGGCCAGTCCAAAAAAAGCATAATACCAGTTTTCGGCCGGGCTGACATGTCCTGCCACATAGGAAAGCAGGAGAGGAATAACTGCCAGTATGTTCAGTGACAGTAAAATACGCAGGATCCATCGGCGGCTTTTCTTCATGATCGGGCTGATTTGTTCAGCGTTTATTAGAGGTTTTAAAAAGAAAATCCTTTTCTTCACGGGTCAGGCTGTCATAACCGCCTTTGGAGATTTTTTCAAGGATCCTGTCCATTTTGTCCTGCGATTCTTTTCTATGCATGTTGTATTCCTCATCGGTTACCGGCCGCCCATAGGTTCCTTTTTCATACGAACGATGGTGCGAAGTTCGGGAGAAGCGGGTCTTGAATTGGGTAAAGAGTGAATCGCGGGAGGAGGACATGGAAGAAGATTTTGCACTCAGCGCGTAAATCAGTCCGAACAATGCTCCGCCGATATGGGCCAGGTGCCCTCCTGCATTTCCCGACGGGATCATGAAGAAATCAAATACGAACAAGATGATGGCCAAATAAAGAATTCTGATGCGTCCGAAAAAAAGTAATTGAATGGTGTATGAAGGAGCATAGAATGAAGCAGCGGTAACAATAGCCATTACGGAGGCTGAGGCCCCCAATGCAACAGATTGTCCAAGAATCGGATAAAACACAGGAAAAACATTGAAAGCCAGTACGTAAACCAATCCACCGATTAACCCTCCGGCGATATAAACTATAACCACCTGCCGGGAAGTCATAAACTCGGTAAAGATCCTTCCAAACCAGTAGAGCCAGAGCATGTTAAAAAGCAGGTGCCAGAA
>ERZ1645192.3074-NODE-3074-length-13726-cov-5.228001_pt1 | contig 13726 bp, 10 predicted proteins | sample MGYA00575354_ERZ1645192 | MGnify/ENA primary metagenome ERZ1645192 (study PRJEB40844, sample SAMN11349763) | freshwater sediment metagenome | isolation source: river sediment | host: Sediment | place: India: Faizupur Khadar , New Delhi | collected 2017-02-21 ... | reverse complement strand
GCCGATGGTACTGCGTTTAATCGTGGGAGAGTAGGGCGTTGCCGGCATTTTTTTTATTCTTTTTTTTGCTTTGAATTTCTGCGTCGATATATATTACTCATAATGTCGCTTAGGTCTGTCTAAACTCCATCATTCGTAATTATACCTCTCCTTGTAATCCTGCGCAAAAAATAAGAATACTTTCCTGTTCTTCAGCGTCGCTATCTCGATTTATCAAGTCGCTTACCTCTGTCTAAGCTCCATCATTCATAATTTTATTTCGCCTTAAATTTCCGCGCAAAAAAATGTTCTAGTTCTTCGATCGCATCAAAATCAGTCATAGCTGTAATTTATAAATTATGAGAATATAATAGAGAAATAGCCGGTCTTCTCGTCACGGATCAAAACTTACGGTGCTTTCAATTCTGAATCTCAAAAGACTGTCTTCTGAACGGTAATTGTCTATCTCAAGTCCTGAAAATAAAATGAAATTCTTAACCGAATAATTTATTCCCAATTTAGGCCCGTGGGATATGTAAACTCTTGTAAGTTCATCTTTATTAAAGTCCTCCTGGTTAAAATTATAGCTGTCGATCTCATAAAAGTAATATTCTGCAGAAAATCTAAAGCTTTTTACCGGTCCGAAAAGTAGGGCAAGGGACATGTAGTAATGATCTTTGTATGTCAGCGGGTTTTCAGTAAAAGCATCGATATTAAAATTGCCTGTTTCTTCATAAATATATCGGCCAGAGAATTTTGCAGAAAAAACAGGTGTAAATTTATAAGATACGGTATCTCCAAAAGAATAATTCTTTATTACGAAACTGTTGCTGAATGTTCTGTCGTAATCATAAGACCGGTAATATGATCTCAAATGGATTTTGCCTGTCATGTAGAGCTCTTCAGTGAATACGCTTCTGATGTCAGTAACCGAGTTTACAACCCTGTCTATATAGTTACTTCCGCTTCTTTGGGATGATATATTTATCAGTCTGTAATACTCCATGGGGAATGATTGTACTATACTAAATTTTCTGTCAGAGCTAAAACTTACATCGGGCCTTATGATCATTTTCAAAATATCCCTGTCCTCTAGGTTTGAATTTGAAAGCGATTTATATTCATGCTTGAAATACTTTCCGAACAGTCCGAATACGTAACTTCGGATATTATAATTGGTTTGAGAGCTTAATGAGATATTGTAGAAAGAAAGAGATTTGTCATTTTCTTCATAATCAAGTGAATACTTATCGCTGCCGGTATCGAAATCTAATTTTAGCGAGGAAGTGACCCTTTTGTTGTCGAAGATCAATTCATCCGAGATACTCAGATCTGAATTCGAATTGAAGCTCAGAAGAGAATTGTTTTTATATGAATCTTTATTTCGCGCATAAAACCCCAAAGATGAAATGTTCCTGATTTTATCTGAAGCGATATACACAAATCCCGTTTCAAGATCGTATTCATATCTTTTGATCCTGAATTCATTTTGTGTATAATCCGAGAAATGATACTGGTGCAGATCGCCTGTACCGGTTAAGGTAAAATTACCGAAATCACCTTCGAATGTTCTTATGTAGTTTATCTGAGAACTGCTGTTATAGTTCATGTCTCTGTCAAGGTTGTCTATTTTCAGTGTTGATCCTGCATTAAGGTCGCTTAAAGTTTCGTCGAGAATATATCTTCCTTTAACCGCAATTCCCTCGCCACGCTTATCGGCGGTCTCGTCAACTTTGCTCATATAGCCGGCAGCCATTTCCAATTCAAAGCCATTTGATGCGTATCCGGCAAGAGGCATAATAGTTATGTTGTTTGCAGTAGGTCGGGTAAGAGAACTGTTCGCAATGTAATTATTCGACACCAGTCCTCCGAAGCGGAAATTGCCATGTCTTATGGAAAAATCTCCTTCTATGCCAATGTCGTTTTTTGAGTATTTCTCATAACTTGTTCTTGAATTTGATCCTGCCAGACTGAAATCGCTCAAAGAATCGGTATTACTAAAATTAAATCCTCCTCGAAGAATTCTGTATGTGCTGAAATCCAAGTAAGATACATATATGCTATCATTTTGGGAAACTCCGGATGCGTATGATAGAAGTACCAGCAATAGTGTTAATGTGAACTTTTTCAATTCATTTCTCGGTTAATGTTTTTGCTGTAAGCTGGCCGCATGCGGCAGAGATATCTTCACCCCTGCTAGTCCTGAATACGACGGGGAAACCTGCATTTTTGAAAAAATTATAGAATTTCATAGCTGAGGGCTCTTCCACCGGAGTGAAATCACTTCCGCCCTTCTGAGCGTGATATTTTATCAGGTTAAGTTTGCTGGGCAGTTTGTTTAGAAGTCTTATCAACTCGGCGGCATGCCTTTCTGTATCATTGAAATTTTTCATCAGAATATACTCGAATACTACTTTACGGTTAGACCGGTCTGTATATCTTTTTAGTGATTCAAAAAGATCTTTAAGGCTGTATTTTTTATTGGCCGGCATGATCTTTTCCCGTTCATCATCAAAGGGGTTATGCAGCGATACAGCAAGCTTATATCTTATATCTTCATCGGTGAATCTTATTATATTGTCGGTATGGCCGAAAGTTGAAATAGTTATCTTTCTTGTACCGATCGCGAGACCTGAGTCGTCAGACAGGATATCTGCGCTTTTTATAACTTCGTCATAATTGTCAAATGGCTCACCCATTCCCATATAAACTACATTTGTTATTCTGTTAGCAGAGAATGAGGAAGATACCAGTACCTGCCCTACAATTTCATCCGCAGCGAGGTTCCTTTTGAAACCCTGCTTTCCGGTAGAGCAGAATGAGCAGTTGAACCTGCATCCGGCTTGAGATGATACGCATAGTGTATTTCTGTCTTTTTCGGGAATGATTACACATTCAATGAAATTTCCGTCATATAGCTTCAGAAGCAGTTTGGCTGTTCCGTCTGAGCTTTTTTCAGATTTCTCTATAACCGGCAGGCTTAATGTAAAATTTTTTCTCAGAAGTGACCTGAAATCTGCCGGAATATCAGTCATTTCGTCAATATTAAAAACTTTCTTTCTGTAAAGCCAGTTCCAGATCTGTCCGGCAGTGTATTTTTTTCCGCCGAGGCCGAGGATCTTCCGGTTAAGATCGCCGAACCTGTATCCGGTTAATGAATTGTTTCCAGACACGGTCTCTTTAATCATTTTTTTAACATGTCAACATCAACAAGGATCCTTCCACAGCCTTCACAAATATTATAATCGTCTTTCAGCTTTACTTTCTGCTGAAGCTGGTATGGTATGTGTATCTTACAACCGTTACACAGTCCTTCTTCTGTAACGAAAGTTATTGCGATCCCGTTTCGGATCCTCATGATCCTGTTATAATGGTTAAGAAAAGGTGTCCTGATAGATTTCTCCACCTTTTCCTTTTTTTTGATCAGTTTTTCCAGAGCTTTTGCACTGTCTTTTGACATAACTTTCTTGCTTTTATCTTCTGTCTTGATCTTTTTTTCGATCTTTATTACATTTTTGTCAATATCGTGTATCTCATCTTCCTGCCGCTTTATCTCTGTTGTCAGTTCAGCTACTCTTTCCTCGAATACTTCGACCGCCTTTTCAAGTTTTTTCACTTCTCTTTTTATATGTTCCTTTTTGGTTTTTTTGTCATTATCAAGATCGATCTGTTTCTGATCGAGAATTCTTTTATGGTCTAATATATCGACCGTATATGCCTCTTTATCCTCAATGTGCTCTCTTTGTTTTCTAATAATCTTGACCCTGTTAAGGGTAAGCTCCTCTATCTCATGTTTCATGCGCGTTATCATGCTGTCAGTGTTTCTTTCTTCGCTTGTCAGCTGGTAGATCTGATTATCAATTTTCTGGAGTTCTATCAGCCATTTAAGATCTTCAAACATAAATTCTCCTTTTTTAACTTTTACACGGGACCGAAAGGATACTTTAACATATCTTTTATATTCATTTCCAATGTTTCTTTTTTTAGATTTGACATTATAACAGTCACATCCGGTGAGTAGTCATAAATAAGCTGTCTGCATGCCCCGCACGGTGATACAGGTTTTTCAGTATCAGCGACTACGAGAATAGCAGAAAAATCTCTTTCGCCTGCACACAAAGCTGTAGAAAGAGCGTTTCTTTCCGCGCACATGGTAAGACCGTAGGATGATGACTCGATATTGCAGCCGGTATATATTTTACCGTCGCCGGTAATAATTGCAGCTCCTACTTTGAATTCAGAATATGGTGAGCAGGAATTCAGTCTGGTTTTGATCGCGGCATCATACAGTCTGCCGGTTATTTCTTTTGAAATACCCATCAATGAAGTATCCTTATCGTCATGCCTCTGTTTAGTTCAGCGGTTTCAATGCCTGAAGAAAGTTTAATTATCTTAAGGTTGTTCAATTCAGCTATCTCTTTCCAGTCAACGCCGTATTTGAAAGCGATACTTTCGATATTTTCATTGTACCTGATCTCATAAACATCTTCTGTGATCCCTCCCGAATTCTTTTTTGAGCTAACGACTGAGCTTTCAGGCGATCCTGACAAGAAATTTCTTTTACGCAGTTCAGATATCAGTTTCGGGGATGATTTTTCTGGAATCATCAGTTCAATCGATGTGTATTTGCTTATATATCCGCCGGATTTATACGAACCGAATTTTATATGAGGATTTGCTTTGTAAAGCTCTCTGTAGGTGATACCGAGGATACTGCATATCTCTGAAAAATAAAGATTGTTCGATCCCATACTGATGGTGCACAGTTCATAACTTCGGGTTTCTTTTGCAGAAGGTTTTGTAAAGCCGTATTTTTCAGGATCTGACATAAGAAGTTTATAAATAATGACCTTCTCGACATAGAATTCAGTTTCCGCATTGGATCGCGCTTCCCAGAAATCAGAAACTTTCTGAGCCGTCATCATATTTCTGACATTTGAATCGCCGTTATTGTAAGCCGCGATCATAAAAAAAGGATCTTTTTTTAATACCTGCGACAGCATGTTAAGATGTTCGGCGGCAGCTTTAGTTGATCTGTCAAGAAGATTTCTGTCGTCGGCAAAATCATCGACTCTGAGACCGTACATTTTTGCGGTTGCAGGCATAAGCTGCCACAGCCCCGAGGCTTTAGCCTGAGAGTATGCTCTCGGATCGAATTCAGACTCGACAGGCATAATATAGGCGAAGTCTTCATGAACTTCCCATTGTTTAAGAACTTCTTTTGCCAAAGGTAAATAATTATGCTCTTTATCGATCAGATTCTGCATGAAACCTCTTCTGTCTAAAGTGAATGTGTTGAAGGTTTTGGTAAGCCTTTCTTTTACATCATACTTTTCAAGAGGAACTTTATGATCGGCAAAAATTATTTCGGAAGGGAAAGGATACTGAGTCCATGCATTTACAGATAAGAGAAGAACAGTGAAAAATCTAAAATAAACCGTCATTGTTCCTTCTCCCTCCGCCTTTAGTTTGTCTGCAACCTCTTAATATAACAAAAGTAAGCCCTAAATCCAAATGAAATATATATACTTTCTTTTTGGTCTGAAATGTTTTAAATTGCAGGATATTTTTTGTGGAGATTTTATGAAATACGGAATAATAGACAATCTTAAGACCGACCATAATAAAGAGGGTATAACGAAGCTTTTCCGCGAATTGAAGAGCACCGGGTATGAATTTGCAATAAATAAAACCAGTGACTATTCTATAGATTCATCATTTGAAGTAAAAAATAAACCGGTGCTGATTAAAGAATCCGATGTTATAATAGTCCTGGGCGGAGACGGATCTCTTCTCGAAACCGCAAGAAATTCAGCAGAATTTTCAAAGCCTATTCTTGGTGTAAACTACGGCAAACTTGGATTTCTGGCGGATGTAAAAGAAGACGATATGATCGACAGGATAAAGATGATCGAAAAAGGGGAGTACTTTATAGAAGAGAGGATAATGCTGAACGCTTTTTACGAGGATAAAAAATTATGCGCTTTAAACGATATTGTGCTCGACAGGGGCTATTCTCAAAGAATACTTAAGGCATCTGTCGATATCAACGGCAGGTTCTTTACAACTTACTTTTCTGACGGTGTGATAGTTTCAACTCCGACAGGATCGACTGCATATAATATGTCTGCCCACGGTCCAATTCTTCAGCCCGGCGTACCCGCGTTCGTCATTACGGCCATGTCGCCCCATGCTCTCGCAATGAGACCGATAGTTGTTCCTGACGATTCGGTGATCACTATCAGCGCAGAGAGCGATTATAACGAAATGATACTTTCCAGTGACGGACAGGAGAGCTTGACAATACCTTCCTTCGGAAAGATCACCGTAAAAAAAGCTGAATTCAAGGCTAAATTTATAAAATTCCACGACAGCGATTATTATGACCTGTTGAGAGAAAAACTCGGATGGGGAGGATTTAAGGACAGGGTCTCAAAATAAGAAATTTAAGCAAATTTCCAGTTGACAAAAAAAATCGGAATTAGTATATTTACGGCTCTTCAAAGACGGGAGCTTAGCTCAGTCGGTAGAGCAACTGGCTGTTAACCAGTTTGTCGGGGGTTCGAGTCCCTCATCTCCCGCATCAAAAACCGCAGAAAAACTGCGGTTTTTTTATTTCCGGGTTACCATATTAAAAGTGATTGAATTTCATTTATCTGTCCAGGATCAAACCAGTTCATACCTTCGTTCCTTTTGAACCAAGTGATCTGGCGCTTGGCGAAATGGCGCGTATTCTTCTGAATTTCATCGATCATTGTATCTTTATCAATATTTCCATTCAGAAATTCTATGACTTCTTTATAACCGATGGTTTTCTTGAATCTTTTTAGACCAGAGCCGTATTTATTCGCCAGCCTTTCAACTTCTTCGATAAGTCCGGCTTCGATCATCATCAAAACGCGGTCATTTATAGCTTTGTAGAGCTTCTCTCGTTCAAAATTTATACCTAGATAAACCGGCTGGAAAAACTGATCAGGCTGATGTCCGGAATGAAGCTCCGATATTTTTCTTCCGGTAAAATGATAGACTTCCAGTGCGCGGTAAATTCGCTGCTTGTTCGTTGAAGGTATGATTTGAGCATAATCGGGATCGATAATTTTCAGCTGTTCATGTAGTTTGCCAGTCTCAATTGATTCAATTTCTTTTCTGTATTCAAGTTTTTCAGAGTCATCAATTCCCAAGTCTTCAAAAAATCCGTGAACGGCTGATTGAATATAAAGTCCGCTCCCGCCGCAGATGAGAGCTTTCTTTCCCTCCGAATATATCTTTGAAAGCAGGTTACGCACTTCATTTCCATAAACATATGAATTGTAGATTTCATTGTCAGGATCGATTATATCAATGAAGTGATGTTGAGCGCGACTGAGTTCTTCTAAGTTGGGCTTTGCCGTTCCGATGTTCATTTCCCTGACCATCTGTCTGGAATCAGCAGAGATTATTTCATAACCGTACTTTTCAGCTAATCTGAGCGCGACTGAAGTTTTACCCGCGGCAGTGGGCCCGCATATTACCGGTATTTTTAATTTGGAGATATCGCAAGAGGGCATTTTATTCCCTCTTGAACCGTTTATTGAGTTCTCTTATCGAAAGGTCGATTATAATTGGACGCCCGTGAGGACAGACATGAGGAAATTCGCACTGAAAAAGTTCATTGATAAGATCAAGCATCTCGTCTTTAGAAAGCTTCTGACCTGCCTTTATTGCTCTTTTGCAGGAATACGATGCCGCTACAGATTCCATAGAATCCATTTTATTCTTTCGGTAAAGTTTATAGTTGTCAATAAGATCGAGTAGTTCCTTTTTTTCATCTCCGGACACTAAGCCCATCGGTGTTTCTTCGATGATAAAGGTATTCTGCCCGAATTCGCTTAAAATGAATCCTATTTTATTGAGATATTCTTTTACTTCATTTACAATAAGTCTGTCTTCAAATGAAAGCTCCACTTTTACAGGGAATAGGAGTACATCTGAAGGCATTGGGCTGTCCGCAAAAGCCTTGATAGCTTTTTCGTAGAGAATTCTTTCATGCGCAACATGCTGATCTATTATAAGCGCGCCTGATTCTACCTGGATCAGAATATACCGGTTATGCAACTGCCAGATATTCTCTGAAACGATAAGCTCATTGTTTATTTTGAGAACTTTAATTCCAATGTTATCTTTTTCAGGCCTGTAAAATTTTTCTTCCGGTTTTGATGAGTAGGAAATTGTTTGTTCCTTTACCTGCATCGAAGGTAATGCCACAGGTTCGTAAAGATGCTCTTTTGATTCTTTTTGAGATGTTAATGCTGTTATTGATGAAGATTCTTTCAATGAATTTCCTACAGCTTCTGTTATCAGCCTTTTGACTTTCTGCTCATCAGCGAATTTTACGGTCAGTTTTGAAGGATGAACGTTCACATCAACTTCATGCGCCGGCATATTGATAAAAAGAATGTAGAAAGGGTAATATCCGCTTTCGATCAGGTTCTGATACATGTTAACTATGTTAAAGCTGGCCATTTTACTTTCAACTATTCTGCCGTTGATGAACAGGAACTGGTTATCTTTAAATTTTCTCGCAAGCCCGGCTTTACCGATGTAGCCTGAGACAGAATAATTCCCCAGTGAATTGTCGGTTTTTATCAGCTCGTCCTGATCAATCTCGCTGAAAACAGCGCTAATTCTTTCCTTCAGGTTTTGGGGTTTTAGATCGAAAACCGTCTTTTCATTGTTAATGAACTTGAACCCTATATCAGGTCTGGAAACCGATACTTTTTTAAAATAAGTATAGATGGATTTGTATTCCCTGTCGTCAAAGCTCAGGAATTTTTTACGGGCAGGCACATTAAAGAAAAGCGATCTGATCTTGATCTGAGTTGAATACTTTGAAGGTGAGGGTTTTACTTCGGATATAGTTCCGCCTTTTATTACTACCATTGTTCCGTCAGACGCGCCTTTCGGTTTCGATACAGCTTCCACCATAGATACTGATGCTATGCTTGGCAGCGCTTCACCGCGAAATCCCATTGTGGAGATCTTCTGAAGGTCATCGAACGCGCTGATCTTAGAAGTCGCGTGTCTTTCAAAGGCTAAAAGGAGATTGCTTTCATCCATACCCCTGCCGTCATCAGAAATCTCGATGTAGGATTTTCCGCCGTCTTTTACTTCAATATAAATATTCTCAGCTCCGGCGTCAAGAGAGTTCTCGACCAGCTCTTTCACTACAGAAACAGGCCGTTCCACCACTTCGCCCGCTGCGATCTTGTTTATCAGATTATCGGGTAATATTTTTATTATGTCGCTGCTCATAACATTCCGTTATTTTAAGGAATAGAATTATAAGAAAAAAATAAGATATATTCAATCACTTTCTTTGATAGTCAAAAAAGCTTATGTAAACTGCCCATAAAGTGATTTATGATCAAGGCGTAAGTGTTTTTTATCGTTTAGAAAATACATCGTCCGTCTTTTGGACATATGGATTTTTAGGTAAAAATACCGTAAGCCCAGAAATCAACTTTCGGGCAGTGTCATAAGTTTCTTGACCGTCGGAGTCGTGTGTCAATAAAAAAAGGCGATCAGAAGACCGCCTTTTAAGTATAAAAAAAATAAAATCTATTTGTTTACCTGGAATGTTCTGTCGCCTTTTTCAAAGAAACTGACGATCTGGTTAGCTGCAGCTAGCCCCGCGTTAATGTTCGCTTCAGAAGTCTCTGCTCCCATTTTTTTCTTGGTCGCATGATATCTGTTGCCGAGTTTTTCAACTATCTCAGCGTGGCAGTCGGGAGCTATATCCGTAGCGTATTTGAGGTCTTCTCTCTCAGCCATGATCTTTTTTAAGCCTTCTTCGCATATGACTTCTTTTCTGGCGGTATTGATAAGAGCTGCACCCTTTTTCATTTTAGACATCAGATCGTAATTAATTGATTTTTTAGTCTTGTCATTCGCAGGGATGTGAAGAGAAACATAATCGCACTGGCTGTAAAGTTCTTCGATCGAATCAAATACTTTTACGCCTTCAGCCTGCATTTTAGCTTTTTCAACGAACGGATCGAAAGCGCAGATCTCCATGCCGAATCCTTTAGCTATATTCGCTACGAGCCTTCCGACATTGCCGTACGCATGGATACCGAGCTTTTTACCTTTAAGTTCGCTTCCGTTGCCTTCAGTGAATCTGTTCCTTGCCATGTAGAGCATGAAACCTATCGCAAGCTCAGCGACCGCGTTGGAGTTCTGACCCGGTGTATTCTGGGCGCAGATGCCTTTTTCTGTAGCAGCTTTCAGATCGATATTATCGTATCCCGCACCGGCTCTTACGATTATTTTCAAAGCTTTTGATGCCGCAATAACTTCAGCATCAGCCTTGTCGCTTCTGATTATCATTGCATCCGCGTTCTCTACAGCTTTAAGAAGATCAGCTTTGTCTGTATATTTTTGAAGTTTAATAAGTTCGTAACCTGCTTTCTCAAATATCTTTGAAATTCCGTCAACGGCTACTTTTGCGAACGGTTTTTCAGTAGCGAGAAGTACTTTTTTTGACATGCGACACTCCTTTATAGAGATTATTTAATTTTCTTTGTCAAATTTCTTTATGAAAGCAGCCAGTTTTTCAACACCTTCAACAGGCATTGCGTTATATATGCTGGCTCTCATTCCGCCTGTCTTTTTATGTCCGCTCAATGTTACAAGACCTTCTTTAGCGGCATCTGCAAGGAATTTTTTGTCAAGGTCATCCGAAGCCGTTCTGAAAGGAATGTTCATTATCGAGCGGTCTTCTTTATTCTGAACATGGCATTTGAAAAGTTTGGAGTTGTCAAGCACTTCATAAAGCATTGCGGCTTTTTGTTTGTTTATCTTTTCTATGGCCGGAACTCCGCCGATGCTCAAAAGATGCTCAAATCCCAGCTTAGCGATATAAATTCCGTAAGTCGGAGGAGTATTGAACATAGATCCGCCGTCAACATGAGTTTTATATTTAAGCATTGTAGGTGTTTCTGGTCTTGAATATTCGACCATATCATCTCTAATAATTACTACTGTCACACCTGCGGGACCGATGTTTTTCTGAGCGCCTGCGTATATCATAGCAAAATCATTCACATCTATCACTTTGGAAAGAATGTCGGAAGACATGTCCACAACGAGCGGTTTGCCTTTTACATTCGGGTATTTTTTCCATGATGTTCCGAAGATAGTGTTGTTCGAAGTCATGTGAACATAGTCTGCATCTGCTCTGAACTCATTTTCATTTACAACAGGAAGGTGATTGAAAACTTCTGCTTCGGACGAAGCGACCACTTTCACATCGCCGTATCTTTTTGCTTCATTTATCGCTTTGGTTGACCACTCGCCGGTATTAATGTAATCGGCTTTGTTGTTTTTCATAAAGTTCAGGGGAACCATAGCGAACTGCAGTGAGGCTCCGCCCTGTAGGAAAAGGACTTTATAGTTCGCAGGAATATTCATCAGTTCTCTTAAAGACTTTTCAGCCCCGTCAATAATCGACTGATAAACTTTGGATCTGTGGCTCATTTCCATCACTGACATTCCGGAACCTTCATAATTCAACATCTGTTCCGCCGCTTTTTTCAGAACCGCCTCGGGTAAAACTCCCGGTCCTGCTGAAAAATTATACACTCTTTCTGACATATCCGACTCCTTTTATTGGTTAAAATTATCCATTATAAACCTCTTTAGCACTTCAATTTATATTTATGTATATGCCAAGTCAAGAATTATTTTTTAAACAAAAAACAGCGATTATTCTTATTGATAAATCCTTTTCAATTATTTAGTTTTAGCATGAAGTTATAAATCGAACGGGAGAATCGTATGATGAAACTGAAGAAAATAATGCTGATAGCCGCAGCAGTGACGATATTTTCCTGCACGGACAAACAGGCAATAAAGAGTGAAGGCGGTGAAGTGATGGGAGATCAGGCTTTTGAAATAATAAAGGATTATCCGGCGGCATTGAAAATAAAAACTGAAAATTCGGTTCACGGCAGCCTTCTTTATGACGATTATTCCTGGATGAAGGACAGGGAAAGGAAAGACCCGAGAGTTCTTGATCAGATAAAAAGGGAGAATGAGCACGCCGACAAATACATGAAAAACCTGTCAAAACTTGAAAACAAGCTGTATAATGAGATCGTAGCAAGGATCCTTCAAACGGATATGTCCGTGCCTGTAATGATGGACGATTATTACTATTATTCAAGGGAGATCGAAGGAAAGCAGTATCCGGTTTACTGCAGAAAGCAATTGAGTCTTGACAGGGAAGAACAGATAGTTCTAGATCTTAACGAACTTGCAAAGGGTCATGATTATTTTGAGCTTGGTGTATATAAGATCAGCCCGGATCATAAATTTCTTGCTTATTCAGTAGATACTTCGGGAAATGAAAGATATACATTATACATAAAATACCTTTCAAGAAATACTCTTTTTCCTGAGACATTCCAGAATGTCAGCGATGTTGAGTGGGCAGAATCTAATAATACATTTTTCTACACTACCGTCAACGACAATGACAGGACAGACAAAGTTTTCAGGCATGTTCTGGGAACTTCGGTTGAAAGCGACAGAAAGATGTACTCTGAGCAGGACGAATCATTTTATGTCTGGATAGAAAAGACAAAAAGCAGAAAATATATTTTTATGGGAGCATCGAATAAGAACACTTCGGAAGTGCATTATCTTAAAAGCACAGACCCGATGGGATTTTTTAATCTTATAATGCCGAGGAAAGAAGGGGTAGAATATTACCCGGACCACAGAGGTGACACTTTCTATATTATAACAAATATTGACAAAGCTTTCAACTATAAGGTGGTTTCGGTAAAAGAAAGTTTCCCTTTTGCGGATAAGTGGGAGGAATATATACCACACAGAACCGATGTGTATCTCGATGATATCGAACTTTTCAGCGATAAAATTATCGTTTCCGAGATCAGTAACGGTAAAAGAACGATAAGAGTGCTGGATTATGAATCGCTTCAGGGACCTGAATTAAAGTTCACCGATAACTGCTACGCTGTTTATTCCGGATCCAATCCTATGTTCGACTCAAAACAGTACAGATATGTTTATGAATCGATGACGACGCCTTATTCCATAATAGAATACAATATGGATACCGGAGAAAGAAAATATTTGAAACAGGAACGGGTTCTCGGCGGTTTTGATCCTGTACAGTACAAGTCCGAACTTGTATTCGCGCCATCTTCTGACGGGCAGACTATTCCGATATCTCTTGTTTACAGAAGAGACAAGTTTAAACAGGACGGAACAAATTCTTTTCTGCTTGAAGGTTACGGCGCTTACGGAGATTTTAACGACCCTGAATTTTCAATTTCAAGAATAAGCCTGCTTGACAGAGGTTTTATCTTTGGCATCGCGCATGTCAGAGGCGGTATAGAAAAAGGAAAAAAATGGCATTTTGAAGGAATGCTGTTAAAAAAGAAAAATACTTTTTCCGATTTCATTGACTGCGCAAAACATCTTTTTGAGAAGCAATATACATCTAAAGACAGGCTGATCATAACCGGAGCCAGCGCCGGCGGGTTGTTGGTCGGAGCGGCGTTGAACGAACGTCCCGACTTATTTAAAGCAGCAGTGCTTGAAGTTCCTTTCCTTGATGTAGTCAATACTATGCTGGATTCTACTTTGTCCGCTACAGTATCGGAGTACGACGAATGGGGAAACCCTAACGAAAAAGAATATTTCGATTATATAAGATCATATTGTCCGTATCAGAACATCA
>ERZ1645192.3073-NODE-3073-length-13726-cov-5.828250_pt1 | contig 13726 bp, 11 predicted proteins | sample MGYA00575354_ERZ1645192 | MGnify/ENA primary metagenome ERZ1645192 (study PRJEB40844, sample SAMN11349763) | freshwater sediment metagenome | isolation source: river sediment | host: Sediment | place: India: Faizupur Khadar , New Delhi | collected 2017-02-21 ... | reverse complement strand
ACATGAAACGGCTAATGCATATCATTATCAACAGCTTAATCCTAAAACAATGTCTAGCGATGAACGTAAACGTTGTTTGTATGATTTAAAAAAAATCGGTTATCAGGTAGGATCGGGTTTTATGGTAGGTTCTCCTTTTCAAACCATTGAAAATCTTGTGGAAGACTTATTGTTTATTGCAGATTTACAGCCTCAAATGGTTGGAATAGGACCCTTTATTTCCCATCATGAGACTCCTTTTGCTGACGAAAAAGCCGGAACGCTTGAATTAACATTGTTTATGTTGGCAATTTTACGTCTGATGCTTCCAAGTGCGTTATTACCATCTACTACGGCATTAGGTACTATTGATAAAGTAGGGCGAGAACATGGAATTTTAGCGGGTGCAAACGTTGTGATGCCTAATCTTTCGCCTTTAAGTGTTAGAAAGAATTATATGATTTATGATAATAAAATAGCAACAGGCCTGGAAGCATCTGAATACTTGCCGATGTTAAAACTTCAAATGGAAAAAATTGGTTATACTATCAAAGTAACAAGAGGAGATTTTATTCCTATCAATAAATAAAAAAAGCTGTCTTATGACAGCTTTTTTTTATTTTTTAGTTTTAGACTTCTTTATAGGTTCTTCACTTTCTTCCTTTTCATTATCGCTTTCTTCTGTGTCCTTGTTTTTGTCCTCTTTAACTTTAGCATTTTTCTTTTCCGGATATTGATAAACGCTTACATAATGTGAAGTGTTAAAAATAGGTTGAATAGTTTTAAGAATTTCTTCAGCAGTTATTTCATTTAATAATTGTTGATATGTTTTATATTCATCTAAAGGATCTCCATTGAAATATTGTTCGGAGATATAATTTTGCCAATATGAATTTTTTTCGAAATTTAATTCTATGGATTTTTTTATTTGTTCTTTTGCTTTTTGCAGTTCTTCATTTGTAAATCCTTTACTGAGTGTTTTGTTGATAATGCTAAAAACAGTTTTGCTGATTTTTTTTGTTTTCTTTGGATCACAATTAATATAAATCATCATACTATATTCAGTCTCCGGATATTTGTTGTAATTAAATTGTAAAGTAGGAGAATAAGTACCTCCCATTTTTTCACGTATAACTTCATAGAGTTGTATATCAAGAATTTCTTGAAAGATATCTAAACATAGATTTGTTTTAGTATTCCATTCGTAATCATGGTTGAAAATAATTCCCATAGAACTTTTATTATCAACACCTACATATATATTGATATCTTGTGTTTCATTAGGAAATCCGAAATATACATTTTTAAACATTTCTTTTTTATCGATAATAGGAAGACTTCCAATGTATTTTTCAATCAATGGTAACATTTCTTCTTTATTAATGTTTCCTACAAAGGTAAAAATCAGATTTCCGGCACTGCTGAAACGGTCTTTATAAACATCGAGTGCTTGTTTATAAGTAGCATTGTTTATAAGGGTTTCGTCCGGTACAACTTGAATTCGGGGATCAGATTGGGTGCTGATTTTAATAAGTGTATCCAAAAAAACATACATTGGATTGGAAGAAATAAATTTTATTTGATTTTTCGTTTCAGAAATAATAGCTTGAAATGCCGATTCATCAAAACGCGGTGCATCGTAATAAAGATAAAGTAGTTGAAGCATAACTTCAAAATCTTTAGGAGTTGTACTCCCATAGAATCCATTCCATAGTTCTCCTATTACAGGGGAAATACTAATATTTTTACCCTTTAATTTTTTTTGCAAAGAAATATAATCAAAAGCACCTAATCCTGAGCGTTCTACTAGTTCAGTAGCAAATAAAGTGGAAGGGAAGTCATATAATCCAAACAAACTTGAACCTCCTGGAGCTTCTGCTTTCATTAGTATTTCATCATCTTTAAAATTAGTCGATTTTAAAATTACTTTAATGCCGTTTTCTAAAGTATATTCTGTAGCATCAATATCTATTAACTCTCTTGATGATTGGATTTTGCACCCTGTTAATTCCTTATTAATTAGTGGTTCGGGTTTATAGTTATCTACATATGGACTGACAATTTTATAATCTCCTTTTTTTATTATGTTTTTAGCTTGAGTTTCCGATAATATATCTAAGCCTTCTTTTTCAGGACCTAAAATAACTATTACAAAGTTTTCATCCGTTATCCATTGTTTTGCAAATGCGCTTATTTCATCAGCTTTAATAGTTTCAATTATTTTTTTAGCTTGTGTATATTCAATTTTAGCACCCATTATAGGACTTTCATTAAGAAAATGATTTATATAAGAGCTTGCAAATGATGAAGAGAGTGTTTTTTCAGCTTCATTAGAAGCTTTTTCAAGGGTTGCCATTAATTCTTCTTTAGCACGTTCAAGCTCAGATTCAAGAAACCCATGTTGTTTGATGCGCTCTTCTTCTTTCATTAGGAGAAGTAGTGATTCTTTCATCTTGTTTTCTTTGGCGATAGCGTAGCCGGTATAAGCATCTACATTGCCAATAAAATCATCATAATAACTTCCGGCGCTGATTACAGGACAAGCAGGGTCTTGTTGTAATTCATTAAATCGTTCAGCTATCATCATATTGTATAAACGATGCATTAAGCTGGTACGATAGTCTTGCAAAGTTTTAGGACAAAAACCTTTGTTTTTGCGAATAGTCATTATTTGACTATGAGTGGCTTCTTTATCAGTAGCACGTGCTATCAAAATCTCTTTATTATCAGCTATGGGATGCATGATTTTTTCAGGTGCATTTTTTGGATTTTGAAGTTGTCCGAAGAGTTCTTTAATTTTAGCCTCTGTATAATCAATGTCGATATCACCTACAATTATAATAGCTTGTAATTCCGGGCGATACCATGTCTTGTAAAAGTCACGTATGGTTTCATGTTTGAATGATTTTAGGTTTTCATAGGTGCCAATAGGTAAACGTTTTGCATAAAGTGAATTTGTGAAAACGATAGGGAACCACACATTACGCATGCGTTCATCAGCATTTTTTCCAATTCTCCATTCTTCTATGATAACACCGCGTTCGTCATCAATATCTTTACTCTCCATACTTAAATTGGCAGCCCAATCCAAAAGAACTAAAAACCCTGTATCTAATTGTCCTTTATTATCAGTAGGAACAGTTAGCATATATACAGTTTCATCAAAGCTAGTATAAGCATTTATATCACCTCCAAAACGCATGCCTATAGATTGCATATAACTAATTAATTCATTTTTCTTGAAATGAGTACTTCCATTAAAAGCCATATGTTCCGTAAAATGAGCAAGTCCAACTTGTTCGTCGGTTTCTTGCATTGAACCGGCTTTTACGGCTAATCGTAATTCCACTCGATTTTCAGGTTTGGAATTTTTACGTATATAGTAAACTAATCCGTTATCTAGTTTCCCAATTCTTACCTTGGGATCGACAGGAATTTCTTTATCCCAATTAACGTCTTGTTGAGCAAAACCGATACATATTAAAAAACAGCATATTACTGTAAACGATAGTTTGATTTTTGTCATATGTGAATTATTTTAAAAAATATTTAAATTTAGTTGTTGTTTAAATGTTAATAATGAAGGATTTGATTCATTCATCTTTTTGAATTTTTCATCTGGATCTATGATCTTACTTTCAATTTTTTTATTATGATCAATCTGAATTTCGTAAGTATATTTTATGTTAGTTTCAGTATAAATAATTTGTAAGAGGTTATTTATGATGTCTTTGATTTCTTTTTCCGCAATTGAGTTGGCTACTTCAAACATTAACTTATTTTCATCTTTTATCAATGGCACTTCTTCGTTAAGTAGCATACGAGCGGCAATAGCATTTGGAGTTGCTTTTTCTACATACTTCATCCAATTTTTAGTTAATAATTCTGTAGCGTCTTTTGATTCACACGTACATTCTTCAACTATATTTTCTTCAATTTCTTCGTATTCATCAACATAATTAATTTTTTCGTTTTTTATAGGGTTTTTGTTAGGTTCAATATTTGGGGTAGTCTTTAAAATATTTTCTTTTTCGTTTTTAAGAATATCTTTAATGGGAATTGTGGTCATAAGGGAGGGTTCTGCTTTTATTTGTCTTTTGAAAGTTGGAGAGGGATTTATAGTAAGCTCCGGATATGTATCAATTGGCTTAGGCTTTTCATTTGATTGAATGGGTGGTTTATATGAAGTTGGAGATTCATTTATAGTTGTGTTTGATTTTAATTTAGTCTTTTCGTTGCAAATAAGCATAAGCGAAATTTCGATATGTAATCGTTTGTTGTTGGCTGTTTTATAAGAAGCATCACATCGGCTGAAAATAGATAGACAATTCAACATAAAATTAGAGTCTAATTGTTTGGCTTGTTCGATGTATTGGTGCTTGATGTTTTCTCCTGTTTCCAGTAAATTAGTAACCCCTAATTTGCAGGCCATTAAATTTCGAGTATGTTCACTAATGCTTTCAAGAAAAATTTGTCCGTCGTATCCTTTATCGATAATATCATTAAAATCAATTAATACTTCAGCAATATCACCTTGATGGAGGGCTTTAATAATTTTAAAAAAGTAATTAAAATCTATTATATTTAAATTTTCAATGACATGTTCATACGTAATATTTCCTTCTGAGAAATTAACCGCTTGATCAAAAATTGACAATGCATCGCGAAGACTGCCTTCTGCTTTTTGACTAATAATCTCAAGCGCTGCTTGTTCGACTAATACATTTTCTTGTTTGGCTACATATTCCAAATGTGAAACGATGTCATTGGTTTTAATTCTTTTAAAATCAAAAATTTGACATCTTGATAATATGGTTGGAATAATTTTATGCTTTTCGGTTGTCGCTAATATAAATTTAGCGTAAGGAGGAGGTTCTTCCAATGTTTTTAAAAACGCATTAAAAGCTTGAGCACTTAACATATGCACCTCGTCAATGATATATACTTTGTAAGTAGCTCCTTGTGGAAGTATGCGTACTTGTTCGACTAATGTTCGGATATCATCTACAGAATTATTAGAAGCTGCGTCCAGCTCAAAGAAATTAAAAGAAGCAGATTGATTAAACGAAATGCAGGATTCACATTGGTTGCAAGCTTCCCCTTCCTCTGTAAGATTATGACAGTTGATGGTTTTAGCTAAAATGCGTGCACAGGTTGTTTTCCCTACACCTCTTGGTCCACAAAACAAAAATGCTTGAGCAACCTGATTTTGACGTACGGCGTTTTTTAATGTAGTCGTTATAGCTGATTGTCCAACAATAGTTTTAAATGTTCCTGGGCGATATTTTCGTGCTGATACAATGAAATTTTCCATTTATTTTTTTCTGTCTAATAATTGGCAAAAGTAATAAAAAAAAATGATAAAAAAAATAAAAAATCAATAATTTTATAAATAATAAATATAGTATTCTGTGAGTTTTCTATTCGAGAATTTTATCAATAAAATAGCCGAGAATGACTATAAAAAACAGATGATTCTATTTGAAAATAATGAAGATTTTATAATAAGCCTAATTCTAATTTAACTTCATCTGAGAGTTTATCCATATCCCAAGGGGGATTAAAAGTGATGCTAACGTTAACCTTATTTATTTCAGGTATTTGTTCTAAAGTAGTTTTAACTTGCAATGGTAAGCTTTCTGCTACGGGGCAATTGGGTGATGTTAACGTCATAATAAGGTTAATATCGTTGTTTGCTAAAAAAACTATATCATAGATCAAACCTAGGTCCCAAATATTTATAGGAATTTCAGGGTCGTAAATATGTTTTAATTTAATAATAATTTCATTTCGCAATGATTCTTTACTTTTCATTATTCTCTATTCTTAAATGCTAAGGCATATAGTTTCATTTGTTTAATCATAGATACTAATCCGTTAGAACGAGTAGGGGACAAGTGATTTTTTAATCCTATCGTATCAATATACTCCAATTTTGCTTGGAGTATATCATCAGGGGTATGACCCGAGAGTACGCGAATCAATAAATTTACAATCCCTTTAGTGATAATGGCGTCGCTATCGCCACTGAAGTATATCCGTCCGTTTTGATATTCGGCATGTAGCCAAACATTCGATTGACAGCCGGAAATCAAATACGCATCAGTTTTAAATGACTCATTTATTAAAGGTAATGTTTTTCCTAATTCTATAATGTAATTGTATTTGTCCATCCAATCTTCAAAATAGGAAAATTCTTCAATGATTTTTTCTTCAGATTCTTGTATTGACATTCTTATTTATTTTTTATAGGCGTTAAAACGTAAAATATGGTCAGCAATAACCAAAGCAGCCATAGCTTCAACAATTGGAATTACTCTTGGAACGACGCAAAAGTCGTGCTTTCCTCCGGCTGTATAAATAGCAGGATTGCCTTTAATATCAATGCTTTCTTGGTTTTTCATAAGGGAAGAGATGGGTTTAAAAGCAACAGAAAAATAGATTACTTCTCCATTACTGATACCTGCTTGTATGCCGCCGGAATGATTGGATTTTGTGTGGAAGTTTTGTGTAAACAGATCGTTATGTTCCGAACCGTACATGCATACAGACGTGAATCCGGATCCAATTTCAAAACCTTTAGCCGCATTAATACTTAACATAGCTTTGCCTAAATCGGCATGTAATTTATCAAAAACAGGTTCTCCTAAACCTATAGGAGTGTTTTTAATTACACAACTGACTTTGGCTCCAATGGTATCTTTATTATTTTTTGCTGTTTCTAAAGCCTCAAGCATTTTTAAATAACTATCATTATCAGGACAATGTAAAGGATTAGTGATAATAGGCTCATTGGAAAATATGTTTTTTATATCTGTTTGAATTTTTCCGATTTGGGTAGTATATGCTTTAATGGTAATATGGTACTGTTGAAGATACATCATGGCAAAGCAACCCCCAATAACGCGAACGATGGTTTCGCGTGCGGATGCTCTTCCGCTACCTGTATAATCGTATATTCCGTACTTTTTCCAATAAGTAAAATAGCCATGGGAAGGTTTTAAGATATCTTTGTTCTTTTCGTAAGCAGTAGATGATTTTTCTTGATTTTTTATTATAAATGCAATAGGTGTTCCTGTTGTTTTACTACCTATAATGCCTGAAATAAATTGTAATTCATCATTTTCCTTGCGTTGGGAGGCATAGGGGAACATAGCGGTTTTACGGGCTTTGATGGCATTGTTTATTAATTCAAAATCAATATCCATATTGGAAGGACAACCTTCAATCACACCTCCTACAAAAGGTCCGTGTGATTCACCAAAGGAAGTTAAACGAAAATAGTTTCCAAATGTATTGCCCGACATGTTAAACTATTGTTAAGATGTATCGCCAATGACGATAGTTTAAAACTAATATATGATGGATATATATGTCAAAAAGCAGAAAAATATTAATCTAAATTTAATATTTTAGTTGATTCTTCCGCTATTTCATTGTCAACAAGAATTCGACCGCAAAATTCACAAACAATAATTTTTTTATGCATTCTAATGTCTAATTGGCGTTGAGGTGAAATCTTACTGAAACATCCACCACAAGCATCACGTTCGATTTTAACAACTGCTAAACCGTTTCTCATATTGTTTCTGATGCGGGAAAATGCACTTAATAGCCGAGGTTCAATATTTTGTTCAAATTCTTTTGTTTTATCTAACATGATGAGTTCATCTTTCTTCGTTTCGGCTATGATTTTGTCAAGTTCGTTCTTTTTAACGGATAATTCGTTGTTTAATAAGTTCAATTCAGTTTCTAATGTGGCTGTTTCTTCTTTCTTTTCAACAATTTTAGCATTGAATTCTTTTATTCTTTTTTCACACAATTGAACTTCCAAATTTTGGTATTCGATTTCTTTATTTAAAGCATCATATTCTCTATTGTTTTTAACATTGTCTAATTGTTCTTTATATTTAAGAACCATCATATTACAACGTTTCATCAAAGCATGTTTTTCTTCGATTTGAACATTCAAATCGTTGATAGTATCTTGAAATTTTTCAATACGTGTTTGAATGCCGGAACAAGCATCTTCCAAATCTCTCACTTCTAGGGGTAATTCGCCTCTTATTATTCTTATTTTATCAATTTTAGAATAAATAAGTTGTAGTTTATACAAAGCTAATAAACTATCCTCAACGGTTTTTTTTATTAAAAGTTCTGTGTCTTGATTTGAGGTGTCGATATGATTGTTCTCGAGTGAAATATTTTCCATTTTAGTATAATTTTTATATTAAATTATTGTAATTCTATCAAGTTAAAAATATTTATCAGATTAATTATTTATTATTTAATGTGTATTCGAATTTTATACATTTAAATATCAATATAATATTATAAATAATGCACTGGATTAGTTTCTGATTTTGAAGTTGCAAATGTACTAAATTTTTTAATTAGTTTGTTGTACAAATAATGTTTTATTTCAATTTCACTTTCATAATGTCCGATAGCGACAAGTAAGATATCATCTCCATAGTTTATAAAATCATGATAATTAATGTCTCCTGTTATAAAAACATCGGCTTTTTGAGCGATTGCATCTTGTATTAGAAAAGCACCGCTTCCCCCACAAAACGCTACAGTAAGAATTTCTTTTTTAATAATTTTACTATATTTTAATTGGGAAAGTTTCATTTTTTCTTTTAGAAAGGCTAAAAAATCATAAGTTTGCTTTTTAACCGGAAGCATTCCAATCATGCCGGAACCGACTTGTGGATGTGGGTTTTCTAAAATATAGATATCATATGTGACTTCTTCATACGGATGTGTTTTTAATAATGTGGATATAATTTGTTTTTCTTTATAATCAGGAAATGTGATTTCAATGCGTGTTTCATTTTCAGAATGAATTTCATTTTTATTACCGACAAATGGATTTGCTTTATCATTGGCTTTGAAAGTTCCTATTCCGTTAGCGTTAAAACTGCAGCAATCATAATTGTTTATATGTCCAGCTCCTGCTTCAAATAATTCATTACGAACGGTTTCAGCATGTGAAAGAGGAACATAGGTAATTAATTTGCGTAAAATTTGTTTTTTAGGAAGTAGAACACGTAAATTGGTTAATAACAACTTTTCACAAAAACTATAATTTACACCTTCATACACATTATCTAAATTCGTATGCATGGCGTATAAAGTAATCTCATGTTTTATAGCTTGTATTAATAGTTTTTCAACCAATGATTTTCCGGTTATGGATTTTAAACTTTTAAATATTAATGGATGATGTGAAACTATAAAGTTTGCCCCTATCGCAATAGCTTCGTTAAGTGTGTTTTCAGTAATATCTAAGCAAATTAGGCCTTTTTTAAAATTATTGTCAACATTGCCGGTAATAAGACCCGAATTATCGTAGTTTTCTTGATAGGATGGGGGAGCAATACATTCTAAAAAGTCAATAACATCTGATATCTTCATTTATAATTAAAATAAATAATTAAAATATTTTTTATTATTTTTCAAAAGTATAAAAAAAAATGTTAATTTAGCCATTCAAATATAAATTATAGTTAAAACACATACATTTCTTTTAATTATAGTTTAATGAGACTGTTATAAATGATGAGAAGATTATTGTCTTTTCCTATTTCTGTTATTTGGGCATTAATAATGTCCAACAGACGTAAATTTTATAATAGTAATTCTGAAAAAAGAAGAGTAAAATTTAATAATCCGGTTATTAATGTTGGCAATTTATGTATGGGAGGCTCTGGTAAAACACCCCATATTGAATATTTAATACGTTTGTTAGGGGATGATTTTCAATTGGCTGTTCTTAGTCGCGGTTATGGAAGATCTACGAAAGGATTTTTATTTGCAGATTCAACATCTACCAGCAATACGATTGGTGATGAACCACTCTTATATTATAAAAAATATTCTCATATTGCAGTTTCTGTTTGTGAAAATAGGGCAGAAGGCTTAAAGAAAATTTGGGAAAAATTACCTGAAATAAAAGCTGTTTTATTGGACGATGCATATCAACATTTATCACTTAAGCCTGGATTAAGTATTTTATTAACAGACTATTATCATTTATATCCCGATGATTTCGTTTTTCCCTCAGGTAATTTACGTGAACCCGCTAGTGCAGCAAAAGAAGCCGATATTATTGTGATAACAAAATCACCCCCGGTTATATCACCAATCGATGAGAGAGTTATTTTAGATAAAATTAAACCATTGTCTCATCAAAAAGTCTATTTTTCTTTTTTACGATATGGTAATTTAATTCCCTTGACTAAAATTGCAAGAACTCAACCCGAAGAGCCTAAAAGTATAGTGATTTTTACAGGAATATATAATTCTTATCCTTTAATTACTTATTTAAAAGAAAAATATAAGGATATCCAAATTTATACTTGTCGAGATCATCATAAGTTTACACTTGCAGATATTGAAAAAGTAAAATATTTATTAAATCGTTCTATATCACCTCATAAAGCAATAATTACAACCGAAAAAGATGCAACAAGGCTACTAGACCCTTCCATCAAAAATGAAATACAAATGCTACCTATTTATTATGTCCCTATTTCAGTTGATTTCCATCAAAAATATAAAGAAGAATTTAACAATCAAATACTAGATTATGTTGAAAGTTATAAATGAAACGGCAGCATTCATAAAAACTAGAGTGAAAGATCAAGCTACAATTGGAATTATTCTAGGAAGTGGTTTGAATAATGTAGCTAATGAAATGTTAGTAACTACATCAATTCCATATGCGGAAATTCCAAATTTTCCAATTCCTACAGTAGCAGGACATAAAGGGGTGTTGTTGTTTGGAAAATTAAATGGAATAAATGTAATAGCAATGCAAGGAAGATTCCATTTTTACGAAGGATATGATATGAAACAAATAACATTCCCTATACGAATCATGAAAGCATTGGGAGTTGAAACATTGGTTCTATCCAATGCTGCAGGAGGAATGAACCCTACTTATAACTTAGGAGATATCATTCTTGTAGAGGATCATATAAATTTCTTCCCTGATAATCCTCTGCGAGGTAAAAATGAAGATTCCTTAGGCCCACGTTTCCCTGATATGAGTGAGGTATATGATAATCAAATAATTTTAAAAGTTTTACATATAGCTCATACACACAATATACAATTAAAAAAAGGAGTATATCTTGGTGTATCAGGACCTACTTTTGAAACCCCTGCTGAATATAGAATGTTTTACCGTATGGGAGGCGATTGTGTAGGTATGTCTACCGTTCCCGAAGCTATAGTAGCTCATCATTCAGGAATGAAATGCGTTTGTTTTTCGGTAATAACTGATGTGTGGAGGGAAAATAATCTGCAAAAAGTCACCCATGAAGAAGTATTGGAGCAAGCTTTAAAAGCGGAACCGATATTGGCAAAATTATTAAAAGAACTGGTTTTGGTTTTATAAAGTGTGAACGATGCTATTCTCTGATGTCTTTGTAAATGATGTTGTGAAAAAGAAATTGATTAATACGGTTATTAATCAAAGAGTCAGTCATACCCAACTTTTTCTTGGTACGGAAGGATCTCATACGTTGGCATTGGCAATAGCGTACGCTCAATATATAAATTGTAAAAACAGAAGTGCAACCGATGCTTGTGGCGTTTGTGAATCATGTGTTAAGTACAGGCATTTGGCTCATCCGGATTTGCATTTTTACTTTCCAACTGCAACGAATAATACGGTGAAGGATAAGCCTATAAGTTCTGATTTTTATGATGAATGGAGAGAAATGCTCATTTCATCGCAGATGCTTTTTACTGAAAATGATTGGTACCAAAAATTGGAGTTAGAGTCTAAACAAGCTTTTATTAATGTTAGAGACGTTGAAGACATCATCTATAAAGCTTCTATGAAACCATATGAATCCGAATATAAGGTTTTTATTATTTGGATGGTTGATAAATTACGTCATGATGGTGCTCCTAGATTGTTAAAAACCTTGGAAGAACCTGACGGCAAAACGTTATTTATCTTAATAACTGAAAACCAGGAAAAAATTATAGATACAATTTTATCTCGAGCACAACTTGTAAAAGTGAATAAATTAAATACTGAAGAAATCACAAATGCATTTATTGAAAAATTTGCATGCGATAGAGATACTGCCAGAAAGATAGCGTTTGCTTCCGATAATAACCTAATTGAAGCTTTTCGTTTGTATAAAAACGAGCAAAATGACAATGAGGATTTAAAACTTTTTGTTCAATTGATGAGAGTGTCTTTTATGTTATCTTCAAATAATACATTTGATTTTAATCTAGTAACAGACTATATAAATGAAATAGAAAAATTAGGTCGCGAAAGACAAAAAAGTTTCCTTAGATACGCTATTATGTTTGTTCGTAAATGTATTTTCTGGGATTATGAATTGGAACAAATAGTTAAATATACACCTGAGGAAAAAGATTGGATAATAAAGTTTAAACCCTATATCGACCGACACAATGGTCCTTTTTATTATAAGTATTTCAATGAATCAATCAAACACATTCAAACTAACGCAAGCGCCAAAATCTTATTTACCGATTTAATGTTCCAAATAGTAACTAGGTTTTCAAAAAAAGTTAAATCTGCATAAATATATTAATATGAATATACATAATTTTAAAAGAGTGTTTTTGTTTTTATTAATAGCATTACAATTTAATACTATTACTGCTAATAATCATGACCCGTACATGCATAATTATGTTAATTCAATCAATAATCAAATATACTTAATGGGATATAATGTTGGATTTCCATTAATTGATAAAAATTTCACAGTTAATCCTTGTGAATTATATTTTGGGATGGTTTCTAAAGTCGGATTTTATGTTAAAGTTAAATCGAATTTTAATTTCAAAACCGGTTATAAGAGTGCTTTACAATTTAATAGTAATTTTAAAGATATTGAAGAAATAAAATTTCAACGGCATGCGGCTTTACTAGGGGTTTATTTAAAAGTAATGGATCCGGCATATTTATATTTCGGGATAGGTTACGGCTATAGAAAGCAATTAATTAATGCAGTATGTTTGAATGAAAATAGAGAAGCTTACACAGAAAAATATTATTTTAATCGTTATAATTCCGTTGAATTAGAAGCCGGTTTTACCGTTAATATACAAATGATTACAGTGTCTTGTGGGGCGGCTATGCTTCCGATTGGAAATAAAACCCCTTATTTTGAAATAAGTGCCGGTGTCGGCGTGGCATTGCCAACAGCGAAATTCTAACATAAAAATTTTGATTATGAAATATATATATTTAATATTTTGCGTTTTTTTAGTATCAGCTTTGGAAACATCTTGTATTAAAGATTTTCAAAATGTAACCATTTATCCATACGAAATCGGCGATTTTTATTCGGAAGAAGGCGTTATGGGAATTGTTTTTCACGTATCTGATGATGGAGCTCATGGGAAAATACTCTCCTTAAATGAATTTCAATGTTCATGGGGTGATACTTTGCTTATGCATACAAACGATACCTTATATGGTTATAATAATATGAAAATTATTAAACATACAAATCAATGGGAAGAAAAATTTCCTGCTTTTTTCTGGTGTGATTCTAAAAATATTGATGGAATCAACGGATGGTATGTGCCTGCTAAAAACGAATTACAAGAGATTATTACGAATAGAGCAAAAATTAATGAAACCTTAGAAAGCATAGGCGCCGAATTATTATTCGGAAAAAACTATTGGTCTTCAACAGAATATAGTCAATTTGAAGTTTATCATGCAGATTTTATTACG
>ERZ1645192.3072-NODE-3072-length-13728-cov-8.165216_pt1 | contig 13728 bp, 10 predicted proteins | sample MGYA00575354_ERZ1645192 | MGnify/ENA primary metagenome ERZ1645192 (study PRJEB40844, sample SAMN11349763) | freshwater sediment metagenome | isolation source: river sediment | host: Sediment | place: India: Faizupur Khadar , New Delhi | collected 2017-02-21 ... | reverse complement strand
GCCGCATTCGTGCGGCCCAGAAAGCGCAGCCCCAGCGCCACAAAAACCGCGACGAGGCTCCCCTGGTAAAGGCCGTTAACGGCGGCGGCCACGATGTGGTCGCACGCGCCTGCGATTTCATTGGTCATGGTCGTGCTCCTTGGACTCCATGATTCGCCGTATGATCGCGTCCAACTCTTCGGGCGTCAACTCTTCCTCGCGCAGGAAGGTCAACACCAGCTCGCTGGGAGAGCCGGAGAAGAATTTCGACAAAAGCTGATGGACGGCTTTGCGCGCCGCGGTGTTGCGATCGACCCGGGGCGTGAAGACGTGGGCGCGGCCTTCTTTGCGGGACGACAGGAAGCCCTTCGCTTTCAGGATGCGCAAAACGGCGTCATCGAGCCGCGACTGCGGCAGGCGTCCCGAACGGAGGGCTTCGAGAATCGCCGCGTGCGCCTTCCGCTGGTCCGCGGGCGTATGCCCCTTGTCCGCGCCGTAGATGAGGACGTCCGCGCCCGCGATCAGCGCCATGACGCCCGCCTCGACCGAGCCCCACTGTTTGTCCACCGCGCCCATTCCGAGGGAGTCCGTGACGATGAGTCCGCCGAAGCCGATGTCGTTCCGAAGGAACGACAGGGTCTGCGCGGACATCGTCGCGGGAACGTCCGTCGCGCCGAGCGCGGGGACGATCATATGCGCCGTCATGACCGACGGAACCCCGAGCGCCGCCGCGCGGCGGAACGGGACGAGTTCGACCGATTCAAGCCGCGCCCGGTCGTGGTCGATGCGCGGCAACCCGAGATGCGAGTCGACATCGACGTCCCCGTGTCCCGGGAAGTGCTTGGCGCACGCGAGCACGCCCTCGCGCGCGAACGGCGGCAGCATCGCGGCGACGAATCGCGCGACCTCGCCCGCGTCCGAACCGAACGAACGGACCCCGATGACGGGGTTGTCCGGGTTCGAGTTGACGTCCGCGACGGGAGCGTAGTCCCACGTGATTCCGAGGATCCGCAATTCCCGCGCCATGATGCGCGCCTGATCCGCGGCGAGGCGCGAATCGCCCGCCGCGCCGAGCGCCATGTTCCCGGGCCAGACCGTCACGCCCTTCGTGATGCGCGCGACGATGCCGCCCTCCTGGTCGATCGCGACGAACGGAGGAACGCCACCGGCGGCGACGTTCTGGATGTCCGTCACGAGCGTCGCGACCTGCCCGGCCGACGAGACGTTCCCGGAACTCGAATAGAGGATCACGCCGCCGAGATGCAGCTCCGTCAGCGCGGCCCGGAGCGCGCCGGACATCGCGTCTCCGTTGAAGAAACCGATGATCGTCTGTCCGGCCTTCTCTTCAGGCGTCATGCTTGAAAGGATTTCCTCGGGGGTTCGCGACGCGGCTCTTCCGGCCTGCGAGGCGATCGCCTCCGGCGACGCCGCCGCGACGCCGGCGAAGAGGGCCGCAACTGTCAGAACAAGCGGAACAAAACGCATGGATGCCACTCCTTTCGGAGTCCGGCGCGAAACGGCCGATGCTCCGGGAGGATGGTATCACATGCGTCCGTCGCGGTCACGAAGCAGTCGAAGGCTGTTGAGCGTTACCAGGATCGTGGCCCCCATGTCGGCCCCGATCGCGAGCCAGAGCGTGAGCCACCCCGGGACGATCGCGGCCAGGGCGAGAAGCTTCAGCGCCAGCGACGCGACCACGTTCTGCCGGATGATTCCGAGCGTCCTCCGGCTCAGACGGATCGTGAACGGCAGGCGGGAGAGGTCGTCCCCCATGAGCGCAATGTCCGCCGCCTCGAGCGCCGTATCGCTTCCCGCGCCGCCCATCGCGATCCCGATGGTCGCCGCCGCCATCGCGGGCGCGTCGTTCACGCCGTCGCCGACCATGGCGACGCGCCCGTGCTCCGCGGCGAGCGAACGCACGGCGGCGAGCTTGTCGGCCGGGAGCAATCGGGCGCGGTATTCGTCCGTCCCGGCCGCTTCGGCGATAGTCCGCGCGGTCCGTTCGTTGTCGCCTGTCAGCAGGACCGTACGTTCGATCCCCTCGCGCCGGAGCGACGCAAGAACTTCGCGCGTCCCAGTTCGAAGGGCGTCGGAGAGGGCGATCAGGCCGAGAACATCCAGGCCGCGCGCAACGGCGACCACGGTGCGCCCCTGTCGTTCGAGCGCCTCCGAAAGCGGCAGGGCTGTCGCCGTATCGACGCCCTCCGCTTCCAGCCAGGAGAGGTTCCCCGCCCGAACGACGCTCCCGTCCAGCAGGCCCGAAAGCCCGCAGCCGGGCGTTTCGCGGATGTTTTCGACCGCAGACTGCGTCGCGATTTCGACATGCGCGGCCGCCGTCACGGCCGTCGCGATGGGGTGCGCCGAGCGGGTTTCGAGGGCTCCGGCGACGGCGAGGATCGTGCGCCGGTCCGCAGTCACGCCGGCGACGTCCGCAACGGAGAGCCTGCCTTCGGTCAATGTCCCCGTCTTGTCGAACGCGATCGCGCGGATCCGGCCCATCGCTTCGAGCGCCCGGCCTCCCTTGATGAGCACCCCCGAACGGGCCGCCGTACTGATCGCCGATACGACCGCCGCGGGCGTCGAGATGACGAGCGCGCAGGGACACGAGAGCACGAGAAGCGACAGCGCCCGGTAGATCCAGGGCTCCCAGGGCAACCCGAAAACGAGCGGCGGAACGACGGCGACGAGCGTCGCCGCGACCATCACGGCCGGGGTGTACCATGCCGCGAACCGCTCGATCATCGTCTGGACGGGCGACCGGTTGGCCTGCGCCTCCTCGACGAGCCGGACGATCTTCGCGAGCGTGCTTCCCGAAGCGACGGATGTCGCTTCGACCGAGACGGCCCCCCAGGTGTTCAGCGTCCCCGCGAAAACGGCGTCCCCCTTCCCCTTCGCGGCCGGAACGGATTCTCCCGTGATTGACGCCTCGACGAAGGCAGACGCTCCCGACAGGATGACCCCGTCCACGGGAACGCGTTCGCCCGGCCGGAGCAGAACCGTGTCCCTCACGCGGACCTCCGCGGCCGGGACGACGCTCTCGACGCCGTCGCGGAGCACGCGCGCCTCCTCGGGGGCCGCATCCATGAGCCCGCGCACCGACCGGCGCGTGCGCTCCGCGCTCCACGTCTCGAGAAGATCCGAAACCGAGAAGAGAACGCTCACGGCCGCGGCCTCGGACCATTCCCCGATCGCCACGGCGCCCGCGACGGCGACCGTCATGAGGACGCTCTCGTTGAAATGGAATCGCGCAAGCCCCGCGAGCCCCTTGCGGAAGACGTCGACGCCCCCGATCGCCATCGCGCCCGCGAACGCGATCCGGGCCGCCCCGGAAGAGCCGGAGGACGAGAGCAGAAGCGCAAGACCGAACGCGCCCGCGGCAAGCGCGCTCCGGATGGCCGCCCCGAGCGGGAAGGGGTCCCGGACAATCCGCGCGGACGGTTCGTCCTCGAGCGGCGAGATCGTATAGCGTTCCGCGCGTCCCAGTTCCCGAAGGCGATCGAGACTGACGCCCCCTTCGATGGAAATCGTCCCGCGCAGCGTGTTCAGCGAGGCGCTCCGGACGCCGGGGAGATCGGCGACCCTGCGGCGGAATTTCTCGGCGCAATCCATACACGTGATCCCCTGAACGCGGAACTGCGTCATGCGTCGTCCTCCTCCCTCGGATTCGAATGCCGCGCGTGGTCGATGCCCTGCCGCAGCAATCCGGCGACGTGGTCGTCGTCCAGCGTGTAGAAGACCTGTTTGCCCTCCCTGCGGAACCGCACGATCCGGGCGCTCCGCAGCAGGCGCAGGTTGTGCGACACGGCCGACTGCTCGATTCCCGTCGCGGCCGCCAGGTCGCAGACGCACATCTCCCTTGTGGACAAAAGATGCAACATGCGGACCCTGTTCGAGTCGCCGAGCACCCGGAAAATCTCCGCCGTCCCGAGCGCGAGCATATCGTCAAGCGCGTCGCGTTTTGCGTCCCCGACCACGTCGGGGTGCGGACACGCGTCGTCGCCGAAATTCGTATTCACGGTCGTCACTGTCTATCACGTCTCCCGTTTCGTATGTATATATGAAAACGTATTCATACGTTCATACGAAGGATACGCCCCTGCGCCGACCGTGTCAACCGGCGCGCTCCAAAAAAAGAAACGCGCCGCATCCTCTGAAGGAATGCGGCGCAATGACGAGCGTTCCTCTTATGCCGGACGGACGGAGCCGGGGCGATGCGATCGCCACGACGCGATCGCCTTGCGGCGCCACAGCCCCCAGAAATAATAGAGCAGAGCCGGAATGACGCTTCCCGTATACCCGACCGCGATCCCCTGCCACACTCCGTCGAGCCCGAACAGCGTCCGCAGAAGCCACACCGCGGGGATACGAATCCCCCACAGGCTGACGAGCGACAGGAACATCGCGGCCGTCGTGTCGCCGGTTCCGTTGAAGAAGCCGTTGAAGATCACCATCGCCGTAACGCAGAGATACGGAAGCGCCAGGATCCGGAGGATGCGCACGCCGATCCGGAGCGCCTCCGCGTCCTCCTGGCGCAGGAACGGGCGCAGCAGCGCCTCCGGGACGAGCAGCGAGGCCAGCGCGAAGGTCAGACTGGAGATCGCGCAGAAGACGAGCCCCCACTGGAGCGTCTGACGCGCCCGAACGAATCGCCCCGCGCCGATGTTCTGCCCGACCATCGCCGAAACGGCGAGATGCAGGCTCATCGCGGGCAGGAAGAAGAGGCTGTCGATGTTGATCTGCGCCCCGACGGCCGCGATCGCATCCGTTCCGTAGGCGTTGATGAACCACTGGATCACCGTGATGCCGACGCTGATGATGATCTGCTGGACGCCGGTCGGGAGGCCGAGGCGCAATATCCGTCCCATGACCTTCGCGTCCGCCGTATCGCGCCGGATCTCGACGCGGGCGGCGCCTCCGTTCCGTTGGAGGGAGCGGAAGCTGAAATAGAAGGCTGCGCCCTCGGAGAGCACCGTCGCAAGGGCGGCTCCTGCGACGCCCATCGGGGGGATCGGCCACAGGCCGAGCATGAAGATGGGATCGAGCGCCACGTTGAGCGCCACGGCGATGGCGAGGAACCGGAGCGGCGTCATGGAATCCCCGATCGCGCGAAAAACCGAACTCACGAGGTTGAAACCGAAGATCAGCGCGACCCCGATCCCCATCACGGCGAGGTACGACCGGGCCTGCTCCATCAGTTCCGGCGGCGTTCCCATAAGCGAGAGCACCGGCCCGGAAAGGCCCGCGAGAAGCAGCGTGCTGAGCAGCGCCAGAATCGCCCCGACGATGAAGGAATTCGCGACGGCCTTCCGGACGCCGGTTGCGTCTTTCGCGCCCCAGGCCTGGGAGACGAGGATCGAAGACCCCATCGTCACGCCCCAGGCGAAGCCTATAAGGACGAAGATCACGAGCGACGCCAGAGAGACGGCGCCGAGCGCCTCCTTTCCAAGGAAGCGCCCCGCCCAGAAGCGGTCGGCCATGCCGTACGCCAGCTGCAGGACGTTCCCGACAAGCAGCGGAACGGAAAAACGGAGGAGCGTCGCGGGGACGCTCCCCGTTGTCAGGTCCGCGCCTTCGCGCCGTTTCGCTGAATTTTGGTTTTCGTTCATATAAATAATCACCCGATTTTCCGTCGACGGTGGTATTCTAACGGAGAATCCGCCGGCGTCCGCGGACTGCCGGAACATTCCCGCGACAGACTGAAAGTCCCCCGAAGATCGTTCAGGGGGATGATATTATAGAGGATACTGATGAAATATGCTCTGAAGATCCGGAAGGGGGATTGGGGAATGTTCGTGTTCGGAAAGACGCCGTCGGTTCGCCGGCTGTGCTGTGTGCTGCTCTTCGCGCTCGTTTCGGCGCACGTCGCGGTTTTCCCCTGCGACGCGGCTCAGGCCGCTCCGCAGGTGACGCTCAAGTTTGCGGGCCAGTCGCCCGCCGATCACACGGCGACGAAATTCATGAACGACATCGCGAAGCAGGTGGCCGAGAAGACCAACGGCCGCATCGAGATCCGTGTTTTTCCCGCGAATCAGCTCGGGGATTACACGCTCGTCTTCGAGGAACTGATCCGCGGCACGATCGACCTCGCCGGCGTCTCCATCCCGAGCCAGTTCGACCCGCGCATGGAACTGGTCTACATCAACGGCTTCGTCCGGGGCTACGAGGACGCGAAGAAGATCTTCGCCCCGACCGGCTGGCTCTTCGGCAAGATGGACGAACTCAACCGCGCGCTCGGCGTGAAGCTCCTGGGCTTCTACGTCGAGGGCTTCATCGGCACGGGCAGCGTCAAGCCCGTCAAGGACCCTCTCGACCCGAACGTTCCGAAGGGCGTTCTCGTCCGGATTCCCAATATGGACGTCTACAAGCTGGCGGCGGAGGCCATGGGCTACCGGACCGTCACGATCCCCTACGCCGACGTGTACCAGTCCATGCAGACGGGCGTCTGCGAGGGCGTCAACGGCTACCCGATCGCCTCGGCCTACACGACGCTCGGCGACGTGATCAAGTACTGGTACAACACGAACTACTCCGTCGAATGCCTGAACTACATGATGAGCGACATGGTCTGGGAGAAGCTCTCGCCCGAGGATCAGAAAGTCCTCCAGGACGCCTTCACGGACGCCACGATGAAGAGCATCGACAACGCGAAGGCCGAGGACGAGCGACATCTCGAGCTGATGCGCAAGAAGGGCATCAAGGTCTTCACGTACACCGACGCCGAACTGAAGCCGCTCGCCGAAGCCTGCGCCTCCTCCTGGCCGGGGCTCGAAGGAAAGATGACGAAAGAACTCATGGACGAATTCCGGAAGGAACTCGCGCCGAAATAAGGCAATCGCACCATGCGTCGTCTCCGGAAGTCCGCGGCTGCGCTGCGGATTTTCGGATTTTTTCCGGTGCGCCGGGCGAAGGACGAGCCCGGCGCACCTGTTCTGTCACCCGAAGGAACCGAAAGGAATGATCCCATGCCGGAAACGATCCGCGAAAACGATACGTCCGTGGACGCGCTCGACTGCGCCCCGAAAATTCTGCCGCACAACCGGTTCGATAAAGTCGTCATCGGCTTTTTCTCGACCGTCTGCTTCGTCTCGTTCATCCTTCTGACGGTCATCATCGGCGCGGCCACGTTCGTACGCTACGTTCTCGAAGGGGATCTCTACGGCTACGAAGAGGTCGTGAAGCTGCTCTCCTTCTGGCTCTATTTCGCGGGAGCCGCCTGGGGGGCGTTCAACCGGAGCCACGTCTCGGCCGACCTCGTGCAGTCGTGCGTCCCGGAGGGCGCTGTCAAACGCTTCCTCGTCTTCCTCAAGGACCTCATCACGGTCTCCGTGAGCCTGCTCTTCGTGTGGTACGGCTACGACTTCTTCATGTTCGGCCTGCTCGGCCCGCGCGGAACGGGCATCGCCGTTCCGAAAACGACCATCTGGCGCATTCCGCTGTGGACGTCGTACCTCGCGATCTTCACGGGACTCGTCTTCATGGCGTACTATTTCACGGCCGCGCTCATCGAAAGCGCGTCCGACATGCTGCGCGGCGGACGCGCGAAGGAACGGGCCGAATGATCTACGTCGCCGTCGTCATCCTGCTCTTCTGCCTCGTGCTGGGCGTTCCCGTTCCGGTCAGCTTCATGGCGTCGTCCGCCTGGCTGATCTTCTTCGGCGGCGCGGGGGGCGTCGGGTACCAGGCGAGTCAGCTCCTCCCCTACGGCTTCACGCAGATGAACTCCGTGTCGCTGATCGCCATCGCGCTCTTCATCATCGCGGGCGGGATCATGGAACGGGGCAAGATCGGCGAGAAGCTCATCGACCTTGTGGACGTCTTCGCCGGAAGCCGGCGCGGCGGACTCGGAACGGTCGGGATCATCTCCTGCGCGGTTTTCGGGTCGATCTCGGGCGCCGCCTGCGCGACGCTGTCGTGCATCGGCTCGATCATGTTCCCGCGCCTCCGCGACGCCGGATACCCGCGCGGGCACGCGGCGGCCCTGATGTCGAACGCGTCGCTCCTCGGCCTGTTGATCCCGCCGAACGCGACGCTCATCATCTTCGCATGGATCGGCGGGCAGTCGGTGCTCGCGTGCTTCCTGTCCACCGTCGCGCCCGGCCTGCTCACGATCCTGCTGCTTTCCCTCGTGAACCGCCGGCTGCTGCGGAACAACGACACGATTCTGACGGCGAAGCAGCGGACCCTTGCGGAAAAGACCGCGCTCTTCAAGAAGCGCGCATGGCTCGCAATTCCGGCGCTTGTCCTTCCGGTCATGGTCCTCGGCGGAATCTACGGCGGAATCATGACGACGACCGAAGCGGCGGCGGCGGCCGTCCTCTACGCCATCCCCGTCGGGATGTTCGTCTACAGGGGACTCGATTGCAGGGGGCTCGTCAGGGTCATCGTTGAGTCGTCCGTGACGACGGGCGTCATCATGATCATGCTCTTCTCCGTTTCGATGCTGAGCCGGCTCTACATCCTCGAAAACCTTCCCGGGAAGGTGCTGCTCCTCTTCCAGTCCGTCTCGGAGAACCGATGGATCATCATGTTCATGATCAACGTCTTTCTCGTGATCATGGGGATGCTCATGGACGACATCAGCGTCGTCGTGCTCACGACGCCGATCCTGATGCCGATCGTCATGCAGCTCGGATTCAACCCGATCCACTACGCGGCGATCCTCGGCGTGAATACGGGCCTCGGCTGCATCACGCCGCCCGCCGCCCCTGTGCTCTACCTCGGCGGACGACTCGCGAACGCGCCGATCAACGAGATGATGAAGCCCACGCTGTGGTTCATCCTGCTCTGCTGGTTCCCCGTGCTGCTCGTGACGACGTACGTCCCGAAGTTCGCGCTCTTCCTGCCGCACGTGATCCTCGGCGTTCCCTGGTGATCCCGGTGCGCCTCTCCGCAGCCCCGGCGGCCCGCGCCGCCTTCTACATGACGCTCGCGACCTTCTTCTGGGCCGGGACGGCCATCGCCGGAAAGGTCGGCATCGGGGAATTCCCGCCGTTCACGCTCTCGTTTCTGCGCTTCCTGCTCGCCTCGGCCGTAATGTTCGTCATCTCCCGCGAGGCCGCGCGGACGCGCCTGAGCATGCGCGACATCCTCGTCATCGTCTCGCTCGGACTCACGGGGATGTTCGCGAACAATGCGCTCTTCTTCGTCGCGTTGCAGTACACATCCGTGATCAACGTCACGACGATCGCGGCGACCTCGCCCCTCATGACGTCGCTTCTCGCAGCCGCCTGGGCGGGGGAGCGGCTGACGCTCGGACGCGCGGCGGCGATCCTGCTCGCGTTCGCCGGCGTCGTCTCGCTGCTGTTCAACGGCGACATCGACCGCGTCATGCGCCTCGACATGAACATCGGGGACCTCTACCAGATCGCCGCGATCCTCGCGTTTGCAATCTACAACGTCGTCAGCAAACGCTTCGCGACGAACCTCACGACGCCCGTGATCGTCACGTGGGGGCTCGTCGTCGCGACGGTCGCGACGATTCCGTTCGCACTCCTCGAACACCCGGTCGCCCCCATCCTCGCCGCGACGGCCGCCGGTTGGGGCGGCGTGGTCTACACGGCGCTGTTCGGCTCCTGCGCCGCCTACCTCCTGCAGCAGGCATCCATCAAGATCATCGGCGCGGCCCGGACGGCCGGGTTCATGAACCTCATCCCGGTCTTCACGATGGCCATGGCCGCAATCGCCTTCGGCGAACGCGTCACGACCGTCCAGATGGCGAGCGCGGCCGTCATCATCCTCGGCGTCTCGATCAACTCGCGGTTGTCGCGGTAGCGCCTTTTCTGAAACGAAGAAAGCAACGCGCCTTCCGAAAATACACGGAGGGTGTTTTTTTCTTTACGGCGTTCTTTTTCGACCTCGCAAACGTTGTCTTTAAGTCATTCGGGAACGCAGCCGTGGGCGACAGAACACGGCCGAATGCAACTGAAGGACGGCGAAAAAAAACATTAGCTGACCACCCACGGAACCTTTCCATTCAGGATGGCGCTGTTCCCTCCCAAGGGATGAGGATCCACAGGACGCAAGGATTGCTTCAATTTGTCCTGCAGGTTCTTGGGATCCACAAGCCAGGGAAAAAGTTTCGATGGAAAATGAGGTTGCTCCAAATGAAGCACGATCCGAATCGCGGTAGCAGGCGCCAAGGCGCTCTGTGCAAAAAACGCATCCGGGTTCTCTTCACGCCTCGCAAGGACGACGAGCCCCGACAAAGTGGCTCGCACCTTTTGGGCCAGTTCGAGGAAAAGATCCATGGGCTTTTGACGACGGCGGGAGCGATAGTCCTTCACCTCAATAAGCCAAACAACTGCTTCGGGGGAAAGAGCGACGAAGTCCACCCCTTTGGAACCGCCGGCGAAACTGTTGAAGTGCTCCTTTTGGAACGACGTATCGTCGTACTTGCAGATTTGCCATCCGTCCGGAAAACGAAAACTCAAGGCGCCTTCATTCAAGCAACGCATTCTTCTCTTCCCCTGACGCCTCGAAATAACGTTCAGTCTGCTGAATATCTTCATCCAGGAGTCCCAATGGATCCAGCTCTTCCGGAGAATCAGCCTGGTCAACCAAAACCCCTTCTTTTGTTCTCTCAAGACCAAAGTATCGAAACGGCACGGATTGATCCCCTTGCCAGCGAATAATCGCCAATTCCCTGAGAAAAAAGAGGCTGTGCGTAGCCAGAAATATCTGCGTTCCCCTTTGGGCCATCAGGACAAGAGCCTTGGCGAGAGACACCATCATGCGAGGGTGACAATTCGTTTCCGGTTCGTCCCAAATCAAAATGCCACGATCCTTTAAACTGCCGTTGAGCAAGAGATACGTTAACATTCCGACTTTCCTGATCCCTTCCGCCACCAAAGGAATTTCCAATTTCCCCGTGCCGGAATCTTCAGAGAGAAGGTAAAAACGGCCCCGCTCCAAATGAATCTTCCCCCCCAGGATTTCTTCAAGCAAAGAAAGCATCCCGCTTTCAGAGGAAGGTTTTGCGCCCTTCCTGGGAGGGAGAGCGAGTCTTTTCGCCAGGTCCAGATAGGTTTCATCGAAGGCCAACTCCCGAGTCTCCAGCGCGGCGGCGAATCCCGGGAATATAGAGAGGATTTCTCGAGTGGGAATGAAGACTGGGGCTTCCGGAAGATATTCCCTCGGAAAGTCATCCAAACGAACTTCTGTTTTGCTGTTGCCGGCGAAGGAGAAGGAGAAACCGTACTCATTCGGTTGGTCAAAAATTGCGGCCAGATCGCACCGTCCCCGACCGCGCTGTCTTGATACCAGCCGTCCGAGAGAGTCGGGTTGAAAAACACGAACCATTTTGTCCGCCAGAACCCGCTGCATCTCCTCTTTCCCCTGACGAGGAGAGTCTTTCATGATATGACTTGCTATTGTCAACGCGTAGACCAACTTGAGCAGATGGGACTTCCCTGTCCCGTTCTCCCCTACGATCACGTTCAAGTGAGAAAATTTGAGTCTTTTGTCGCCAAAAAAATCGTCAAAGACAGTAAAATGGCGCAAAGAAAGAGATTCGAGCATTCCAACACCTCCTCGTCTGAAAACAGGGGCGGGAAGATTCATATTTTATTTATCATACTCTATGAGGCTTGATTTTGCTGAAGGATTTCCCTCACGTCGGCGTATAATTCACATCATTTCCGGGTCATAGCATTCCGTGTTTTTCTTGTACCGCTATGCAAAGTTCGGAACCATGCTGCGGGCTCGTATCCGTGAACGTTGCCCCGGCCTACATCGTCTGCCTCCGGACCAGCTCCGCGAAGAGCCCTCCCTTCGCGAGAAGCCCGTCGTAGGTCCCCTCTTCGACAAGGCTCCCGTCGTCGAGGACGAGAATCCGGTCCGCGCCGACGATCGTCGACAGCCGGTGCGCGATCACGACCCGCGTCGCCGGGATATTCTCGAGGCTCCGGCTGATCATCGCCTGCGTCCGGTTGTCGAGCGCGCTCGTGGCCTCGTCGAAGATGAGGACGCGAGGGACGCCCGCGATGGCCCGCGCGACGAGGAGCCGCTGCTTCTGGCCGCCGGAGATCGTATTCGCCCCGTCCGTGATGACCGTGTGGATCCCCATGGGCATCGCGGCGATGTCTTCCTCCATTCCTGCCATCCTGAGGGCGTCCTGGACCTGCTCGACCGACAGCGGCCGCGAACAGCGGACGTTCGAGAGGATGTCGCCCGGCAGGAGTCCTCCGCTCTGGAGGACGACGCCGATCTGCCTCCGGAGCTTGCCGAGATCGAGTTCGACGAGGGCCTTCCCGTCGTAGAAGACGCTCCCGGCCTCCGGCTGATCGAACCCGAGAAGGAGACGAACGAGCGTCGACTTGCCCGCCCCCGACGGCCCCACGACGGCCACGAATTCGCCCGCTTCGATCTGGAAGGAGAGTCCCTTGAGGACTGCGGGACCGTCGCTCCGGTAGCGGAAGAAGACGCGCTCGAAGTCGATCCGCCCCGACAGCTCCCCGGGATCGGTCTTGAGTTCTCCTGTTTCCGGCTCGGACTCCAGGATCGGCGCGAGATTCTCGACCGTCGGCAGCATGTTCAGCGTCCCCGTCGCCGACCGGACGATCTGGAAAAACGCCGTCTGGAGCGAGCCGAACGCCGACCAGAACGCCATGAACCGCCCCGTGTCGTACGAGCCGTCCGTCGCACTCCAGCGGATCAGGACGTAGAGGATGACCATCGAGACGCACAGCGGGAAGAACGAGAGCACCGCGTTGAGGCCGACTTCGAGGCGTCTCGCGCGCGTCCCCATGGACCGCTGCGCGCCGAACAGCTCGGCCCATCGCGAAAACGACCGGTCTTCGGCGCCGGCGACGCGGATTTTGGCGATCCCGTTCAGGATCTGGAACGTGAGGCTCGACAGGCGGTTCTGGAGTTTCGCCATCCGTCGCTGGAAGCGGAGCTGCATCAGGTTCACGACCGCCATGAGCACGCCGGGGACGACGAGGCACCCGAGCCCCGCGAGGCCGAGCTTCCAGTCGTACCAGAGCGACTGCCCGAGGTGGAAGACGAGAAAGACGCTCTGGACGAGGATGGTCTTCACGGTCCGGGAGACGGTTTCGCGAAGGAGGAAGACGCCGAACGCCCTGTTCGCGAGGTCTCCCGCCGTCGTCTCCCGGAAGAACGTCACGGGCAGGCGAAGGATCCGGTCCCAGAGGCCGGCCGAGACGTCGTGGTCGACGACGGTTTCCGCCCGGAGAAAGGCCGCGCCGTTCGCAAGGTGCAGCAGCCCCGTCGACAGCGCCACGGAGACGAGGATCGCGAAGAGCTGGAGCATCCGCCCCCGTTCGGCCTGCGGGATGACCTCGCCGAAGATGACGCGGTTGAGTTCCGGCGGGACGAGCCCGAGGGTCGCCAGGGCGACCGCGGTCGCGAACAGGAACGCGATGTCGCGTCCGGTCCCCCTGAGTCCGAAGCGGAGAAGATCCCGTCCTTTGAGCGACGCCGCGGGCAGGGGACGGTAGAGATGGAAGGCGTTCGGCGACAGCGTCGCCGCGATTTCCGCCGTGACCGGTCCTTCGGCGTCCCCGTCCGCGATCCGGTAGCCCCCCCTGCCCGTCGGAACGAGCGCGACGGGAGACTCCCCGCGAAACGCGATCAGCGGGGCGCCGTCCGAGATCCACCACGGACCGGCGAGCGTCACGCTCCGGAGCTTCATGTTCGCCGCCATCGCCAGATCGTTCAGCGATTCGTTTTCCTTCACCCCCGAGACCGCCGGAGGAATCTCGACGCCGAACGAGGCGGCCGCCGTCGCGA
>ERZ1645192.3071-NODE-3071-length-13728-cov-13.457178_pt1 | contig 13728 bp, 11 predicted proteins | sample MGYA00575354_ERZ1645192 | MGnify/ENA primary metagenome ERZ1645192 (study PRJEB40844, sample SAMN11349763) | freshwater sediment metagenome | isolation source: river sediment | host: Sediment | place: India: Faizupur Khadar , New Delhi | collected 2017-02-21 ... | reverse complement strand
GAGGCCATCCCCGCCTCCCGCAAGGATAAGCTGCTGGACGGCCACGACACGGCCATCATCAAGCTGAATGTGGGAAAGACGCTCACCAATCTGGGCACGGAGGGCACGGATAGGCTCATAAAAGAGATCGACAAGGATGTGGCCTGGCATCAGCCTCCGCCCGATGTATCCGTTCGGGAGACGGGAGATGCCGTGGTCATGACCACAGTTATCGGCGCTCTGACCCAGGGCCGAACGGAGATGACGCTGCTTGGACTGGTGCTCATATTTGCCTTGCTCCTGGTCATATACCGGGACCTGATAAAGGCACTTCTCCCCGTGCTGCCCATGCTGGTAGTAATCGGCTGGATGGGGGGCGTAATGTACCTATTGGGCATGAAGTACACGCCTCTTACGGCAACCCTGGGCGCCCTGATTCTGGGAGTGGGATCGGAGTACGCCATATTGATGATGGAGCGGTTTTACGAGGAGCTGGAGAGGGTGGGCGAGCCCCTGGAGGCTCTCAGGATCACCTCCCGGCGCATAGGCTCAGCCCTCATGGCCTCGGGCCTGACCACAGTCTTCGGATTTGCGGCTCTCATATCCTCGCCGTTCCTGATAACCAACAACTTCGGCACAGTTACGGTTATGGCCATAGTATTCGCTCTTCTCACCACATTCACGGTCTTCGTAGTTCTCATGTACCGCATGGAGATCCGGCGTGCTGTGGTCGAGAATGCCAGGCTTGAATTTATTAAGGCCCTCAGGCTAATTGTTCACAATTAACAATATTGCCGGTCAAGTACTATTAGCTTTTTTATATAGCTAAGTTTGCATAAAGAAGATTAAACAGGCCAGTGAGCAGGGTATACCCCGGCTGTCTGACCTTCAACAGAATACCAGTTTTGGGACTGTCATTGGTGGTTCAGGTCATGGCCATGAGCTCGAGCTTAAGCCTATCCGATTCCCCCGGTCCTGCCGCTGCCGGCTCCGACCCGCTTGCCTCATCCGGGACATAAGACAGGTAGAGCTTGCGCCTCTTTCCCTGGGCCATCTTGACATGCACGGGATCTAAATCATGGGCCCGCTTCATCACGCTGATCACTGTGGTCTTGTTCAAGCCCAGCATGTCCACCAGTTCGCTGGTCGTGTATCTGCCCGGCCGCTCCTCGATGATGTCTATGAGAGATCTGGCATGTATATCCAATGCTTTTCCTTCACTGGAGGCGCTTTCCTGAACCGGCGCGCTCCTGCCCTGCCGGGTGCGGAGCTGGCTCTTGATATCTGCCACGTCTTTGGAGAGGCGATCGACCTGATCGATCAGCCTGCCGATCAGCTCAACGTCGCTCTGCTTGGAGTCCATCTCCTTGGACACCCTTTCCATGGCAGAGACCAGCAGGATCATGGACTGGGCTTCTTTTTTGCTCTTTTCAATCTCATCAGCTTTTGTTTTGTATAGCTCTAACAGCTCTTCGAACATTTACAGACTACTCCTGATATCTCCAGTATGGTCTCATTTCCAAAGCATTTTTAAAATGTCTTCAGGAGAAAATGAGCGACTCAACTATATATACTTTTCCCAGAATTATCCCCGTCGCGAATCGTATCAAATAAATAAGCAAAAAAATCTCTATATATTAATCATGATAATAACTGAAAAAATTTATTGAGTTGATTATAGACCTCTTTCAACTATCTTCGGTAGCTGTTTTATATCGCTTATGACCACATCAGCCGCCTCTCGAAGCCGCGGGGCGGGACGGGTGTCCTGCTGCACTGTGAGTATGCCAGTGTCCGCGGCCTGGAGGGCATAGATATCGTTCAAACCATCCCCTACCATTACCACTTGCCGGTATCGGGCCTTCAGGTCGGATACGACCTGCTTCTTCATCTGCGGACTGCAAACCGGATAAATCCGCTTCATATCTATCCCCAGCTCTTCAAGATAGGACAGGCTTCTCATGCTGTCGCCTGAGGCGATGTAGACATCTGCTCCCATCTGCCTCAGATCGAGCAGCACCTCCTGAAAGCCTGGAAAGGGGACACCCCCTGTGCTCAGGGTGAAGGCAACCTCGTTCCGTTCGTCATCGACGATCATGCCAGCAGTACGATATTTCTCCGGGCACCTGGCTTTTACCTCATGGTGCACCTCTTGCAGGTCGCGAACCTTTGCTTTGGAGCGGCTGAGTATTTGCAGAGCCCTATCCTTGGAGATCCTGCTGCTGGAGCAGCTCACCTGCACCAGATCCTCGCGACCGGAGACAACCGTAGCCAGTGGATCTTCCGGCCTCATGGAGCAGATGATGTCCGGGTCCATCTGGGGGACAACCAGAGCCCTGCCGCTCTTCTCCATGATCAGCTCCCATGTTACCACTTGCTTCATAATGACGCCTCTGCCGATGTCTTTGGCCACACGGTACATGCGCAGTATTGTCCCGGCCACATCCATTACCACTGCCAGATCCAATTCCATTGCTGGATAGTGGATGATATTGGAAGATGAAGCTTTTGCCGGGCAGCAATAAGTTTTTTAGCTAGAAGAACGGATATCTGTAGCAGCGGGGTAGAAGAACGAAGGGTAGATTAGCGGCATTGTTGCTGATAATCCTATTTGCACTGGAGCCCATACAGGCCACTCCTGCACTGAGCGAGCCTCTTCAGGATGGGGATTTCTGCAACCGGCTTAAGGTTACTGGGACCGGGACCTTTGAGGTCGGAGTCTCGGTGAAAGACAGGACGATCGCTCTGGAGTACAGCAACTTCATGTACGGCGACGGAGACCTGGAGATGGACACAGGTACCGTCGAAGCGCAGAGGGCGACCAGTATGCCGGCTGAGGACAACGGCTCATCCATGCTTCTCAACCTCTGGGAGGGCAGCCGGATCACCTACAGAGGCGAGACCCCCATGATTGGAATGAAATACATCCACTCCAAAGCCTTCTGGGGTGGCATCGGAGCGGAGATCACAGAGAGCTATTCGGTGACCGAGATGGATCGAGAGGATGCCAGCACCTTTGCGTCTACTGATCCTACTGCTTACACCACCGATCCCAAGAAGCTTGAAGAGCTGCTGAAGGCCAGCCAGGTGCATATGGTTGGCATCTCCACCAGGAACTCATTCAATGGAACCTGGCAGACGGATGCTCATATGCATAAGATGTTCAGTAAGGACATCAAGGCTCATGAGATGTTCAATGGGACATTCGAAGTGGAAAAGACCATCACCTTCCGGGAGAGCCCGGCAGCGGAAGAAAAGCATACGGGATGCTATGGGATTGACTGCTGAGATCTCCCTCCAAAAACAGTCATAACGGACCCGCCGGGATTCGAACCCGGGTCCGAGGCTCCGGAGGCCTCTATTCTATCCAGACTATACTACGAGTCCATTAAAATTGGAAATATAGGTTAGCGGCTTTCCTTTCCGGGAAAGCAGCCACGACCTAAAGATCTAGCTCTCCAGCACGATCTCAATATTCACGTTCTTAGGAACCTGGATTCTCATGAGCTGGCGCAGAGCCCTCTCATCGGCATCCAGATCGATCAGCCTCTTGTGCACCCTCATCTCCCAGTGGTCCCAGGTGGCTGTTCCCTCGCCATCAGGGCTCTTTCTGCAGGGAACCACCATCCTCTTGGTGGGCAGTGGTATGGGGCCGGCCATATGGACACCAGTTCTCTGGGCAATCCCCTTAACCTGACCGCATATATCGTCCAGCATCAGGGGATTGGTGCCGGAAAGTCTAATTCTTGCCTTCTGCATGCTTTACACCAAAAAATTTGGATTAGCGTGGTACCACGCTCATGCACATGCCGGCAGCGACGGTCGTGCCCATATCTCTGATGGCGAACCTGCCCAACTGGGGGATCTCCTTCACCGGCTCAATGACCATGGGCTTGGAGGGGGTGACCATGATGATGGCCGCATCTCCGGCCTTGATGAAGGCGGGATTCTCTTCCTTGACCGCTCCGGACCTGGGATCGAGCTTGGCCAGGATGGATGTGATGGTGCAGGCGATCTGCGCTGTATGGCAGTGGAACACGGGTGTGTATCCGGCTGATATGGCGCTGGGGTGCTGCAACACTACGATCTGGGCCTTGAACTCCTTGGCCACCGAGGGAGGCTTTTCAACCGATCCGCATACGTCGCCGCGGCGGATGTCTTTCTTGGAGACGCCGCGCACGTTCCATCCGATGTTGTCGCCGGGGAAGGCTTCAGGAACCTCCTCGTGATGCATCTCAATGGACTTGACCTCACCGGCCACGTTGGCGGGCTGGAAGACGATCTTGTCGTTCTTTCTCATGACGCCGGTCTCGACACGGCCCACAGGCACAGTGCCCACACCGGAGATGGTGTAGACGTCCTGAACCGGAACGCGCAGAGGCAGGTTGGTGGGCTTCTGGGGCACCTTGAGGTTGTTGAGTGCTTCCAGTAGGGTCGGGCCCTTGTACCACTTCAGGCTGTCGCTGGCCTTGGCCAGATTGTCTCCCATCAGCCCGGAGACGGGCACGAAGGGAATCTCATCCAGCTTGTATCCGACCATCTTGAGCAGCTTGCCGACCTCGTCCTTGACCTCGTTGAACCTCTTCTCATCGAAAGGCGGGGTGGTGGCATCGATCTTGTTCATGGCCACGATCAACTGATTTACACCGAGGGTTCTGGACAGGAAGACGTGCTCCTTGGTCTGGGCCATGACGCCGTCGGGAACTGCTACCACCAGTACGGCGGCATCAGCCTGGGACGCTCCGGTGATCATGTTCTTTACGAAGTCCCTGTGGCCGGGGCAGTCCACCACTGTGAAGTAGAACTTGGCGGTATCGAAGCGGTGATGGGCGATATCAATGGTCACGCCCCTCTCGCGCTCTTCCTTCAGGCTGTCCATAACCCAGGCGAACTCGAAGGTTGCCTTGCCCTTGGCTGAGGCTTCTTTCTTGTACTCTTCAATTACGTGAGGGTCTACAGCCCCCGTCTCGAACATCAATCTGCCTACGGTCGTCGACTTTCCGTGGTCGACGTGTCCAATGAATGCTAGATTGAGGTGTGGCTTAGTATCTGCCATAATTTATCTCCTCCAACTGGCACTATCCATATTTTTCAGTATTACTGCTTTAGCGTTTAAATCTTTTCGAAGGCCGTATTGGGGGCTAACCCCTCAAACGACCTTCAGGTAATCAGATGGCTTGGGCATCTCAGGCTTGAGACCCTTCCTGGTCCTGATCTGCTTGACAGTGTCCAGCAGCAGGTTGGCGGGCAGGGGCTCAAATCCGGCGAACTCCGAGGACCAGAGTGCTCTGCCTTCCGTGGCTGACCTTATGGCCCCGGAGAATCCGAACATCTGGGCCACAGGCATCTTGGACTTGAGTATTATCATATCGCCCTGGCTGTCCATGTTCAGGATGACGCCCCTTCTTCCCTGGATCTCAGACATGGCTCCACCCATTTGATCCTGAGGCACCTGTATATAGACATTCTGGAAGGGCTCGAGCAGTACCGGCTCAGCCATGAGTATTCCTGCCTGCACAGCCTGCCTGACTGCGGGGATGACCTGAGCCGGGCCGCGGTGTACGGCATCCTCGTGCAGCTTGACATCCATGATCTTGGCCTTTATTCCCTGCACGGGCTCTCTGGATATGGGGCCGTTCTTGAGAGCCTCTTCAAAGCCTTCCAGTATCAGCTCCATGGTCTCTCTCAGGTATTGAATGCCTTTGGTCATATTGAGAAGCACATTGGTGCCGTAATAGCCGGCGATGTTCCTGGCCTCGTCCTTGTCCATGCCCTTCTCCATGAGCAGCTTGCGCCTCTCAATCTCCTCGGTCTTCATATTGATCTTGCCCTCTTTCAGGGCCTCGATCACGCCGGCCTCCAGGGGCTCGAACTCAATATAGAAGCGGTTGTGGTGGTTGGGAGACTTCCCTTCCACAGGGCCGGCCTTTCCCAGGACGGACTCGCGATAGACGACGATGGGCGGGCTGGTCTTAAGCTCCACGCCGCGATCGCGCTGCAGCCTGGTCACAGTGACATCCAGGTGCAGCTCACCCATGCCTGCCATGAGGTGCTCGCCAGTCTCCTCATTGATGGTGACCTGCAGAGTGGGATCCTCCTTGGCTATCTGGCGGAGGACCTCTACCACCTTGGGCAGATCGCGAGTATTCTTGGCCTCGACGGCCACGGTCATGACTGGCTCGGATACGTGCTTGATCTGCTCGAAGGGAGTCATATTGTCTTCCGTGGAGACGGTGGAGCCGACGATGGCATCCCGCAGGCCAGTGACGGCAGCGATGTTTCCGGCTGGAATCTCCTCCACCTCGACCCTCTCTGCGCCCATGACTATGCCCGTTTGCTGAATGCGGTTGGTATTGGCGACGCCGGAAATGTAAAGCTCCATGCCGCGGTGCAGTGTTCCGGAGAACAGCCTTCCCGTGGCCACCTCTCCGGCGTGCGGGTCGACCTTGACCTTATTGATCATGAAAGTCACAGGGCCCTTGGGATCGCAGGTCGCCATGGCCTTTCCCACCGGGCTATCCCAGTCGCCGTGCCAGATGACCTTGACGCGCTCCTTCTGGGCTTCGATGGGGCTGGGCAGGAACTTGACCACCATATCGTTGACGGCGCGGTAAAGGGGCACCTTTTCGGCCAGCTCCTTCATCTTCCCCGCCCGGCAGTGCTCGACGACCTGCTCAAAGCCGATGCCCGTCTTCTTCATCTGGGGCACGCTGATGGCCCAGTTGTAGAGTGCTGAGCCGAAGGCGATGTTGCCCTTGGCGGCATCCAGCTTCCAGCCGGCCTTATATTTGGCCTCATCCATGCCAAAGATGAGCTTATTGACGTTGTCTATGACTTTGCCCAGGCGTACGGCCATATCCTTTGGCTCAACCTTCAGCTCGTTGATCATGCGGTCGACTTTGTTGACGAACAGAACCGGCCGGACACCCTCTTTCAGAGCCTGCCGCAACACGGTCTCTGTCTGGGGCATGGCGCCCTCAACGGCGTCCACTACCACCACTGCGCCGTCCACTGCCCTCATGGCGCGGGTGACGTCGCCGCCGAAGTCTACGTGGCCGGGGGTATCGATCATGTTGATCAGATACTCTTTGCCGTCCACTTCGTGGACCATGGATACGTTAGCTGCATCGATGGTGATTCCCCTGGCCTGCTCCAGCGGATCGAAGTCCATGAAGAGCTGCTTTCCGGCCAGGTCCATGGAGATCATGCCTGCGCCGCCCAGGAGGTTATCAGAAAGGGTTGTCTTGCCGTGATCGATATGCGCCACGATTCCGATGTTCCTGATCATCTCAGGCTTGTCCATCAGAGTCGTTACACGTTCTGCTATCTTCTTCCTCTTGCCCATAATACGCCTCTCGAAGTTTAAGATAAAGATTACAATCCAGATTCGGACTCAAACAGCTAGGATTCAATCTATTTAAGCCTTCGGCCATTTCCGGGTATCTTTCAATTCAGGTAGGCAAAGCTTAAATCGATGCGAAGAGAGCAGAGCACAGGTTTTTGCAATGGCGCGCTTGATAATGAAGTTTGGTGGTGTTTCCGTCGCGGACGGAAGCAGACTGAGGCATGTGGGGGATTTGGTCCAGCATTTCTCCCAGGGCAATGAGATTGTGCTGGTCACATCCGCCCTGCAAGGGGTAACCGATGATCTCCTGGCCTGCGCTCGAAAGGCGGCCAAAGAGGGAAACGTATCGGACGTAATTGATTTCATGGAAAAATTGACGGACAGACACAATCAAGCCATAGCCGATGCCATAAAGGACCCCCAGATCGCAAAAGATGTGACCGAAACGGTATCAAAGAAGCTCTCTGAGCTTGAGAAGGCCTACATCGGCATCTGCTATTTGGGCGAGCTTACGGCCCGCTCCCTGGACTATATCTCCTCCTACGGAGAGCAGTTGGCCGCGCCCATTCTCTCCGGGGTGTTGAGGGACATGGGAATTGCCTCTCAGCATTTCACCGGCTCGGACGCGGGAATCGTCACCGACAGCAATTACGGAGACAGCCGCCCTCTGGAGAAGACCTACAGCCTCATACCGCAGAGGCTGCTTCCCTTCAAGGGCGTGCCAGTGGTCACGGGCTTCATAGCCAAGGATGAGAAGGGCACCATCACCACTCTGGGCCGGGGCGGCTCGGACCTGTCCGCCTCGCTCATCGGCGCGGCCATTGATGCCGACGAGATCTGGTTCTGGAAAGAGACCTATGGAATCATGACCACTGACCCCAAGATTGTGCCTGAGGCCAAGTCCATCCCCAGCATATCCTATCGAGAGGCTATGGAGCTGTCCAACTTCGGAGCCAAGGTGCTCCACCCCCGGGCCATCGAGCCGGCCATAAGAAAGGGCATTCCCGTGCGCGTCAAATGCACATTCGATCCCGACATTCCAGGGACGACCATTGTGCATGATGATGTGCCTAAGGCCGATGTCATCAAAGCCGTAACTCTGCACAAGAATGTGGCCCTGCTCAACATCTCTGGGGCGGGCATGATCGGAACTTTAGGCGTCGCCGCCCGGGCCTTCACAGCTCTCGCCAGGGCAGGGATCAACATCGTCATGATCAGTCAGGGCTCCTCTGAGGCCAATATTTCCATGATCATCGAGGAGCGGCAGGTGGAGAAGGCCGAGGACGCTCTGCGGTCGGAGTTTCCCAGAGACCTGGTCAAGGAGATATCCCATGATCACGATGTATGTGCCGTGGCTGTGGTGGGGGCAGGCATGGCCGGCACGCCGGGCGTCGCCGCCCGGGTCTTCAAGGCTATGGGGGCTGCCGGCGTCAATGTGGTCATGATCAGCCAGGCTTCAGGTCAGCACAATATATCCTTCGTGGTGGCCTCCAAGGACGCCGAGCAGGCTGTGCGGGAGCTGCATCGCGAGTTTGGCCTCGGGGGAGAGGCATGAGAAAGCTCTCCTACGCCGAGGCCGGGGTGGATATCCACCTGGAGAACAGGTCCATCGACGCCATGAAGTCTGTCCTGACCTCCAGGCGAAAGGGCTTCGGAGCGCCCATGACTGAGATCGGCCACTACGCGGGGCTCCTGGACATGGGGTCATTCGCCCTGGCCATGACCACGGACGGAGTGGGCTCCAAGGTGCTGATAGCTAATGCCATATCCAAGTGGGATACGGTGGGAATCGACTGCATCGCCATGAACGTCAACGACCTGTACGCCATCGGGGCTGAGCCCATCGCCTTTGTCGACTACCTGGCGGTGGAGAAGGTGGACCCGGAGAAAGCGGCCCAGATCGCCATTGGCCTCGCTCGCGGCGCAGAGCAGTCCAATATGACCATCGTGGGCGGCGAGACGGCATCCCTTCCGGAGATCATCCGGGGATTCGACCTGGCGGGAACAGCCATCGGCGTGGTGGATAAGGATAAGGTCGTGACCGGAGAGAGGATCAAGAAGGGTGATGTGCTGGTGGGAGTTCCCAGCTCCGGCCTGCACAGCAACGGCTACACCCTGGCCCGGCGCATCATTGCCGAGTCACAGTACACCTACTTCGACGGCATGCCCGGCGGCAAGAACACCATCGGAGAGGAGCTTCTCACCCCCACCCGGATATACCATGAGGTGGTGGAGCTGGTGGCAAAATGCGATGTGCATGGTCTCGCCCACATCACCGGATCGGGGCTTCTCAAGCTGCACCGCATATCCAGCCTGGGCTTCGAGATAACTGAGCCCATGGAGCCCCAGCCCATATTCCGCCTGCTCCAGGATCTGGGCAATGTGGACGACTCTGAGATGTACAGGACATTCAACATGGGAATGGGCTTTGTGGTGGCTCTGGATGAGTCCGAAGCCTCTGAGGCCTGCCGCATCATGGGGCCGGGGTCGAGGATTGTGGGATCGGTTACAGAAGAGGGGCTTAAAGCCGGCAAATTGAGCTTCTGAGCGGCGAGTGTGCCATCTCTGTGAGTTCTTTGTGCGCTTTGTGTCCTTTGTGTTTATCAGTAGAAAACAGAATGGTTAATGATAACCAAGAAATTTAACCACAAAGGGCACAAAGCTCACAAAGGACGCACAAAGAACGAAAGGTTCTTTGCTATTTCATATGGGTAGCCTAAGTGACTCTGCCTTTGTTAGTTTCCCTCCGTCTCTGTGCGTACTCTGTGCCTCTGTGGTGAAAACGTCGTTAGCCATCGGTTACACCCAATAGCCACGAACGGCCACCACAGAGACAAGGTGTCAATAAACCACAGTAAATAGCGAGGAGCCCTATTTCTTCTCCCCGAACATCTCTTCCAGCTTGGCCTTGATCTTGCCTATGGACTGCACAGCCGGGCAGTTCACCTCTATGGGCGGCTTTCCGGCCAGGTCGGCCTCCACCAGGCACCTGTCAAAGGGTATAGTGCCCAGCACCGGGATTCCCATGGCTGCCAGCTTGTCGGCCACAGGGCCGGGGTTGTCGGCCTTATTGATGACCGCAAAGTACCTGGTGATGCCGATCTCCTTTCCCAGGTGCATGATCCTCTCCACAGTTTCAATGGACCTCATGCCCGGCTCCACCACGGCGATCATGGCGTCGACCCCACGGGCAGTGGCCCTTCCCAGGTGCTCGATTCCCGCTTCCATGTCCATTATGACCAGGTCCTTCTCCCGGACGATGACATGCCTGATGAGGGCTTTGACGAAGGCATTGGCCGGGCACATGCATCCCGAGCCGCCGGAGTCGATGGTGCCCATGACCACCAGCTTCACATTGTCCGGGCCGGTGCAGCCGCACATGGATATCACATCGTCGACCTTGGGGTTCATCTTGAACATGCCGCCCGGCATTCCCGCCCTCTGCTCCACCAGGTCTTTGTGTTCGGTGACGGGCTTGGGCAGTTGGGTGATGCCCAGGGCTGAGCCTAGGTTCATGCTGGGATCAGCGTCTATGGCCAGGACGTTGTAGCCGTCGCGAGCGAAGAGCCGGGCCAGGGTGCCGGCCAGGGTGGTCTTGCCCACTCCTCCTTTTCCGGATATGGCGATCTTCATTTCAGTGAACCTCTTCAAAGCGATTGGGATCACTTTTAGCATGTATGTTTATATCGATTCCGTATGATGATCGTATAGGGAGGCCCTGATGACTGCGACGGAGAAAGAGAACGGCGCCCGTGAATCAGAGGGCGATTGCGGGCTGCCGCCGAAGAGAGGAGCAGCTATTGCCTCCGGGATGTCCCGCCTGCCTCTCTCCGCCAATGCCATGCTAGTCCTGAGGAAGAGGTACCTGCGTCGCGACGAGAGGGGCCTGGTGGTCGAGACGCCGGAGCAGATGCTGGGCCGGGTGGCGGGCCATGTGGCCTTGGCTGAGAAGAAATACGGAGGCGACGGTGAATTTTATCGCCGCGAATTTCTGCGAACGATGGCTGATTTCCAATTTCTGCCCAACTCGCCCACCCTGATGAACGCTGGCCTGCCGCTGGGGCAACTGTCCGCCTGTTTTGTGCTGCCCGTCGGGGATTGCCTGCCCGACATATTTGAGGCCCTCAAGAGCATGGCACTCATCCACCAGAGCGGAGGCGGGACGGGCTTCTCCTTCTCCCGGCTGCGCCCGAGGGGCGACGTGGTGCGCTCTACGGGGGGCGTGGCATCCGGCCCGGTCTCATTCATGCGCATATTCGATGCCGCGACGGATGTGATCAAGCAGGGGGGCCGGCGGCGGGGAGCGAACATGGGGGTGCTGCGGGTCGATCATCCCGACATCCTGGAGTTCATCCATGCCAAGGAGAGGCCAGGATCGCTGGAGAACTTCAACATCTCCGTGGCGGCGACAGACGGATTCATGAGCGCCGCCCGGCGAGGGGAAGATATCGAACTGATCAATCCCCGCACAGGCCTGTCTCAGGGGAGGATCGATGCTGCACAGATCATGAGCCAGATCGCCACAGCGGCCTGGCGGGGGGGCGATCCGGGGATGATCTTCATCGACAGGATCAATGAGGCGCACCCCATTTCTGGGGAGATCGAGGCCACCAATCCCTGCGGCGAGCAGCCGCTGCTGCCCTACGAGTCCTGCAATCTGGGCTCCATCAACCTCTCTAAACTTGTAGTGCGAGGAGAGCTGGACTGGCAGCGCCTGGCCGGGCTGGTCGATCTTGGCGTCCGCTTTTTGGATGACGCAATTGATGTGAACCGCTATCCTCTGCCCAGGATCGAAGAGGTGACGCTCCAGTCACGGAAAGTAGGCCTGGGGGTGATGGGCTTTGCGGATATGCTCATACAGATGGGCGTGTCATACGGCTCAGGTCAGGCGGCCAGGCTGGCAGAGCAGGTGATGGGATTCATCTCAAAGAGGGCTCGCGAAATGTCGGCCCGGCTGGGGGAGGAGCGCGGCTCGTTTCCATTGCTGGAAGAGTCGCGTCTATCGGGCTGGCCAGCCATGAGAAATGCCACGGCTACCACAGTTGCGCCAACGGGCACCATCAGCATCATAGCCGGGGCCTCCAGCGGCATCGAGCCGCTCTTTGCCCTGGCCTATGTGCGCCGGGCACTGGACGGGGCGCTCCTGCCGGAGGTCTCGCCCCTCTTTGAGCAGATGGCGCGGGCACGCGGCTTCTATAGCCGGGATCTAGAGGCGGAGCTGGCAAAAAAAGGCACGGCTGCGAGCATTGCTGCTGTCCCTCGGGACATCAGGGAGCTTTTTGTGACGGCTATGGAGATCCCGGCCCGCCAGCATGTCAAAATTCAGGCCGCCTTTCAAAAGCACACGGACAACGCCGTGTCCAAGACGGTAAACCTGCCGGAGGGGGCGACGCCCGCGAATGTCCTGGATGTCTTCAACATGGCCTGTGACCTGGGGTGCAAAGGGGTCACAGTCTTCCGCTACGGGTGCAAAAGCCAGGTGCTTTACCTGGGCAACGGGGAGACTGTGCCGGGATGCAGGTACTGTGGATAAACTGCTCATCCGACAAATTAATCTGCTAATAATTGGCATAGGTTTAACCGTCCTATTCATCCCCATTGCTGGATGGAAAGGAGGAAAGGGCCGGAGGGCGGCTAAAAGGTAAAGGAAGGGAGATTGTAGCAAAAGCCGCCCCCTGGCCACAAACCACCAGCACCATAATTTCCCCCTAATAAATATATCGGTTGAAGCTATATTAGCGGAGCTTTTTTGGCAAGTCGCTGCCGTGCAGAGCGACAGGCATATGATCTATTTTTGTGCATCTGATGATATGCTACGCATCGGCATCGCCGACACCACCTTCGCCCGGGTGGACATGGCCCGGGCCGCCATCTCCGCCATCAAGAAGGAGGCATCAGTGGAGATCGTCCGCTATACAGTGCCAGGCATCAAGGACCTGCCTGTGGCCGCCAAGAAGCTTTTGGAAGAGCAGAAGTGCGAGATCGTCATGGCTCTGGGAATGCCCGGCGCGGCTACCAAGGACAAGATGTGCGCCCACGAGGCCTCCACCGGTCTGATCGCCGCTCAACTTTTGACCAACCGGCATATCATCGAAGTCTTTGTGCATGAGGATGAGGCCGGGGACGAAAAGACTTTAGCGTGGCTTGCGGAGAGGCGGGCGGAGGAGCACGCTCTCAACGCCGTGCGCTTGCTGCTCTATCCGGAGAAGCTGGCCCGTCTGGCGGGCACGGGGCAGAGGCAGGGATATGAGGACGCCGGGCCGTTAGAAGGCGGGTCGGGCGGGGGCCATCTGGGGCATTAAAAGGGGATCTTCGCTATTTCCTGTGGGTTATTGACACCTTGTCTCTGTGGTGGCCGTTTGTGGCTATTGGGTGCAACCAATGGCTAACGACGTTTTCACCAC
>ERZ1645192.3070-NODE-3070-length-13731-cov-5.006508_pt1 | contig 13731 bp, 12 predicted proteins | sample MGYA00575354_ERZ1645192 | MGnify/ENA primary metagenome ERZ1645192 (study PRJEB40844, sample SAMN11349763) | freshwater sediment metagenome | isolation source: river sediment | host: Sediment | place: India: Faizupur Khadar , New Delhi | collected 2017-02-21 ... | reverse complement strand
CCGGGAGGCGGCCGGCGCCCTGGCAGGGCGCCACGAAGATCCGGGCACTGTACTTACCGGCAATTCCCGTGGGGATGGCCAAACGACATTGGCAGATCGTGCAGAATTCAAAGGAAATGGAAGTGGCCAGCGGATGGCTGACAGCTGACAGCTGTCTTCTCAATCGAAGATATTGCCTGGGGCCAGGATCTGCATCGGGTCGACCGCCCGCTTGAAGGCCCGCATCCAGTCAATGACCCGGGGCGGAATACTGTACTGCAGGAACTCCTTCTTCACCTTTCCCACGCCATGCTCGGCGCTGATGGTGCCACCCTCGGCCTGAACCAGGCGGCACATCCGGTGCAGCGCCTTCTTGGCCTCGATCCGGACTCGTTCGTCAGGGACCATCAGGTTGAAGTGCGGGTGGCCGTTCCCGATGTGGCCATAACAGTAAATGTTCTTGATCCCGGCTTGGCTGCAGATCAGCCGGGACTGGGTGATGACGTCGTAGCTCCGGGTGTAGTGGACGGCCCAGTCGGTGGAGAGCTTGCCGCCGCCCCTTGCGGCCAGCCGGGCGCCCCGCTCGTTGAGGGTGGACGGGATGGCGTGCCGGAGTTCCTTCATTTCGGCCTTGCGGGCGCGGGTGTCGCCCACCATGGTGTCTTCCACCAGGGCGCCCAGAGACTCCAGTTGGATCAGCCACTTTTCCAGCAGTTCGTCGGGCGCCTGGCGATGACATTCCTCCTCGAAGAAGAGCATGCCGCCCACGCCGGTCGGGATGGCCGCGCCTTTCGCCTCCCGCAGCAAGGCCAGGCAGGCGTCGTCGAAATATTCCAGGCAGCGCACTCCGAGGCCGCGGCGGCGAATTTCCACGGCGGCGCGCAGCGTCGTGTGTTCGTCCGGAAAGAAAGCGTACACCGAGAGGTAGTCGTGGGGCAGCTCCAGGCACTGGATCTCGATCCGGCTGATCACGCCCAGGGTGCCCTCCGACCCGATGAAGAACTGAATCGGGTCCTGGAATCCGAAATAACCGGCCGCGTTCTTGTCCACGGCGCTGGGCCGCAAGTCCATGACCTCGCCCGAGGCGAGCACCACCCGGAGGCCGCGGATCCAGCCGCGGATCGCGCCGTACTTCAGCGAACGGGCGCCCGAAGCGTTGGTGGCCACCGCGCCGCCGATGGTGCAGTCGTTCTCGCTGGTGGGGTCGGGCGGGAAAAACAGTCCCTGCGCCTCCAACTGCTGTTTGAGCTGGCCGAGATTGAGGCCGGGCTGGACGATGGCGGTTTTCTTCTTGGGGTGAATCTCCGGGGCCGCCTGGAGGCGTTCCAGGCTCAAGAGGTACCCCTTGGGGGCGATGCAACTGCCGGTGGTGGAGGAGCGCAACGCGACGGGCGTGACCGGCTGGCGGTAGGCGCCGGCCCATCTCAGGACCTCCTGGATCTCCTTCTCGTCGGAGGGGCGGAACAAGCCGTCCGGCTGGCCGCGGTATCCGAGCGCGTCGCTGTTATAGCCTTCCAGGACCTCCGGGTCGGTGATGGGAACGTGCATAATTCCGCCTTTCCAGAACTAAAGATAACCACGAATAACACGAATAGGGACACGAAAAAACACGAATGGAACGCAAGAAAAAAACACTTGCGAAGCCGCTAAGCACGCGCATAGGATTAAAACTGCTTTTTGTCCAACTTTGTGCAATCTTTGTGGCCTTTGTATCTTTGTGATTAGTCCGAATCAGGATTCCCGTCGCTGAGGTTGGGGCGGAGGCGGGCGAGCAGTTCCTCCTCGGTCCAGGTGGCCACGCCGAGGCCGCGGGCCTTCTCGAGCTTGCTGCCGGCGTCCGCGCCGACGACCAGGGCGTGGGTCTGGCGGCTGACGGAGCCGGAGACTTTGCCGCCCCTCGCTTCAATGAGGGCCGCGGCCTCATCCCGTTTCATGGTCGCGAGAGTCCCGGTGATGACGAACGTCTTGCCCCGGAAGGGGTCGTCCACTCCGGTTGGAGCGCCATCGGCGGGGCTTTCCGGCTCCACCGGGTCCAGGCCGGCGGCCCGGAGCCGGTCCAGCAGCGCGCGGGTGCGTTCCTCGCGGAAATAGGCGGCCACGCTGGCGGCGATGACCTCGCCGACTTCCTCGGTCTGGCGCAGCTCTTCCTCGGCGGCCGCCCGGAGCCGCTCCAGCGTGCCGAAACGGCGGGCCAGGATCCGGGCGGTCCGTTCGCCGACGTAACGGATCCCCAGCCCGAACAGCAGCCGGTGCAGGGGATGGCGCTTGCTCCGCTCGATCTGGTCGAACAGGTTGCGGGCGGACTTGGCGCCCAGGCGATCCAGGCCGGCCACCCGCTCGAAGTCCAGGTGATAGAGGCCGGCCAAATCCTTCACCAGGCCCTGGCCGGTCAACTGCTCGACCAGGGCTTCGCCCAGACCCTGGATGTCCATGGCCTTGCGCGAGGCGAAGTGGAGCAGGCTGCCCCTGAGCTTGGCCGGACAGTTGACCGAGACGCAGCGCGAGACGGCCTCGCCCTCGGGGCGCTCGATCTCGCCGCCGCAGGCCGGACAGCTTTCGGGCATCCGGAACTCGGGCAACGCCTCACTGCGGCGGGAATGGATGGCTGTCACCACCTTCGGGATCACCTCGCCGCCTTTCTCGATGAGCACCCAGTCGCCGACGCGCACGTCCAGCCGGCGCACTTCGTCGGCGTTATGGAGGGTGGCCCGGCTGACCTGGGACCCGTCCAGAAAGACCGGTTCGAACTCGGCCACCGGGGTCAGCGCCCCGGTGCGGCCGACCTGGACCACGATGTCGCGCACCCGGGTGGTGGCCTGGCGGGCCGGGTACTTGTAGGCGATGGCCCACCGGGGAATCTTGGAGGTGGCGCCCATCTGGAGTTGCAGGGCGGTTTCGTTGACCTTGACGACGACGCCGTCGATCTCCACCGGCAGCCGGTCCCGTTCTTCCTGGACCTGCCCGATGAAGGTTTCAAGCCCTGACAGGTCCCTGAAAACCTGGAAGTGGGGGCTGATTTTGAATCCATTCCGGCCCAGCCAGCCGATGGCCTCGGCGTGGGTCGGGAACCGGGCCTGCCCGGCACTGAGCAGTCCCCAGGCGTAAAAGTCCAGCTTCCGGCCGGAGACGACCCGCGGGTCCAGGGTGCGGACCGTCCCGGCGGCGGCGTTCCTGGGATTGGCGAAGGGCGGTTCGCCCGCGTCGAGACGCTGCCGGTTCAGGGCACGGAAGCTCTGAAGCGGCATGATGACTTCGCCGCGGACCTCTACCGCGCCGAGGTCCGGTCCGGCCGCGAAAAGGTCCGTGTCCGGTTTTCGCCGTTCGAGCCGCAGCGGGATCGACCGGATGGTCCGGACGTTGGCGGTCACCACCTCGCCGCGGGTGCCGTCGCCCCGCGTGACGGCCCGGACGAGCTGCCCCGCCTCGTACTGGAGCGACATGCTGAGGCCGTCGAACTTCAGCTCGGCCGTGTAGGTGAAGGCAGCCCCCGGCACGAGGCGGCGGAGCCGGGCGTCGAACTCGCGGAGTTCCTCAAGGGAATAGGCGTTGTCCAGGCTCAGCATCGGCTGGCCGTACAGGAAGGTCTCGAACCCTTCCGCCGGCGCGCCGCCGACCCGCTGGGTGGGGGAGTCCGGGGTGATGAGCTCTGGGTGCGATCCCTCAATTTCTTTGAGACGCCGCATGAGAGCATCAAATTCGCTGTCGGAGATTTCCGGCTGATCCATCACGTAATAACGGTATTCATGATGCCTGATCTGCTTTCGGAGCCATGATGCTTCATCCGCGGCGTTGTTAAGATGAGGGTAACTCATAGTTTGCTTGTTTCTCCGCAACTTTTTCCGATTTTAAAGCAATCTCCTGAAAGATGGTCTGGAGCCGCGCTTCAAGCCGGAGCGGTTTTTTAGTTTCACATTCCCAGATTACCTCTGTCCGCCAGCCCATTTCCCTCAATTGAATCAGATTTTGCTGGTCCCGTTCCACATTTCGCTGAAGTTTGTGACGCCAATACTCAACATTGGAAGAAGGGACACGCCCTTCAGCGCATTCAGGATGGAGATGCCAGAAACATCCATGAACAAAAATAGCCAGCTTCCGGCCAGGGAAGACGATGTCTGGTTTGCCGGGCAGCTTTTTATAGTTGATCCGGTACCGGTATCCTTGCCGAAACAGCATCTGGCGTACAATCAATTCCGGTCTTGAATTGCGATCCCTGATCCGGCGCATGTTTTCCTTGCGTTCTTCAGGGGTCAGACGGTCCATTCAAACCGCCAAATCAAAGGGTAGATCCGATATGTCCTTGATTCGCTTCCCGTCGATCATTTGATGTAAAAGTTCACAGGCATCCAGGTGGGAGCTTTTCTGCAGGTAACTACTCAATTCGTAGAGTGCAACATGATAGACACAATCGATATCACCGGTTCCCAAAGCGATCGATGCTAGACGATTTGGTAAGGGTTCCGCGGTCACTACCATGATGTGAGGTGCTCGTCCTTTGCGGTTGCGAATTAAATTCAAGGCCTCCGTTCTAGAATTCTGGGCCCGGTCGCTACGGATAGTCCACTTGCAGGAAATGCTGGCGTGCATTAATTCAGATTCGTTGTTCCTTTTTCGCAGAGGAGCTAGCCGGACAACATCCTCTCCTACCAATTCGCTATGGAGGTTGATTAAGGCATCCGGTTCAGGTGAACGCGACACAACAATGTCAGGCGTGATGATGTAATCAGTACCCAAGGAAGCAGCTATCTCAGGGTGTTTTTCGATCAAAGTTTTTAGTGACTTTATATGGGAGTATTGTTCGTAATGATCAACGGCATTTGTCGAGACTATCCAACTCCCGGGACGAAGGTGGTCGAGTTTTCTAAAAGTCATGAGAATGAACTTCCTGACTTTTTCTTCGAACAAGCGCCCTGATCGCTGGGCGGCCTGTCTTTGCCTGGGGATGGCGCCCCCCATCCCTTCAATCATGCCTCTCGCCAACTCTACGCTTAAACGGCTATTCCGGTCAGCATTGGAAGGGATCTGTTCCTTGCCCTCCAGTGATAACACATCCTCCATCAATGAACGATGAAAAGCGTTTCTCTCATTCCGAATGTATGACACGTTTTTTTCCCTCCCGGACAACAATGACATCAGCATTGTGAATAAGATCACGCTGGGGGTAATGAAGCCCGGCAGATCTCGATTCAAAAGACAGCGCGGCACGAATGGAACCGCCAACTGCTTCTGCCACGGGTGGTGGAAATGCGTTACCAATTTGACGGTAGATGGAAGTTTTATTTCCAGCAAAGCTCCATTCATCCGGGAAACCTTGGATACGCGCAGTCATTTTGAGAGTTAGCTTAAATGGCCTGTCGGTTGGCCAATCAGCGGGTGGCGGGTGGTTGGCGATGCCTAGACCATCGATTCCCATCTCGCTCCATTGTTTTCTGGCCCGGGTGGGCCCCAAGTCCGGACCGCCATGTTTTTTTGAGCCGCCGACGATCGTCGGCGCAATGGATCTGGCCCTTGATTTCCATGATTCCAGGCCGGGCCAACCGCAGGCACCCACAAGATCGCCGATAGCCTCGGCGACGGTTTGTTCAAACGGCGCTGGTTCTGGCCAGTAAAAAAAACCTGCCGCCGGATCAGAGAGTGCTACTAGAACAAATCTTGGCCGGAGTTGGGGGACTCCATAATTTTGAGCATTGATGATTCGCCAGAAGACCCGGTAACCCAAGTTTTTTAAACACACTATGATCTGATTCAAGTAAGGTTGGAATCGTTTTGCTGCCAATCCTTTCACGTTTTCCAGCAACACCGCCTTAGGTGCGGCTTCCTGAATGAGCCGCAAGGCGACCGGAAATAAATCCCGCTCATCCTCGGCGCCCAGTTGCTTGCCAGCGATTGAAAAGGGAGGACAGGGTACTCCACCGGCCAGTAAATCAACTCCCCGGAAACGCTTCCCATCCAAGCAATGGATGTCCATCTCCAAGACTTCGGCAGATGGTAAATTCTGGCGGAGGGTGGCACAAGCCGAGGGATCGTTGTCTGCTACTGCGACATGATGGAATCCGGCCCTCTCCAAGCCAATCACCTGGCCGCCGCCACCTGCGCAGATTTCTACTACCGTCATCGGCTGATTCATATTCAACTTTTCCAGGACCCGATTCAGATATGGACCGTACTAACTGTAGTCCTGTCTTAAAATAAGCTCTAAGACTCGTCGGCGACCACCGCCTCGGCGGCGCGGGCGCCACCCGGCGCGACGACCGGAGCGATGCCCATCTTTTCCTTCAGGCTCGACTCGATGCGGGCGGCGATGTCGGGGTTGTCCTTGAAGAACTGCTTGGCGTTTTCCCGGCCCTGGCCGAGCTTCGTGCCCTCGAAGGAGAACCAGGAGCCGCTCTTCTCGACGACCTTGTGGTTGATGCCCAGGTCGAGCAGGTCGCCATCCCGGGAGATGCCCTCGCTGTAGATGATGTCGAACTCGGTTTCCTTGAAGGGCGGGGCGATCTTGTTCTTGACGATCTTGAGCTTGGTCCGGTTGCCGATGACCTCTTCGCCGACCTTGATGGAGCCGATCCGCCGGATGTCCACCCGGATGGAGGCGTAGAATTTCAGCGCCCGGCCGCCGGTGGTGACTTCGGGGTTGCCGAACATGATGCCGATCTTTTCCCGGACCTGGTTGATGAAAATCAAGCAGGTTTTCGACTTGGCCACGATGGCGGTCAGCTTCCGGAGCGCCTGGCTCATCAGCCGGGCCTGCAGGCCCATGAAAGAATCGCCCATCTCGCCGTCCAGCTCGGCCTTGGGGACCAGGGCCGCCACCGAGTCGATGACGATGATGTCGACCGCGCCGCTGCGCACCAGCAGTTCGGCGATCTCAAGGGCCTGCTCGCCGTGGTCGGGCTGGCTCACCAAGAGGTTTTCGATGTCGACGCCCAGTTTCTTGGCGTAGATGGGATCCAGGGCGTGCTCGGCGTCGATGAAGGCGGCCTCGCCGCCATGGCGCTGGGCCGCGGCGATGGCGTGCAGGGCCAGGGTGGTCTTGCCGCTGGATTCGGGTCCGAAGATCTCGATGATCCGGCCCTTGGGCCAGCCGCCCACCCCGATGGCGGCGTCGATGGACAGGATCCCGGTGGGGATCACCGGGATGTCCAGGTCCCGGGGCCGCTGGCCGAGCTTCATGATGGAGCCCTTGCCGAACTGCCGCTCGATCTGGCTCAGGGCGGCTTCGATGGCCCGGGTGCGTTGTTCCTTGTCGTTGGTCATGGACCCTCCTATGTTTTTATGATGGATAATTCTGAATTTCGCTGATCAACAAGCCCATCAGCTCTTCCATCTCCCGGTGGAGCCGGGAGATGAAGATCCGGAACTGGAGCTGCCGGGATTTGTCCGGGTTTTGCGGGTCCAGTTTCTGGATCACCTGTTGCCACCGTCTGTCCCGGTGGATGGCTTGCTGGAAATGCTGTTCGGCCCGCGTCGGCTGCTTGGCCTGGCGGCTGATCAGGCCGCGCAGGAAATGGAAGAAGCCCGTTTCCTGGAGTTCGGCCTGGTCCCTGCGGGGGATGGCCGCTTTCCGGGGGGAGTTGTCCAGGCAGAAAGCCATGGCGCTGAGCATCGACAACTGGGGAAGCGGGTTGGAACCGTAGGCTTTCCGGAAGGCTTGGGCCGCGCCGGGAAAGTCGCTGTTCAGGAAGCAGGCGACGCCCAGCAGAAAGCTGGCTGAAAAGAGCGACGGGACGCTCCCGCAGGCGCGCTCCAGGAGCTCGCGGGCGGCCTGGTAGTGCCCCATCTTCAGCAGGATCATGCCGTTGAGCAGGATCGCGGCCACGTCGCCGGGCGCCAGCCGGGCCACGTTATTTAGCAGGCGGCGGCTGGAACTGTACTGGCCGAGCAAAAAGTAGATCTCCGCCAGGATCCGCAGCAAGGGGATGTTGTCGGGATCGAGCTTGAGCGCCAGGTGCAGCAACTGGATCCCTTTCTTGTGATTGGAGGTGTAGAGGAACGGGACGGCCTGGTCCATGAGGGTGCGGAATTTTTTGGGCGCATCGCCCCGGTAGCAGGCCACCACGGACCCCAGCCGTTCCATCAGGTCCTGGCGCTGGGAGAAACCGAACAGTTGCCCCCGGATCTTGCGGCGGACCTGCCGCTTGATTTTCCGGGAATCGATCACGCCGCGGCGGGTCAGTTCCCGGAGCAGCTTTTCCACGGTGATAGTGAGGTGGAGGTTGTTAAAAAACTGCTTCTCCAGGTAATCGACCAGCTCTTCGAGGTCTTTCCGGGATGTCTTGAGATTGAACTCCAGCGACGAGATGCGCTCCAACTGGTCGTCGTCCAGGAGAAAGTCCACTTCCTCGCGCAGGTGTTGGGGAATCACCGGTGGCAGGAGCGCGGCCCGGCACTTCTGGCAATGGATGGCCAGGTCGGGGTTTAAGGTGTGGCATTTCTGGCAAATGTTCATCTGTTTCAGCTCTCTCTCGTTGGACCCGGCCAGTCTGGAGGTCCGGCGGCTCCGCCCGCGGGCGCCGGCCTACAGGCTGGTCTGCCGCTGCTTGAAGGCTTCGATGTTTTCGTCGGAGCCGATCACTACCAGGATCTGGTTTTCCTTCAGGACGTCGTCCGGCGACGGCAGGGAGAACGGGTATTCCTCGGCGCCGGTGATGATCTCCTTGAGCGCGATCACGTTCATGCCGTAGTCCCGCCGCAGGTTGCAGTCACGGATGGTCTTGCCCACCAGTTGGGCGGGCACGATCAATTCCAGGATCGAAATTCCGTCCCCCAGGGTGAACTGGTCCAGGACGTTCTTGTGGCCGATCCGGTCGGCGATGCGGAGGGCCATCTGTTTCTCCGGGTAGACGACCTCGGTGGCGCCGATCTTCCGGAGGATCTTGCCGTGGGTGTCGTTGACGGCCTTGACCACGATCATTTTGACGCCGAGCTCGGTCAAGTGGAGCGTGATCAGGATGGAGGCGTCGATCTTGTCTCCGACGCTGATGACGGCGCAGTCCACATCGTCCAGGCCGAGGCTCTCCAGCGTGTCCCGGTCGGTGGCGTCGGCCGCGATGCATTGGGAGGCCACTTCCCGGGCCCGCTGGACCATCTCCTCGGCGGCATCGATGGCGATGACGTTGTGGCCCTTCTGGAACAGCGCGCCGGCCACGTTGAATCCGAAGGTGCCCAAGCCGATGACCGCAAAACGTCCCATGATGACTCATACTCCGCGCAAAGTTGAACCGACATTGTACCACAGGAGGAAAAAATCTTGACAACCGAGATCGCCTGAGGTATTTTGCCCCTCTTGTCTGGATCTTTAGGGGCTATAGCTCAGCTGGAAGAGCACGTGACTGGCAGTCACGGGGTCAGGGGTTCAAATCCCCTTAGCTCCACCAAATACGACGGGCACCTGGAAAGGTGCTTTTTTTATGGCAACCGCGTCCTCCCATGAGAAAGATCTCGAGCTGGCCCGCCGGTGCCGGGAGTGTCCGGTCTGCCGGCAGGCCCGCCGCCGCCAGCGCGGCCTGGCCTGGTGGTTCGTCCGCTGGATCGAAGGGGGCGTGTGCCCCTACTGCCAGGCCTACGAACGCGTCTACGGGCGCAAGGCCCACGAACCGGCGCCCGAAGACGCCCACCCGCCAGCGGAGTGATCCTCCTCCCGCCGTCCGGCGGCGCCACCATCTCTGCATTATCATTAACGGATCGACTTCGAATTTTCCGAAATATTTTTGGCTTTTTTTGCCACCAAGGCACCAGGACACCAAGAAAAACAGAACCACTTTGCGTGATTTCTTGGTGGCTTCGTGTCTTGGTGGCCGGATTTGGACGCGGCTAAACGTCGAGTTCGACGATGGTCTTGCCTTGGCCGCCTTCGCCATACGGCGGGTGGAAAAAGTGCGTCACGAACGGGGTCTCCCGCAGGCGCTGGTGGACCGCCTGGCGGAGCACGCCCCGGCCCAGCCCGTGCACGATCCCGACCCGGCGCAACTCCTGGCGAAACGCCGCGTCGAGATAGGCGTCGAGCTCCGTGAGCGCTTCCTCGGCCGTTTTGCCAAGCAAGTGGAGCTCCGCGGGTAAGGTGGGTTCCAAGTCCGCGTCGGATGGCCGGGATTGGGACAGAGCCGCGGGGGCGGCCGCCGGGGGGGCGGCGGGCTGGGGCGGCGGCTGGCAGAGCCAGGCCAGCGGCACCCGGAAACGCTTGTCCCCGGCCAGCACCAGGATCCCGTCGCGGCCGGTCTCAATCACCGTGGCCTCGCTGTGCAGCGGCTGGACGTGGACGCGCTGGCCCGGCTGGATGCCGCCGGGCTCCAGGGGAACGAGCGGCCGGCGGACAGGTTCGGGGCGGTTTTCCAGCACCGGCTCCAGTTGTTCCCGCATCTCGGCGGCCAACTGTTCCGCCCGCTGTTCCATGCGATGGACCGTGCCGGCTTCGGCCTGGCGCCGGATCTCCTCGAAGAGCTGCTTCTTGTCCTGGTCGAACTGGCGGCGGACCTGCTCGAACTCCTGGCGCAACTGCCGGAGCACGCGCTGCTTCTGTTCCTCGGCCTGGCGCTCGAGGTTGATTTTTTTCAGAATCTGTTCATGCTTGAGCCGGGTGATGGAGGCCAGTTCCTCTTCCCGCCGGAGGATCAGCTCGTTCAGCTTGCGGAGTACCTCCTCGCTCAGCCGGTTGCCTTTGGCCAGGCGAAGATTCGCGGCTTGGATGAGCGATTCCGGAATGCCCAGCTTTCGGGCGATGAACAAGCCGGAGCTGCCGGCCAGGGTGCCGGGGTGGAGCTGGTAGGTGGGTTCCAGGGTGTCGGGGTGGATCTCCACGGCGGCGCTGACCGCCCCGGGCGCGGTCAGGCTGAATTCCTTGAGAGCCTGCGAGTGGGTGGTGACGACGAGCGGCGCCCGCAGGGCCAGGAAGTGGTCCAGAATAGCCAAGGCCAGGGCGGCCCCTTCCTCCGGGTCGGTGCCGCCACCCATCTCGTCGACCAGGATCAGGGAGGGGTGGAGGTAGTTCTCCAGAATGTGGCGCAAGAACATCACGTGCGAGGAGAAGGTGCTCAGGTCTTCGGATAGGGATTGCTGGTCGCCGACCACCCCGAAGACATGGTGGAAGAGCTGGCATTCCATGTGGCGGGCCGGCACGGGGATCCCGGCCAGCGCGGCCAGGGAGAGCAGCCCGGCGGTTTTGAGGGCCGCCGTCTTGCCGCCGGTGTTGGGGCCGCTGATGATCAGGCAGGAGGCTTCCGGCCCGAGTTCCAGGCTGATGGGGACCACGGCCTTGCCCTGGGGCCGCAGGGTGGCTTCCAGGAGGGGATGGCGAGCCTCCTCCAGGACCAGGTAGCGTTCGGTGTCCAGTTTCGGGGCCACGCCTCCGAAGGTCCGGCCGAAGCGGGCGCGGGCGCCGAGGCTGTCGGCGAGCACCAGCAGTTGCCAGGCCTCGTCCAGGTCCGGCAGCCGCAACCGGAGGTGAGCCGTCAGCAGGCCCAGGATTTCCAGGATGATGGCCTGCTCGCGCTCCCGCTGGCTGATGAAGCGGTTGTTGAGGGGGACCAGTTCGAACGGTTCCATGAACACGGTCTGGCCGGAGGAAGAGGTGCCGTGCACGACGCCCCGGATGGTCCCCTGGCCCTCGGACCGGAGCGGGATGACGAAGCGGTTGTTGCGGACGGTGACGTAGCTGTCCTGGAGCAGCCCCCGCCGGGCGGCGCGGTCCAGAACCCGCTGGTATTCCTGGTGGATGTGCTCGTTGAGGCCGCGCAGGGAGCGCCTCACCGCGGCCAGCTCGGGCGAAGCCCGGTCGGGGACCTCGCCGCTCGGGTCCAGCCGGGCGTCGATGTAGTTGAGGGAGGGCAGGAAGGCCGGGAAGCGCTTGCCCAACTCCTTCAACAGCGGGGCGTCGTCGGTGGCCTGGACCAGGGCGCGGCGGGTCCGTTCGGAGGTGCTCATGAGCTGGTGGAGGGCCAGGATGTCGGTTACGTCCAGGACCAGGTTCTCGACGGGCAGGGCGCGCAGCGCCGGGCCGGCCTCTCCCAGGCCGGCGAAAGAGAAATCGTTGCCCCGGTCCAGTTCCACCCGCAGCTCGCCGACCAGGCGGTGCACCTTTTCGAGCTCCTCCCGGTGGGCCAAAGGCCTCAGGGAGAGCACGTGGCGCTTTCCATCCTCGAAGGTGGCCATGGCGCCCACGAGCTCCAGCAGTTGCTGGAACTCCAGGTTCTCCAAATATCTGTCAAAATATTGCGGATCCATAAAATTCTCACACAGAGACACGGAGGCACAAAGAGGGAAACGGTGATTCCGAAAGTGCCTGGCTCTCTCCGGCCAGGGAATGAAGTTCAGAATCATGGATCTTGTCTGTTTTTTGACCCGATTTTGTGGATTCAGGCTTTTTCATGACTTCGTGTCTCTGTGCCTTTGTGTTTAATTCCGGTTGGGGAAGCGTCGCGCCCCGGCTACTTGGCTTCGAGCCAGTTGGGGCCGTCGTGCACGTCCACGGTGAGGGGCACCGGCAATTCGGCCACCCCTTCCATGGCCTCGCGGACCAGCGATCCCACTTCGCCGACGGCAGCCTCGGGGCATTCCAGGACCAGTTCGTCGTGCACCTGCAGCAGCAGCCGGGCCGGTGAGCCCTTGGCGCGCAAGGCTGCGTCCAGCCGGATCATGGCCAGCTTGATGATGTCGGCGGCCGACCCCTGCACGGGGGCGTTGGTCGCGATCCGCTCGCCCATCTTCTGGATGTTGTGGTCAGACGCGGTCAACTCCGGCATGGGCCGGATCCGGCCGAACATGGTGCACACACGGCCATCCCGGCGTGCCTGCGCCAGGTTCCCGTCGATCCAGCGCCGCACGCCGGGGTACGCCTCAAAATAGGATCCGATGAACTGCTGGGCTTCCAAGACTCCGGTCTTCAGGTCCCGGGACAACCCGTAGTCGCTGACGCCGTAGAGAATGCTGTAGTTGATGATCTTGGCCCGCCGGCGATTCGCTCACGCAGAGCCGGATACGCGGATTCCTGCGGCTGGTACCCGATGCCCCGGTCGATGGAGGCGCGCGCCGACGCGAGATCGGCCGCGTCGAACTGGTTCTGGGCCTGCCGATAATGGAATTGACCGGCCGCCCGCTTCACGTCTGCGAGACTGGCATGGTACCGCGCGGCCTCGTCGCTTCGATGTTGTTCTTCCGCCAGGCGGATGGCGTTCTCCAACTCCGAGATCGCCCGATCATACTGTGCCTGCCGGGCAAACTCCATACCCCTGTCGTAGGCCTGCTCGTGGGCGCACCCAGCCATCCCCGCCAGCAGGAGAAGACACAACCCGATCACGCTGCGATTTGCCCGTCCGATTCGCATCATCTGTGCACCTTTAGTATTGGCAGCTCCTGCCTATATAAGGCCGCTTCAGCCCGGCAAGTCACAAACGTAGGGAATGTCCCGGATTTGTCAAGGGGTTCGGACCAATTTGGGCAGCCGGCCCGCCATGCCGACACGGTCGTCCTTGACGATCATGACCCCGTCGACGCCCTCGATCCGTGCGATTCGTTCCAGGGCGGCGTCCACGTCATCGACCGTCCTGACGAGATTCCCCGCGGCGGTGGCGGCGGCGGCGGCCAGGGCGGCGTCCCTGGCCACGATCGTCGCCAGATCGCACCGGCCCAGGCTCATCGAATGTCCCATCCTGCCCGACGATGAGCAGATCGACAGGGGGGTCTGCTCCGGCTCGATCCGGAAGGCGAGCCGGTCGGCCAGCGGGGTTGTGCCGGTGCCGAGCGCGATGAGGACCGGCTCGACAG
>ERZ1645192.3069-NODE-3069-length-13733-cov-5.596578_pt1 | contig 13733 bp, 11 predicted proteins | sample MGYA00575354_ERZ1645192 | MGnify/ENA primary metagenome ERZ1645192 (study PRJEB40844, sample SAMN11349763) | freshwater sediment metagenome | isolation source: river sediment | host: Sediment | place: India: Faizupur Khadar , New Delhi | collected 2017-02-21 ... | reverse complement strand
TCCAGCTCGCATAAGAAAAACATGAGGTTGCGAACCCACGCCTGTGCAGCCAGCGCCGACACAGAATCCAGGCCCCCTGGTTGTGGAAAAGTCCATGGACCAAAACCACCAGGGCCTTCCCCTGGCTCGGCCTGACCCAAAGACTCCTCCGAAGCCCCAAAGGATACAGGAGCAGAATCAGGATTTCACTCAGGATGCTGTGCAGGACTGTACGCAGGGAAAGATTGAGATAAAAAGGAAGGGGTCTGCCTGTACTGTTGGTCTCCTCGTAACAATAAAGGGTATAGGTCAGCAAAGCCATCAGCAGCGGGATGCCGAACAGGGTAATCAGGATGGACGCTGTCATGGGTGAACCCTCGCTTGAAAGCGGGGATCGTCGTTGAGATGCGCGATGAGCTTGCGATGGCCGGCCGGAAAAGCCAACGCCTGCAGCTCCTTCCAGCTTGACCATCTGTATTCCTGGGCCGCATGCAGGACAATGTCAGTCGGATCAGAACAAAGCTGCACGAAAAATGCGTTCAAGGTCACTCGGTAGCGGGTATAGGCATGCTTGAAAAGGGCGATGGGCTCCGGAGCAACCACCCGCAGCCGGGTTTCCTCCATGAACTCCCGGATCACGGCCTGGGCCGGAGTTTCGCCTTCTTCCACCAACCCGCCAGGGAATTCCCAGAGATTGGCCCAGACGTCATCGGGCTGACGTTTCTGAACCAGGATGCGGCCTTCGTGAATGAGCACGCCCGTAGACATGGACAAATAAATGGGTTGCACAGGCTTTGCCCCTACGGGACGTTCTTCCTCCACCCCCAGGAGTCGGGCTTCGCACAGGCCGGCCACGGGACACGATCCACAGGCCGGCTTTCTTGGCACACAGACCAGACTTCCGAACTCCATTGCGGCCTGGTTGAACGCCCTGGCCCGGCCAGGAGGCAGAATCTCCTCGCACAGAGCGTTGATCTGGAGCTGGGTCTGCCGGGACTTGACCGGGTTCTTGAGATTGAAAATCCTGCTCATGAGCCGTTCCACATTGGCATCCACAACGCAGACATCCTGTTCGAAAGCGATGCTGGCGATAGCCCTGGCCGTGTATGGACCTATGCCAGGGAGACGCAGAAGCTGTTGTATTTCCCGGGGCAGTTCGCAGTTGTTGTCGTGGCAAAGGATTTGCGCCGCCCGGTGAAGATTCCGGGCCCGGGAGTAGTACCCCAGTCCTTCCCAATGCTTGAGGATTTCGTCTTCAGAGGCCAGAGCCATGGACCGGATGTCCGGAAAGTGTTGGATCCAGCGCTGGAAATACTGCACTCCACGATCCATTTGGGTTTGCTGCAGCATGATTTCCGAAATCCACACATGGTAGGGCGTGTACGTCCGGCGCCATGGCAGATCACGCTGGTGGCGGGCAAACCAGTCCAACAGGATGTCCCCAAGGTGGGTGCCGTGCAGTTTTCTGTTTTGAAAGAGATCATTCATGAGTATGCCGGATCGACTGTTGGGGTGAAAGAGCGCGTATGGGCTACCGCATTTACCTCCAGGAGGAAATATGAAAATTGTCCCTTGTGCGGGGCACACCATGAGCCGAGAGGGCCTGGGCAGGAGGGTGCATGGCGGGATATGATTACGATCTGGGTGTGATAGGCGGAGGCGCAGCCGGGCTTACCATCGCCGCCGGCGCTTCCAGGCTGGGAGCCAAGGTCCTTTTGATCGAAAAGGAGGCGCGGCTTGGCGGCGACTGCCTGCACTACGGATGCGTGCCGAGCAAGACCCTGATCCGCACTGCCCAGGTCTATCGTCTGGCCCAGAACATGGAGCGCTTCGGTCTTCCGCCTGTCCACCTCGCCCCAGTTGATTTTTCCCGCGTCAGAGCCAGAATCCGCCAGGTCATCGACGCCGTCCAGCCCCATGATTCGCCGGAACGCTTCTGCTCCCTGGGGGCCATGGTCAAACAGGGGGAACCCAGCTTTGTGGACGGGCATCTCGTCGTCCTCGGATCCTGTCGCGTTTCGAGCAGATTCTGGGTCGTCGCCACAGGCTCCGAACCATTTGTCCCCGCCATAGCAGGACTGCAGCAAACCCCATTCCTGACGAACAAAGACCTCTTTTCCCTCAACGAACTCCCCAAGTCCCTGCTCATTCTGGGCGGCGGCCCCATTGCCGTGGAGATGGCCCAGGCCTTCTGCCGGCTTGGCAGTCAGGTTACAGTAATTCATCGCGGTCCGCAGATCCTGAGCCGCGAGGATGCCGACATGGCTGCCCTGGTTCAGGAAAGGCTGGTGGCAGAGGGTGTGCGCTTTGTGCTGGAATTTCATGTCAACGAGATTGGGCGGTGTCAGGATGGTGTTGTTGTACGCGGGGCCGTGGCCTCGGAGAGAATGGAGATTCGCGGCGGACAACTCCTGGTGGCCCTGGGCCGGAAGGCCAATACCGAGGGACTGAAGCTGGAAAACATGGGAATAGAGCCTGACCCCAGGGGGTTGCCCGTGGACAGGCGCATGCGTACGGCTTGCAGGTCGGTTTTCGCTGCAGGGGACGTGACCGGCAAATACCAGTTCACTCATGCCGCCGGATACGAGGGAGGGGTCGTTATCGCCAACACTGTCTTTCGTTTGCCGCGCAAGGCTGACTACACGTGGCTGCCCTGGTGTACCTACACGGATCCGGAGCTGGCCTCCATCGGCCTGAACGAGAAACGCGCCATGGCGCAGAACATCCCCTACATGGTCTGGGAGGAGGAATTTTCCTCCAATGACCGGTCACTGACCGAAGGGGAAGCGGTGGGTAAGCTCAAGATGCTCGTCGATGAACGGGACCGTCCTCTCGGGGTGCAGATTTGCGGTCCCAGCGCCGGGGAGCTGCTCGGGGTATGGAGCGCGGTCTGCAGCTCTGGAACGAAGCTCTCCTCGTTGGCCCAGGCGGTTTTCCCCTACCCAACCCTGGCTGAGATCAACAAACGGGTGGCAGGGGCCGTCGTCGGCAGGAAACTCTTTTCTGAACGGGTCCGCAAGGGTCTCTCCCTCATATTCCAGCTCAAGGGGCGGGCAGAGGACCCTGGCTGCGGCTTGGGGAAGAATGCTGGATGATCCCCCTCACTGCTGGGCAGACTCGTGTGACAGATCGGCCTCGAGGCCACTTCACAACCCAGACATCAGCCCGAGGCTTTGGGCGGTATAGGGCTTGTCAGGCGGTTCGCACCGTTTTATGACAGCCCGTTTCCCAAGAGGCATGGGTTTTTGCCCTTCCTGACGATCGCTGAAGCATGGCCATCGATATCTGGCCGGGGTTCCGACGCGCAAAAGGAAAAGCATGGCCTTGACACTGTGCCAGCGTCCATTCTTTCGCTGGTCACAATCACACCCCCATGAGCGGGCCGATTGGTGGCCCGCTCCACACGAAGCACCCCGAGGAGGTGTCACATGGATCTCATACGGTTTTCCCGAGACGTCGAAAATGTACTGCGCAAAGTCGCCACTGAATTCGATCAGCTCTCACAGCCCACCGAGGATGGAGCGTTATGGGGCTTCGAGCTGGAAGACGATGCCAGCGGTTTTGTCTCCCTGGAGTCCAATCAGGGCACCCTCGACGTGCCCACCGTGACCATCTCCTTGTCCCTTGGGGCCATCGAAGAGGTAAGCAGGGAAGACCTCATGGACCTGCTGACCATCAACGGAGATCTGCTCGGCGCTTCCCTGACCATCACCCCTCCCCTGGGTGAGGAACAGGAGGAGTTCCTCATGCTGCAGACGAAATTTGTCGCCTCGGAGTTTTCTGAAGACATGTTCATCAAATCCATCAATTCCCTCATGACCCAGATGTCCATCTTTTTCGAAGCAGAATAATGTCCAAAATCACTGTACAAGCCGTTTCCAAGTCCTATTCCGGGGTGGATCTGTTCACGGGGCTGTCCATGGAGATTCATTCCGGAACCCGGCTGGCCCTGGTAGGACCCAATGGGTGCGGCAAGTCCACGTTGCTCAAGATCATGGCCGGCGAGGTTGCTCCGGACAGCGGCAAGGTGACCATGCCCAAAGGATCCCAGGTCGGGTTCGTTCATCAGGAATTGCTCGGAGCCGATCTGGAGAAGAAGTTGGAAGACTTTGTTCTGGAGGTGCTCCCGTCCTGGAGTGAATTTTGGCGGGATTGGAGACAGGCCCTCAAGGCAGGCGATGACGCATCTCTGATCCGACTGCACCAACGTCAGGAGGAATTGGAACTGCAGTACGGGTATAATCCTGAACACAGGGCTCATGCTATTTTGCAGGGTCTGGGATTCTCTCCGTCTGCCTTTGGCCGGCGGATAGGGGAATTGAGCGGCGGATGGCGCGAGCGGGCGAAATTGGCCAGGGTATTGGTGGAGGGGGCGGACATCCTCTTTCTGGACGAACCCACCAACCACCTTGATCTTGAAGCAGTGGAATGGCTCGAATCCTACGTCCAGGGCTTCCAGGGCGTTCTGGTCTTTGTGGCCCATGACCGCTATTTTCTTGATCACGCCGCCAACCGGATCCTTTTTCTCGGAGGGGAGAGGCCCGTTCTTCGGGACGGAAATTTTTCTCAATTTCTGGAATGGTACGCCGAACGCAGCGAGCAGGCCAGACGACAAGCCGAGAAGTTACGGGCCGAAATTGGAAAGAAACAGGCCTTTGTAGACCGTTTTCGCTATAAGGCCACCAAGGCCCGACAGGCCCAAAGCCGCCTGGGCCAGATCAACAAACTGCAAAATGAACTCGAGAGTCTGACACCTGAGGCCCGCACCCGCACCTTGTCCTTCAGCTGGCCAGAGCCGGAACGCGGCAACCAGACCGTGCTCTCAGCAGTGGACCTGTCGTTTTCTTTTCCTGATGCACCCCTGTTTTCAGGTCTGAATTTTCACATCTACAGGGGTCAGAAAATCGGTCTGGTAGGGCCCAATGGACGCGGCAAGTCGACGCTCATCAAGCTCATTACCGGCAGTCTGCAGCCCAGCAGCGGCAAGGTCAACCTGGGCTCCAGCATTACGACGGGCTATTTCAGCCAGCATCAGACCGACATCCTGCGTCCGTCCTTCACGATCATGTCTGAAATCAAACGCCTGGCCTCTCCGTCGAGCAGCGATTTTCAACTCAAATCCGTGTTGGGTCTTTTCCTGCTTGGTGAGCGCTACTGGGATAAGAAGGTCCAGGACCTGAGCGGGGGAGAAAAAAATCGCCTTGTGCTGAGCACCCTTTTTCTCAGCCGGGCCAATTTTTTGATTCTGGACGAACCAACCAACCATCTCGATATCGAAAGCCGCGAGGCGCTAATCGAAGCCCTGGGCGCCTACGCGGGAACCATGCTGGTGGTGGCCCACGACCGCTATTTGCTGTCAGAGGTAGTCAACGAAATTTGGGAGCTTCATCCCAATGGCATCGTTGAGCACAATTGCGGTTTTGACGAATATCATGAGCGCAAAAAGGTGCAGGAAGCCAGTCAGAACCCTCCTTCCAGGATCGAACGGGCCGTCCGGCAGGACCAGAAGCAGAAGAAGCGGGAAGCAGCGGAAATCCGCAACCGGGTTTACCAGCAAATGAAGCCGCTCAGAAAAAAATATGAGCGGCTCGAGGCTGAACTCGAAGCCAATCTTGCAGAGCAGGATTCCCTTGAGCGCCAGCTGGCCGATCCGGGGACCTATGGGGACGCGCAGGCAGCCCGTGAACTGGGACAGCGTTTTTCGGCGCTGCAGGTCAAGGCAGAAGAGGTCATGGGCGACCTGGCCTATCTGGAAAAGGAGCTGCAGGAACTGGAAGAGCAGAGAGTCGAGACATAGTGCAGACCATCGACGTCGTGGCCGGGGTTATCATCAAGGGGAACAGATTTCTGGCTGCCAGACGTTCTTCACGCATGACCTGGTCCGGGTTTTGGGAATTTCCTGGCGGCAAGGTCGAGAGCGGAGAGTCCCTGAACCAGGCTCTGCGACGAGAGCTGGAAGAGGAACTCTCCATTGCTGCCCTTGCTTTTTCCCTCTGGAAAATAAAGGAAAAAAAAAGTAAGGAACACGCAATCCGACTCTTTTTTCATCTGGTGACGGAATTTTCCGGCACTCCGACGCCCAGGGAAGGGCAGGAAATAGCGTGGCTGACCCTTGACGAAGCGGAATCCTTTGCATTCCTGCCCGCGGATGAGGAAATTCTCGCTGAACTTCCTCTGCCACGACAGGCGCCTTGACACGGAAGCGACGTTTCATCGTGGTTGGATTTTTTTTCAGATCCCACATCTGGAGGACCTCTATGCCCTTATTCATTTACAAGGCAAAATCTCGTGGCGGAAGGAGACTGAAGGGAGACCTGGACGCTCCCAGCATTGAGTTTGCTGAAAATGTCCTGCGGCGTAAAGGCTATGTCGATGTCCGGGTCAAGCCCAAACCCAAGGACCTGCTGGAGGGCACCTTTCTCGAGGGCGGCGTGGCGGCGCGCGACATGGTGGTTTTCAGCCGCCAATTCGCGACCATGATCAATGCCGGCGTGCCCATCCTGCAGGCCTTGCAGATCATGTGCGAACAGACAGAAAATTCCAAGCTGCGCCGCAAGCTCTACTCCATTCGCAACGACATCGAAGGCGGCAGCTCGCTCTATGAGGGACTGAAAAAGCATCCGGACGTATTCGACGCACTGTACACGAATATGGTCAACGCAGGTGAAACCGGCGGTATTCTGGATCAAGTCCTGCTCCGTCTGGCCGAATACATTGAAAAGGCGGCCAAGCTCAAGGCAAAGATCAAGAGTGCCATGATCTATCCCGGCGTGGTTGTGACCGTGGCCGTTGCGGTCATCGCCATCATCCTCATCTTTGTCATACCCACCTTCGAGACGATGTTCCGCGATTTCGGCTCCAGTCTCCCGGCACCCACCCAATTCGTCATCGATCTGAGCAGGTTCGTCACAAACCATTTCCTTCTCCTGCTGGGTTGCATCGTTGCCTTTATCATAGCCTTCCGATTCTTCTATAAATGGGAAAAAGGGCAGATCCTGGTGGACCGCTGGGTTCTGTTCACCCCCATTTTCGGGCCACTCCTGCGCAAGGCTGCGGTGGCCAAGTTCAGCCGCACCCTCTCGACAATGGTTTCCAGCGGCGTGCCCATCCTGAACGCCCTGGACATCGTTTCGCGCACTTCCGGCAACAAGACTGTGGAACTGGGGGTGCTCGAAGCCAAAAAATCCATCGCCGAAGGCCAGACCCTGGCTGAACCTCTGGATGACACTGGCGTGTTCCCACCCATGGTCATCCACATGATCTCAATCGGTGAAACAACGGGCGCCCTGGATTCCATGCTGAGCAAGATCGCAGATTTCTATGACGACGAGGTGGATGTGGCGGTGGACGCGCTGACTTCGCTGATAGAGCCAGTCATGATTGTGTTCCTGGGCGTCGTGGTCGGCGGCCTGGTCATAAGCATGTACTTACCCATCTTCTCTATCGCCGAGACAGTGGCCTGACCAGGAAGGAGGACAGCTCGTGCATATCGGCTCACTGCTGAACCGGCAGGAACCCTTCTTGTCTTTGGAATTCTTTCCTCCCAAGGACCGCGGACAATGGCCCGGCTTTTTCGATGTGGTGCGTCAGCTGAAGACCCTGGCCCCACTTTTTTGTTCAGTGACCTACGGCGCGGGCGGGAGCACCCAGCATAACACCCTTGAAATCGTGGCCCGCATGAAACAGGAATACGGCCTGGAGCCCCTGGCCCACCTGACCTGCGTCGGCGCCGATGTGGCCCGTCTTGCCTCGTTTATGCGGGGCTTGAACGAAGCGAGGGTGGACAACGTGCTGGCCTTGCGTGGGGATCCCCCCCGCGGAGAGACGGCCTTTGTTCCGGACAGCGACGATTTCCAGCATGGGAGCGACCTGGTAAGCTTCATCCGCAAGGACTTTCCATCGTTCAGCATCGGCGTGGCGGGGTACCCTGAGAAACACCCCGAGGCCGCATCCGCGGAGAAAGACCTGCAGCATCTGCGACACAAGGTTGACAGCGGGGCGGATTTCATCATCACCCAGCTTTTTTTCGACAACGACGCCTATTTCGATTTCGTGGGCAGGGCTCGAGCAATAGGCATAAACGTGCCCATCATCCCTGGCATCCTGCCGGTCCAGAACCTGCCGGCTCTGAAACGCATGCTGTCCTTCTGTGGCGCCACCGTGCCGGAGGGGTTCATGCGGGATCTCGAACATGTTCAGGCAACCTACGGGGAAAGCGGCGTGCGCGGCCTCGGGCTTGGCTATGCCAAGGCCCAGGTCCGAAATCTGCTTGACCGCGGGGCCCCCGGGGTGCATCTCTACACTCTCAACAAAGCCGATACCTGCCTGGAAATCTGGAGGGATTTCAGTCTCCGGGACGGACGCCAGTAACTTTTTGGAGGCGATGATGAAAAAGAATCCAGTTGTGGCTGTGGTGGGCGCGACAGGCGCCGTGGGCAGGGAAATGCTCGAGACCCTTAAGCGCAGAAATTTCCCCCACGCTGAGGTGCGGGCTCTGGCTTCTTCCCGTTCCGCCGGCAACGCCTTGGAGTTCGGATCCTCCAGACTCACGGTTCAGGAACTGACCGAAAAATCTTTTGAGGGTGTGGACTTGGCCCTGTTTTCCGCCGGCGGTTCCACTTCAGAGAAATACGCCCCCTGCGCGGTCAAATCCGGTTGCGTGGTGGTGGATAATTCCAGTGCCTGGCGAATGGATCCGGCTGTGCCCCTGGTCGTGCCAGAGGTCAATCCTGACGACCTAGCCTGGCACAAAGGCATTATCGCCAACCCCAACTGTTCGACCATCCAGATGGTCGTGGCTTTGAAGCCCCTGCACGACGCAGCCAAAATCAAGCGCATTGTCGTATCCACCTATCAAGCTGTGTCAGGAACAGGACAAAAGGCCATTGTCGAGTTGGAGACCCAGGTGCGGCAGCTTTTCAACGGCCAGGACGCCGTGTGCAACGTCTATCCGCACCGCATCGCATTCAACTGCCTGCCCCAGATCGACGTTTTCCTGGACAATGAATATACCAAAGAAGAAATGAAAATGGTCCATGAGACCAAGAAGATCATGGGTGACGATTCTATCCGGGTCACGGCCACCACGGTACGTGTGCCCGTCTTCTATGGTCACAGCGAAAGCGTGAACATCGAAACAGAAAAAAAGCTGACCTCCAAAGAGGCCCGGGCCATCTTGTCCCAGGCGCCGGGCGTACGCGTCTACGACAACCCTGGCGAGAAGATCTATCCCATGCCCATTGTGGCGGCCGGCATGGACGAAACCTTTGTGGGGCGCATCCGTGAGGATGAGAGTATTGCCAACGGGTTGAACATGTTCATCGTGGCAGACAACATCCGCAAGGGCGCAGCCCTCAATACAGTACAGATTGCCGAAGTTCTGCTGCAACGGAATCTGCTCCGCGTTCCCTGATTCATTTTGTCGATTTTCTTTCTGCGCACGCCCCGACCCGGAGACGGCTTGGGGCGTGTTTTGCGAGCAGGGCAGGAGAGAACATGGTCGAGATAGGTACCGAGGATTTTTTTTGGGAACGTGTGCGCACGCTTCCCCGTCCAGGCGAAGAGAATACCCTGGCCTTTTACGATCATCGGCTGGGCGCGATTTTCACCAACCCCAGGTTGATGCTCATACCCCTGGACGACCACCTAGTCCATCGAGGTGACGGGGTGTTCGAGGCGTTGCGCTTCGAAGATGGGGCCATCTATCAACTGGACGAGCATATCCATCGCCTGGCCCGTTCAGCCCAGGCCATCAACCTCGCTTTTCCGGTCAGCGCAGCTGAACTGAACGCGCTGGTGCGGCAGGTCTGCTTGGCCAGCGGCGCCAGCGCCGGTAATGCGCTCATCTTTCTGGGGCGCGGCCCCGGCGGATTCACCCTGGATACCCGCGAGTGCCCCTCGCCAAGCCTCTATATCGTGGCCAAACGTTTCGCTTGCAAGTCGGAAGCCTTCTGGGAAAAGGGCGTCAGCGCTGTGCGCACCCGCATCCCTGCCAAGCAGGGATGGATGTCCAAAATCAAGAGTGTCAATTACCTGCCCAATGTGCTGATGAAGATGGACGCTGTCGAGCAGGGAGCGGATTACCCCCTGTGTTTCGATGAGGAGGGGTTTTTGGCTGAGGGATCGACGGAGAACGCGGTCCTTGTGGACCATGAGGGGTTCTTTGTCGTTCCGGAACTGAAAAACGCCCTGACCGGGACCACCCTGGCCCGGGCCATGCATCTGGCGCAGCAATTCACCCCCGCCATCACCCGACCAGTGCCGGAGGAAGAGCTATATGCCTGCCGGGAGATCATCTTGCTCGGTACGAGCATCGACGCGGTCAGCGTAGTCCGTTACAACGGGCGCGTGATCGGCGACGGGCAGCCCGGTCCGGTCAGCCGGCGATTGCGGGCACTCCTCGTGGCCGACCGCAGGGCCCATGCCCATCCTCTTGCATGCACATGACAAAACCCCTCGGCGATTTTCGTGGAACAGGCCCGGCGGTCACACATCTGGACCTGGGATGCGAATTGCGCGGCGGGCAACGGCAGGTCCTCTATCTGGCCATGGAGCAGCTCCAGGCAGGGATGCAGACACGCATTGCCTCTCCCCGGACCGCACCCATTCTGGACGCGGCCTGCAAGGAGGGTATCCCCATCCTGGCCTTGCCATGCCGTTGGGACTTCGCTCCTCGCAACCTCTTCGCCTTGTCCAGGGCACTCAAGCCCTCCGCACTCCTGCATACCCATGACGCCCGTGCCGCCTCTCTGGGGGGACTTGTCGCCTTGATGCGGCGGGATTTTTTCCTGGTGCACACCAGGCGCGTCTCCTACGCCCTTGGCCAGGGCTGGAGCCGCTGGAAATATGCTCTCGGCGACACGGTCGTATGTGTCAGCAGGGACGTGGAAGCAGTGGTGCGCAGGGCGGGGATCTCCCGCACTGCTGTCATTCCCAGCGCCATTTCATTGAAACGGTATTCGTTCCGCAGAGAAGGCAACATCGGGCGCATCGGGATCATCGGCGCTCTTTCTCCCCAGAAAGGACACGCCCAGTTTTTCGCGGCCCTGAAACTTCTGCACGACGTCCCGGAAATATGGGTAGTGGGGACTGGCCATCTTGAAAAATCCTTGCGGACGCTTGCAGCGGAACACGGAATTGCGCAGCGCATTGTCTGGAAAGGACATGTGGAAAGTCCCGATGTTTTGCCCTTTCTCGACATCCTCGTCGTGCCATCGGTCCATGGAGAGGGCTCCAGCGGGGTCATCAAAGAGGCATGGGCCTCGGGTGTTCCGGTGGTCTGCTCCGACCTGCGCGCCAACCTCGAACTGGTTGTGCCAGGCAAAAACGGGTTGGTTTTCAGTAATGGCGACCCAGCCGATCTGGCGGTTCAACTGCACCGGTTGCGCTCCGATCCTCACCTGCAGAATACCCTTGCCAAGCAGGGACACGTCGATGCGCAGCAGCACGATACATCGCGCATGCATGCGGATTACGAACACATATACAAGCTGGTGACCTCTCCCGTCTCGGACGTTGTTTCCTGAACGGGCCATTCTTCTCCAGCCAGGCTTTGACAATTCCCGGCGAGGCGTTAGCATATCATGAAAAACCATCTTTCCAGCCCCGCATCTGGAGGTTGTCATGTCCCAATCGATCAAAACCCACGAGTGGTTCCTGCCCGAGGATCAACGCAAAGCCCTCTCTGCGTATCTTGCCGAATTCACCGGGATGGTTCCTGTGCATCTTTTTCTGCAATCCGGACAGAACGAAGCCTATGGGGAATTCGCGAAGAAACTGCTGCAGGACATGGCGCTGCTGTCAGACCGGATCGCCTTGAACCTGCATGAGGACGACACCGCGGCCAATGCCGAATATGCTGTACATCGGTTTCCGACCGTACTCATTGCCCCTGACAAATATTCCATCCGCTTCACCGGGGCTCCGGCAGGAGAAGAGGGGCAGGCCTTTCTGCACGCCCTGAAGATGGCTTCTGACGGGAAAAGCTACCTGACTGAGTCCAGCGTCAAGACACTGGCTGGACTGCAGGAACAGAGACAGATCAAGATTTTTGTCAGTCCCACCTGCCCGTATTGTCCTGGCCAGTGCCTCAATGCCATCAGGACCGCCGTTGAAAAACCTGGTCTCGTGGACGCGGAATGCATCGAAACGGGCCAGAATCCGGATCTCGCCGAGCAATATGGCGTGGGTTCCATTCCGCATACGGTTTATGCGGAACATTTTTCCACCGTGGGCATGGAGCCGGAGCAGGACTTCGTCCTGCAGCTCGTCACCCTGCACCAGGCGAAAGATGTGGCCCACGAAGAGGACGAAACCGGCGAGCCAGACGTAAGGACCAGTGACGTGGTCATCATCGGTTCAGGCCCGGCCGGGCTGACTGCCGGCATCTACGCCAGACGGGCAGGTCTCGATGCCGTGGTCCTGGAAAAGGGCATCATAGGCGGGCAGGTCAGCCTTACGCCCGAAGTGGAAAACTATCCGGGGTTCATCAACATCGGTGGCAAGATGCTCATGGACATGATTCACCAGCAGGCCAAGCAATACGTGCCGGTCATGACCGGTCAGGACGTTCGCGAAATCAAGGTCGGCAGAAACGTAGAGGTCATTACCCAGAATCGGGTCTATGTCGCCGACGCGGTCATTTACGCTGCCGGGGCTTCATGGAAGAAACTCGGAGTGCCTGGAGAGGACCGCCTTATGGGCAAAGGGGTGTCCTTTTGCGCTTCCTGTGACGGCTACATATTCAAAGGGAAGCAGGTAGCGGTCATCGGAGGTGGCAACACCGCCCTGACTGATGCCCTTCATCTCAAGAACCTGGGAGCGGATGTCTTCATCGTGCATCGCAGAGACGAGTTCCGGGCGGAGCGTCACCTCATCGATTCCGTGTCCCGCGAAAACATCCCCGTACGCTGGAACGCTGTGGTCGAAGAAATCGGAGGAGACAGGGGAGTCGAATTCATCGTGCTCAGGGACGTGAGCACCGGAGAGACCGAGAAGGTCCCGGTGAAAGGAATTTTCCTGGCCATCGGCATCGTGCCCAACGTCGAGGCGGTGAATCATCTGGACCTTGCCCGAGAAAGCGGAGGCTACCTCAAGGTTGACCGACAGGGCAGAACCAGTATGCCGCGAATCTATGCCGCCGGCGACATTACCGGCGGGGTGCAGCAGATTGTCACGGCCGTAAGCGAGGGGGCCAGCGCGGCCATGGCGGTATTTGAGGACCTGACCCGCCGCAAGGCCGAAATTGCGGCACACAGGTATTGAGAACCTGGGTTTTGTTGGGATCCCGGAGTGGCTTTGGAGAGCCCTTTCTTCAGTAATGGTATGTACGGTTGCGGAGAATCGTCATGGCCCTGAAAAGCTGCTCGTAGAGAACGGCTTGAGCCAATTCATGAGGCATGGTCAGGGGGCTGAGGCTGAATCGTTCGGCGCGTTCAAGAAATTCGGGAGAAAGCCCGTGCGCCCCTCCAATGACAAAGCAGCAGGTTTGGTCTGGGCTTTCCAACATGGGTTGAAGAAATCTGGCAAACTCCACGGAGGTGAACAAGGCCCCCTCTTCATGCAGGGCGATGGGTCTGTCCCTGGGACCGAGTTTCTGCAGCAGGCGCTCTGACTCCTTCCGCTTTCTTTCCTCTTCCTCGAACTGGGGGCAGTCTTTAACGATGATGGCTTCAATCCTCAGCATGGGCCTCAGCACTTTTTCGTAATGGGCAATGGCTTCCGACCAATAGCGCTTTTTGACCTTGCCCACGGTG
>ERZ1645192.3066-NODE-3066-length-13742-cov-6.710601_pt1 | contig 13742 bp, 9 predicted proteins | sample MGYA00575354_ERZ1645192 | MGnify/ENA primary metagenome ERZ1645192 (study PRJEB40844, sample SAMN11349763) | freshwater sediment metagenome | isolation source: river sediment | host: Sediment | place: India: Faizupur Khadar , New Delhi | collected 2017-02-21 ... | reverse complement strand
CATGGCCGACTCCATCCAGAGCGACGACTACGCCATGCAGCTGGCGCCCTTCGCGGCGGACACGGTCGAGAGGATCGGAGACGTGCTGCGGGATAAGCGCCTGGACAGGCTGGTCAGCATCGTCAATCCTCTGGACATCAACCCGGCGGCCGACGACGAGGCCCACGCCCGCATCGCGGCCATCCTGGCCGAAGACCCGGGCGTGGACGCGGTGGTCATGGGCCTGGATCCGCTCTCGCCGGCCATGCACACCCTGGCGGACACGGACGTGCCGGCCTTCGACCTGGGGGCCGCAGTCAGCATCGCGCGGCTGTTGCCCGAAGTGGCCGGGCAAAGCGACAAGCCCGTCATCGGCATCATCGACGGCGGCAGGTTGTACGACCCCCTGCGCGACGCGCTCATGGCCGGCGGCGTGCCGGTCTTCCCGGTCTGCGACCGGGCTGTGGCCGCCCTGGCCCAGTACATCCAGGCCCGGCTCTACGCCGACCTGCTGCGGGGCGGGCTGGGCTGAGGTTTACGAACGGAGCTGCCCAGTGAGTGCCGCGTTCAACTCAGAAGTCCCAACGCTTTCTCCTGCACCAGTCGTACGATCTTATGCCATGCACCATTTCGGCCAGTACGTTTCCCCTCATTCGGAAGTAGCGTCCAAGGTTCGTCGGATTGATCATGTTCAGGCCGTATAGCAGCCAGCGCAGGCGGTTGGCTCCGCGCATTTCCGGCAGCACAAAGCCGCGAATGCGTTCGCGGTAGGCCGGGCCGGGATGGAAGCCACGTTCCAACGCCTCGGCCACGGCTTCCCCCGCATACCAGCCTGTCAGGAGGGCGTAGAAGATCCTCTCGCCCAGGAGCGGGTCGGCATAGCCGCCGGCGTCTCCGGCCAGGAGGATGTTGCCGTGGGTTGGATTTTGCAGGGCGTTTCCATAGGGGATGGGGTGCCCGTGCAGGGGGTGGCTGCAGATGAGTCCTCGAGGGTCCGTTACACCCAGGATGCTCAGGAAATCGGCAAAAGCGTGCCTGAAATTCTCAGCATGCCTTCTCAAACCGCACAGGCCCAGGATCACTCCGTGCCGGCTGGGGAAGACCCAGCCGTATCCTGCCGGCAGGATTCCTGCGTGCAGTTCAGGTCGGTCCGTTGCATGCGGGATGGCCTCTTGCGGAGCGGTGATTTCAACGGCTGTGGCCAGGTTTCTCATCCACCGCTCACGTGACAAGCCAAAGCATTTACGGATCGTGGAATTGACGCCGTCGGCGCCGATGACGAAACGGCCCCGAAAATGGCCGCGGTTCGTGCATAGCGTCCCGTCCGGGGAACAGTGCGAAACGTTGCAGTCTTGAATGACCTGGGCTCCTGACATGCGGGCCAAGTTCAGCAGGTGATTGTCGAACGCGGATCGACGGATGAGATGGAAGGGGTAGGCGAAGCGGCCCAAGGCAAGGGGATGGCCGCGATGGCAGACGCTATACCCATCGGTAACCGTGTCCACGGCCCCGGACTCGGTCAGGACTGTGGGCGTGCTTCCGTGTATCCGCTCCAGAAGGCGTATAGTTTTCCACGTCAGCAGTCCGCCGCAGAGCTTGGAGCGGGGAAAAGAGGCCTTGTCCATGAGCAGGACGTCAAAGCCCCGGCGGGCCAGGGTCAGGGCTGCGGTGCTGCCCGCCGGCCCGGCTCCGGCGATGACCACGTCTGCGAGTTGCACTGCATCTTCTCCAGGCGTTTGTCTGCGAGTGTCAGGGTCAGTCCTCGACGATGGAGGACATGTCGGTTTCGATTCCGGCTTCCCTCGCCTTCAGAACCCGGCGGACAATCTTGCCACTGCGGGTCCGGGGCAGCGTGTCCACGAATTCCACGGAGCGGATTACGGCCACGGGCCCAACCTCTTTGCGCATGTGGGCCTTGAGCATGCGGACAATCTCGTTACGGTCGTCCAGTACGGCGAACTCGGGTTGCAGCACAACAAAGGCCTTGGCTACCTCACCCTTGATCTTGTCCGGAATGCCGATGACCGCCACGTCAGCCACGGCCTTGTGGGACAGAAAGGCGTTTTCCAATTCCACGTTGCCGATGCGGTGCCCGGCTATGTTCAACGCCTCGTCGGAACGGCCGTGAATCCAGATCAGTCCGTCCTCGTCCCGGGTGGCAATGTCTCCGGCCCAGTATTGCCCCGGTCCCAGGGGCCAGTAGGTGGATCTGAAGAGGTCGGGTTTGCGGTAAAGCCCCAGGAGCATGGATGGCCAGGGCTTGGTCACGACCAGATTGCCCTGCTCTCCTGTGCGGACTGGCTCGCCCTGGTCGTTGACCACATCTACCTCAATGCCGGGTAATGGTCGGTGTACGGATCCAGGCTTGAGAACCGAGACTGGGAAGGGGGAGATCATGCACCCGCCGGTTTCGGTTTGCCACCAGGTATCCAGGATAGGGCATTCGGAATGGCCAATATGCTTGTAGAACCACAGCCATGTGTCAGGGGAAATGGGTTCTCCCACGCTGGCGAGAAGGCGCAAGGTGGAGAGGTCGTGCATGCGCGGATACTGGTTGCCGTAGCGCATGAGCATGCGGATCACCGTGGGTGCGGTATAGAGGATGGTTACGCCGTAGCGGGCCACGATGTCCCACATGCGGTCGGCCTGGGGATAGAGGGGATGTCCTTCGTACATGACCGTGGTTGTGCCGGCGATAAGCGGCCCATAGACCACATAGCTGTGCCCGGTGATCCAGCCCATGTCCCCGGTGCACCAGAAAATATCCGTGGGCTTGATGTCGAAAACCCAGTCCAGGGAGCGGTGCAAGCCAACCATGTATCCAGCGTGGCCGTGAACCACTCCCTTGGGTTCGCCAGTGGTGCCAGAGGTGTGCAGAATGAAGAGCGGATCATCGGCTTCCATGATTTCCGTGGCCGCTTCGGGGCGCTCCTGGCGGACCAGCGCATCGTACCAGATGTCCCGGGCTTCGCTCATGTCTACGTCCAGCTTGGCCCGGTTGACCACGATGACGGTCTCTACACAGTCACACCCGCTGACAAGGGCTTCATCCACCGTGGACTTCAGGTTGACGATATGTCCATTGCGGTAAAATCCATCAGCCGTGATGACCACCTTGGCTTCGATCTCGGTGATGCGCTGCTTGAGGGCTTTGGCCGAGAAGCCGGCAAAGACCGCGCAATGCACAGCCCCGATTTTGGCGCAGGCGAGCATGGCCATCATGGTCTGCGGGATGAGAGGCATGTACAGGACGACCCGGTGCCCCTTGCCCACGCCCAATGAACGCATGGCATTGGCCAGTTTGTTCACCTCGCGGTAGAGTTCATAATAGGTGAATTTTTTGGTATCCCCTGCCTCGCCTTCCCAGATGAGGGCGAGCTTGTTTTTGTTGCCCGTGGCGATATGGCGGTCCAGGGCGTTGTAGACAATGTTGCACTGTGAACCCTTGAACCATTGGTAATGCGGCGCGAGCGTGTCATCGAGGACAGTGTCCCATTTGCGGAACCAGTCCAGCTCCTGGGCGGCGTCCTCCCAGTAACCGATCTGGTCGGCTTTGGCCGAAGCCAGGGCCGTGGCGAATTCCTGTGGATTGACATTGGCTTCGATGACCAGTTGGGGCAGAGGCCGGAAGACGAGCTCTTCGGTGTAGGCCATGTAGGCTTCTTTCATGGCGGTCTCCTTGCGCGGCGGGGTGCGTTTCGTGTCATGTACTCGTTTTCGTCGGTTGAGCGAAGGGTGTTCTCGGCTAATGGTCTGTCTTGGCTGGTGAGCGATGGACGCGGGGGTCTAGAGCTGCAAGATTTTCTTTAATTCACCGATGCGGCGTCGGCTGACAGGCAGTTCGATCTTTTTCCGACCGGCCGTGCGGAGCATGAAATTCCCCCCGGGCATGGATGCGATTTCCGTGACCATGTCCAGATTGACTAAGTACTTGCGATGAACGCGACAGAAGCGGTGGGGACGAAGCCTGGTCTCCAGATTTTTCAGCCGGTAGGAGGTCAGGAAGCGGTCCTGAGCGGTGTGCACGAAACTGTAATCCTCGTAGGCCTCCACATAGACGATCTGCGTATAGGGAATCAGGATGTGTCGGCCATCCTGGTTCACGGACAGCTTTTCGATCTCCGGCGGTCGTTCCCGGTTCATGTCCCAGGCCTGGCGGAGGGCGTTGACGAATACTTCCTCCTCGTCCTCGCCCAGAGGCAGGTGCAGGGTCTCTTCGGGCACGATCTGGCGGCTGCGCAATGGCTGTGTCGGCGGGGCGGCAACCTTGCGGGGCAGAAGGGGGCGCAGTCTCTCAATAGTCCGCGCGAACCGGTTTGCGTTCACGGGCCAGAGCAGATAGTCGGCCGCTCCCAGCTCGAAGGCGGCAAAGGCCTGATCTTCTTCTTTGGCCAGGAAGACCAGGGCTGGAGGGTCGTCTCCCTGGGCCAGATGGCTGGCCAGCTCCATGCCGTTGACCCCATGGGGCAGCTCCGTGCCCATAAAAAAGACATCGTAGGGGATGAAGGACAGCAACTCCAGGGCTTCGAACGAGGATACCGCCTCTCCGAGTACGACGATGTCCTTGACAGGGGCAAGCATGTCCCGCAATTGGGTCCGCACTCCGGGGTCCGGATGAAGAAGTAACGCTTTGAGTTTAGGCATGGTCTGGCCTGGTCGCGGTCAACGGGATGACAATTCTCTATCCTTGACGCGCCAAGACCTCAAGAGTCGAGCATGGGGAGGCGCGGCGGGGGTTCTCCGTGCCAGCCTGTGGAGGGCAGAGCCAGTCGCCGTTCTGGTTTCCGTCTGCATATCGCCCCCAGGTGGTCGGTTGGACATCGGCAGGGAAATCAAATATGGATAAACGCTTTTTATCCGCAATGCACGGAGCATTCAGCTTCTCCAACAGGAATTATGGCCAAGCAAGAACACATCAGAAATTTCAGCATCATTGCCCATATAGACCATGGCAAGTCCACCCTGGCCGACCGGATCATGGAAAAAACGGGGCTCATTTCCGATCGGCAAAAAAAAGACCAATACCTGGACCGCATGGAGCTGGAGCAGGAGCGCGGCATCACCATCAAAGCCCAAACCGTACGTATTCCGTTCCGGTCCAGGAAAGGCCGGGACTATATTCTGAATCTCATCGACACGCCTGGTCATGTGGACTTCTCCTATGAGGTGTCCCGCAGCCTGGCCGCGTGCGACGGGGCGTTGCTGGTGGTGGATGCGTCCCAGGGCGTTGAGGCCCAGACCCTGGCCAATGTGTACATGGCTTTGGACAATGATCTGGAGGTACTGCCGGTTTTGAACAAGATCGACCTCCCCAGTGCAGAGCCCGAAAGGGTGGCCGAGGAGATCGAGGAGGTCATCGGCTTGGACTGCACGGATATTGCCACAGTTTCGGCCAAAACCGGGCTGGGTGTGGAGGAACTGCTCGAACGTTTGGTGGAGAAGGTTCCTTTCCCCAAAGGCGACACCGAAGCGCCTCTCAAGGCGCTGGTTTTCGATTCCTGGTACGACTCCTATCAGGGTGTGGTTGTGCTTTTCAGGGTGCTGGATGGGCGGGTCAGAAACGGCCAGCGCATCCAGATGTGCGCCACGGGCAAGAAGTTCGAGGTCACCCGGCTGGGCGTCTTCTCGCCCGAGGCCACAGACATCAGGGAATTGGCAGCAGGGGAAGTCGGTTTTTTGTGCGGGGCCATCAAGGAGTTGAAGGATGCCCAGGTCGGCGATACCATCACCGACCCCGATCGGCCCACGGATTCTCCGTTTCCGGGATTCAAGGCGGTCAAGCCCATGGTTTTCTGCGGCCTGTATCCGGTGGAGCCGGCGGAATACGACACCCTGAAATCCGCCCTGGAAAAGCTGCAGCTCAACGACGCGGCCCTGTACTACGAGCCAGAGACCTCGCAGGCCCTGGGCTTCGGCTTCCGGTGCGGATTCCTGGGGCTTTTGCACATGGAGGTCATCCAGGAGCGTCTGGAGCGCGAGTTTCAGGCCAGACTCATTGCCACAGCCCCCTCGGTCATCTACCGGGTGACCCGTACCGACGGGATGACCTTTGACATTGACAACCCGAGCAACCTGCCGCCTCAGGAAAAGATCGCATCCATTGCCGAACCGTATGTACGTATGGAAATCCATGTCCCCAACGAGTTTGTCGGCAACGTGCTGGGATTGTGCGAAGAAAAACGGGGCATCCAGAAGGACATGCGCTATCTGACTTCGACCCGCGTGGTCATCAGCTACGAATTGCCCTTTTCGGAAATCGTCTACGACTTTTTCGACCGCCTCAAGTCCGTGACAAAGGGATTCGCCTCCCTGGATTACGAGGTCATTGACTACCGAGAGGCCGATCTGGTCAAACTGGACGTGCTTATCAACGGGGAGCCCGTGGATGCCATGGCAGTCATCGTACATCGATCCAACGCTGCCTATCGGGGCCGGTCCCTGGCCTTGAAGCTGAAGCGGGTCATTCACCGCCAGCTTTTCGAAATCATTATCCAGGCGGCCATCGGCAATAAGATCATCGCGCGGGAAAGGGTCTCGCCCCTGCGCAAGAACGTCACGGCCAAATGTTACGGCGGGGACATTACCAGAAAACGCAAGCTTCTGGAAAAACAGAAGGAAGGCAAAAAGCGCATGAAGCGCATGGGCAGTGTGGAAATCCCTCAGGAGGCTTTTCTCGCCGCCCTGCAGCCTGACGAATAGCACCCAGAGCTCCCCAAAAAACCGCAAGCGCGGTCCAATACAGGTAGGTATCCATGAATCCTCGTTGGCAGACAATGCTCAAGGAATACGCCGAAGCCCTCATTGTGGCGATCATTCTGGCGTTTTTTATCCGCTCTTTCGTGGTGCAGGCGTTTAAAATCCCGTCCGGCTCCATGCTGCAGACCCTGCAGATCGGCGACCATCTGCTGGTGACCAAATTTTCCTACGGTGTGAAGATCCCCTTCACCAATGTGATGATTGTCGAACGCGATGGCCCTAGACATGGGGACATCATTGTCTTCGAATTTCCCGAGGATCCATCCAAAGATTTCATCAAACGAGTCATCGGCGTTCCCGGGGACGTGATCGAGATCCGGGACAAGGAGGTCTTGCGCAATGGAGTGAAGCTGCAGGAGTCCTATGTCCAGCATGTGGACGCGGCCAGCACGTCAGTCCTCCGGAGAGATAATTTCGGACCTGTCATGGTGCCAGAGAACAAGTACTTCGTCATGGGCGACAACCGGGACGAGTCCTATGATTCCCGTTTCTGGGGCTTTGTGGAGCGCAGGACCATCGCTGGAAAGGCCCTCATCCTGTACTGGTCCTGGGAAAGTCTGACCAACATCCGCTGGGAACGGATCGGCCAGCTGGTGGAATAGGTATGATCGCCACGGTCTCCACCGCCGCACTGCTGGGAATCGACGGATTCACCATCGAGTTGGAGGTGGACCTGGCCCGTTCGGGTTTACCGGCCTTCACCATGGTCGGTCTGGCCGAAGGGGCAGTGCGCGAGGCCAAGGAGCGTGTGTTTTCAGCCCTGAAGAATTCAGGCTTCAAGCTTCCTCCATCCCGCATCACCGTGAACATCGCCCCTGCTGACATCCGCAAGGAAGGGTCAGGCTACGATCTGCCCCTGGCCCTGGGTCTCTTGGCTGGGGCAGAGGTCATCCCCCAGGAACGTCTCCTTGGCCTTTACCTCGTTGGCGAACTGTCCCTGTCCGGGGAGCTGAAGCCCGTGCCCGGGGTTTTGCCTCTGGCCCTGCGGGCCAAGGAAGCCGGGGCCCGAGGTATCGTTGTGCCCGCAGCCAACGGCCGGGAAGCAGCCGTGGTCAAGGGGCTCCCGGTGTTCGCCTGCGAGACGCTTTCGCAGGTGGTGCGGTTTGTTCTGGACGAAACAGATCTGCTCCCCATGACCTGCGATGTGAACACATTGTGGGGCGGACACCAAATCTTTTGGCGGGATTTTTCCGAGGTCAAGGGCCAGGAGCGGGCCAAGCGGGCCATTGAGATCGCCTGCGCAGGGGCGCACAACCTCCTTTTCATCGGTCCCCCGGGCAGTGGCAAGACCATGCTTTCCAGCCGCATTCCCACGGTTCTGCCACCCCTGACTTTTGACGAGGCCCTGGAGGTGACCAAGATCTATTCCGTGGCCGGAAAGCTTCCGTCAGACCAACCCCTGGTGGTCAATCGACCGTTCCGATCTCCCCATCATACCATTTCCGATGCCGGTCTCATCGGCGGGGGCCAGTATCCGCGCCCGGGAGAGCTGTCCCTGGCTCACCGGGGAGTTCTTTTTCTGGACGAACTGCCGGAGTTCAAGAAGCATGTCCTTGAGGTGCTACGCCAGCCATTGGAAGAAGGGCGGGTGACCATTTCCCGGGCTGCCGTATCGCTGGAGTACCCCGGTGACGTCATGCTGGTAGCGGCCATGAATCCTTGCCCGTGCGGGTATCTCGGCGACGACAAGCACCACTGCTCCTGCACGCCCATCCAGATCCAGCGCTATCGCTCCCGGCTTTCAGGCCCTCTCCTGGACCGCATCGACCTGCACGTGGAGGTCCCGGCCGTGCCCTACCGCGATTTGAAGCAGGAAAGCGGGGCCATCAGCTCCGCAGCCATGCAGGAGCGGATCAACAGGGCCAGGGAGGTGCAGCTGGCGCGGTATGAGGGCCTGCACTTTTCCTCCAACTCGGAGCTTTCGGGCAAATGGCTGGAACGCTTCTGTCCGTTGACGGAGTCAGAACACGCCTTTCTGGAGGGCGCAGTGCAGCGTCTAGGGATGTCGGCGCGTGCCTTCACCCGGGTGCTGCGCATCTCCCGCACCATCGCCGACCTGGCCGGGGACAGCGACCTCACGGTCAGGCATCTGGCTGAAGCCATCAACTATCGCGGTCTGGATCGGCAGAGCCAAGAATAGCAGGGTTGTCATGGCTTGGGCCAATGGCGTAAGCAAGGATTACGCAACAATAAGGAGTGAGCCATGACGTCTATTTTTGGTGATCGGGCCTATAGAGGAGTGCTGACCCGTCGGGATTTCATTACGTTGGCAGCCCTGGCCGCCGTATCCACTGTTGCTGGGTGTGCCGCCAATCCCGTCACCGGCCAGAGCCAGCTCATGCTCATGAGCGAAGGAGAGGAAATTCAGGTCGACAAGGTCAATGCCCCTCACCAGTTTTCGGCAGATTATGGTGTGACCCAGGATGCAGGTCTGAACGCGTATGTCAGGGGGGTGGGCATGGCCCTGGCCAGAAGTTCGCACCGCGCACATATGCCCTACCAGTTCAATGTGGTGAATGCGACGTATGTCAACGCCTACGCCTTTCCTGGCGGGAGCATCGCCATCACTCGCGGCATCCTGGCCGAGTTGGATAACGAAGCCGAACTGGCCGGGCTCATCGGCCACGAACTGGGACACGTCAACGCCCGGCACACGGCTGCGAGTATGTCAAAAAGCAAGATCCTCGGCACTGTTGTCGGGGGTGTCTCGCTCATTGCTGGAGCGGCCAGCCAGGGTCTGGGCAATCTGGCCGGCACAGTAGGCGGCCTTGGGGCCAGCCTTTTCCTGGCCAAGTACAGCCGCGAGGATGAGCGCCAGGCTGACGAGCTGGGCATGGAGTACATGGTCAGCGCAGGATATTCCTCCCAGGGTATGGTCGGACTTATGGATGTGCTGCGGTCCATGAGCAAAAGCCAGCCCAGCGCCATCGAAGCCATGTTCTCTTCGCATCCCATGAGTGCCGAACGCTACGAAACAGCAGTGCAACGTTCCCGCCAGCAGTATCCTGACAAGCAGAAGCTGCCGCTCAACGCTGAACGCTACAAGGACTCCACGGCCTCTTTGCGCAGACTCAAGCCCATGTTCACGCTTTTTCAGGAAGGGGACAAAGCCATGGCGGCAAAGGAATACGCCTCCGCCCAGAATCGGTACGCGGAGGGGTTGCAGCATGCCCCCAACGACTACGCCGGTCTGCTCATGATGGCCAAATGCCTCGTGGCCCAGAAAAAGGGCAACCAGGCTGCGGAGTATGCGGCCAGGGCAAGAAAGGCCTACCCGACAGAGGCCCAGGCCATGCATATTCACGGCGTGGCATCCATCATGAACAAGGATTATTCTGCGGCCCTGGCGGACTTCAGCGCCTACGAACGGGCCTTGCCGGGGAATCCGACCACGGTGTTCATGAAGGGTTTTTCTTACGAGGGCATGCAAAACAAACAGAACGCGGCCCAGGAATACCAGCGCTACCTGAAGGCCGTGAACCAGGGTGAAATGGCCCAGCACGCCTATTCCAGACTCAAAACCTGGGGATATCTGTGATACTGGCGGGACACACAGTTCAGAGAGGCCATTCGGGAACGGGTGGCCTTTTTGTTTGAGGGGTAAATGAAAATAAAGATTCTTGTCATGGTTGCGCTATGCGCAGGCATTTTGTTCGGTAACCATGGATTGGCCCAGGAAGACCGGCCAGTTTCAGAGAGCGTCTCGGTCCTGTCCTCTTTTTTCCAGACCAAGGCCAAGGAAGTGGGCGATCTGCAGAGGGAAGCGGATGCGCTGCAAGAGCGGTTGAAGAGCCAGGAAGCGGGATTCAAGGCCGTCATGGATACGGCTCGCGATCGCCTGCAGACTCTCGACGTAATGGCGCGCATGGTCAAGACAAACCCTTACGACATGCGTGTGGCCCTGGCAGAAGCCACATATCTCCACCTGAGCCTGACCAAGGATTCCGAGCCCCTGATGGCTCTGGTCAAGGAGGTCGGGGCCATGGGGGTCACCGTCGGCTCCCTGCAGGAAGACTTGGAGCGCAAGTGGGCCGCCGGGCAGGACAGGATCGTGCGGGAGGACGTGCAGCTCATTCGCAAGGATGTCACAGAAGTTGTCAAGAAAATTAAGGAGTTGCAGGTCAGCGTGGAAAAGCTGCAGGCCCAGACGACCGAAATCCAGACCCGCACCGCTGAGTGGATCACCGCCTTCCAGACTCAGCTTCCCTTGATCTGGAAGGCGGAGTTTCTGGATGCAAAGGAGTTTCGGCTGTTGCCCACCAGAGGGGACGACATCAGCAAGGACCTCGTGGACTGGTTGACGAATCTGAAAGCGCTTTTTTCCAGCCAGTACGCTTCGGCCACCCAGGAGCACGGGGATTGGATCGGGATGCTTGTCCTTTTCTGGCTCCCTTTCGTGTTCGTCGGTTTTGCCGCCTATCGCTTTCTGAAAGGGGTTTTTGAAAACGCACATGCTGGCGGACGACTGGCCTCTGCTTTTGGCATCCTCTGGCTGTCCCTGGCCTTGTCCCTGCTCGCCGCCTTTCTGGCCGGTCTGGTAAAACAGACCTCCCTGCTGCTGGTCGCCACGCACGTGCTCATGCTGATGGGGGTGCAGGCACTGGCCTGGGTTTTCCGCAACGTGCGGGGAACTCTGCAGAAAAAAAGCCTGCAACCCTTACTGCCATTGGTTTTCCTGTCCACCAGCGTGTCCGTTCTGGACCTCCTGCGCCTGCCCCACTGGCTTGAGCATCTTTCCTGGGTGGGTCTGGTGGTGTTGAGCAGCCTTTTTTTCGGCATGATCCAGCCAAAGTTGCGGTACGAGCGCCTCATCCGCCGGGCGCACCCATACGTTATGGCGATTCTGGTGGCCGTGGCAGTCCTTGGCTGGGGCAATCTGGCCATTCTGGCCAGCACTCTGTGGGGCGTTGTGGCTCTGGCGCTGCAACTCGGCATTGGGGCGACGAGCGTGGTAAGGGTCTTGTTCGAAAAGCTGGACAAGACCGGCTTCAAGGCCCTGGTGGCTGACCTGGCCGTGACGTTCCTGACGCTCCTGGTTTGGCTTGTGGTGCTGCTTGGGATCATGGCTTGGATTTCCATCAATCTCGGCACCAACGTCGTTTACGAAAAGCTTTCGACCATGGAACTGAACTGGGGTGATTTTTCCTTCAATTTTCTGCGGCTGGGCGTCGTCATTCTGCTGTTTCAGGTTGTGCGCTCCCTGGCCATGGCCTGGAAGACGGTCCTGGACAGCGAGCACCTGCGCTGGAAGAATATCGACCACGGTGCGGCGGCTTCCCTGCAGCGTATCGGTATCTACTGCCTGTGGCTGCTGTATGCACTTGTCAGCCTGAATTTACTGGGCATCAGTCTGACCAGCTTCGCGGTCATCGCCGGGGGCCTTTCCGTTGGCATCGGCTTCGGCATGCAGACCATTATCAGCAATTTCATCAGCGGCCTCATCCTTCTCTTCGACCGCGCCATCCAGCCCGGCGATGTCATCGAGGTGAACGGGGTCTGGGCCAAGGTCATGAGCGTCAACATCCGCAATACCGAGGTGCAGACATTCGAAAATGCCAAGATATTCCTGCCCAATTCGACCCTTATCGCCAACCAAGTCACCAACTGGACGCACCGCAACGATGTGCGCATCCGTCGCGACGTGGCCGTGGGCGTGGCCTATGGTTCGGATGTGCAGCTGGTCAAGCAGCTCCTGCTGGAGGCAGTCACTGAACATCCTGCTGTGCTCTCCGCGCCTGCGCCCTGGGTCATTTTCAGTAATTTTGGGGTGAACTCTCTGGATTTTATCGCCCGCTTCTGGGTCCGGCACGTGGATCTGTCCGCATCTGCCCCTTCTGAAATCCGGGAGGCCATCGATGCCAAGTTCCGGGAGAACGGCATTGAAATCCCGTTTCCACAGATGGATCTCCACGTCCGATCCGGGGAGGGGTTCGTTCGGATAAAGCGGGAGGACTGATCGTATTTTATGGAAAAGAAGGCCATCCCAGAACGGGATGACCTTTCTTTATTCCTGGCGTGGGGGTTGATGGGGCATATGTTCCTTGCTGCGGAACAGGTTGAAGATAAAACGGAAGACCTTTTTCACGCCACTCCAGATTTTGGGCAAAAGCCAAATCATGAGGGCAATGAAGCACACGAAGAGGGCCAGGAAAAGGAAGGGATGGTTCAGAGCCATCCACAGTCCGCCCACGACCATGACGTCCTCGCTCACCGAGGCGGCCCAGTTGCTGAAGGGCTCGGGGGAGGCGTTGATGACGATCCGGGTTCCTGATTTGGCTGCGTGGGAAACAGCAGCCACACCCCCGCCAACCAGGGCCGCAGCCAGGGATAGCGACGGATCCACGGCACCAGCCGCTCCTGCCGCCAGCACCGCTCCTGCCGGGATGCGCACAAAGGTGTGCAGGGTATCCCAGCCCGTGTCCACCCCAGGGATTTTGTCGGCCACGAATTGAACAACATACATGAAGCCAGCGGCCAGCAGTACGGCCGGGTGGGCCAGGATCTGCAGATCCGGAGGAAGTTGTACGCCCCCGCTCATGCCCATGATGCCGAGCATGAGCACCGCTGCGTAGAGATTGATGCCGCTGGCCCAGGCCGTGCCCATGGTCAGGGCGATGATGGTGGCGACATGCGAGAGTTGGTCCATATTCACCTCCTGCTTGTTTCTCGGTGCTGTTCTTTTTTTTGTTCGTCAATCCCCAGTTTATAAAACCGTCAAGACAAACACCTGAATTCATTTTTTGAACAGGCAATGAACAGAATTATCAGCCGCAGGGAAAATGGTTGATGTGTTCGCAAAAGTATTATTGCAATGTTCGGATTGATATTAATATTCTGAAATAATAGAATAAAATATCAACTAGTGGGTGTCAGTAACTTTTATTGGGCAAAGCCAGCCGGATTATCGGCCCATTTAGGAACACACCAGCCGAGGCAGAGTTTTCGGGGATTACGAACATCAGCATCTGCGAAAATGTAAACTTGTGTTGGCGGGGGGGCGGGCCATT
>ERZ1645192.3064-NODE-3064-length-13751-cov-11.726562_pt1 | contig 13751 bp, 9 predicted proteins | sample MGYA00575354_ERZ1645192 | MGnify/ENA primary metagenome ERZ1645192 (study PRJEB40844, sample SAMN11349763) | freshwater sediment metagenome | isolation source: river sediment | host: Sediment | place: India: Faizupur Khadar , New Delhi | collected 2017-02-21 ... | reverse complement strand
GAAGGTCTTACCTTCGATGATGTTCTCCTGATTCCTGCCTGGTCGGAAGTATTGCCCCGGGAGGTGGATCTGAGGACGCAGTTCACACGCAATATTATGCTCAACACGCCGGTGGTCTCAGCGGCCATGGATACCGTCACCGAATACAAATTGGCCATTGCCATAGCCCGTGAGGGAGGGATCGGGGTGATTCACAAGAACATGGACATAGAAGAACAGGCCAGGCAGGTCATCAGTGTAAAGCGCGCTGAAAATGGAATGATTTTCGATCCTGTCACCATTGAGAAAGGAAAGAAAGTGGCCGATGCCCTGGAGCTGATGGCCACTTTCAAGATCGGGGGGATTCCCGTCATTGACGGGGAAGGTTATCTGGTGGGGATTGTCACCAACAGGGACCTCCGGTTCGAGAAAAACATGGAGCGGCCGGTAACGGAGGTGATGACCAGCCAGAACCTGATCACCACTACCGAATCGACGAATCTCGAGAAGGCCTCAGAGATTCTGCAGAGTTACAAAATCGAGAAGCTGCCGGTGGTCGACAAGCATGGGAAGCTGATCGGGTTGGTGACCTACAAGGATATTACCAAGGCCAAGGATAAGCCTTTGGCCTGCAAAGATGACAAAGGCCGGTTGCGGGTTGCTGCCGCGGTAGGGGTTTCGGGTGACAGCATGGAGAGGATAGAGGCCCTGGTAAGGGCTCAGGTCGACGCCATCGTTATTGACACGGCCCATGGCCATTCGAGAGGGGTAGTAGAGATGCTGCGCAGGGCCCGGCAGGCCTGGCCCGGGCTGGAGATCGTGACTGGCAATATCGCCACCGGTGAAGCCGCCCGTGACCTGGTGAAGGCCGGCGCCGATGCCGTCAAGGTGGGCATTGGCCCCGGTTCCATCTGTACCACCCGCGTTATCGCCGGTGTGGGCATGCCCCAGCTCTCAGCCATTTATGACGTCGCCAAAACCATCAAAGGATCAGGGGTCCCTATCATCGCCGACGGCGGAATACGTTACTCGGGCGACATCGTCAAGGCCCTGGCCGCCGGAGCCCACTCCATCATGGCTGGCGGTCTCTTTGCCGGCGTAGAAGAGTCACCCGGTGAAACCATCCTTTACCAGGGAAGAAAATTCAAAGCTTACCGGGGCATGGGATCTATCGAGGCCATGCAGAAAGGCTCCAAAGACCGGTACTTCCAGGATATGGAAGATGATATCAAAAAACTGGTGCCCGAAGGCATTGCGGCCCGGGTCCCCTTCAAGGGAACCCTCGAAGAGGTCCTCTATCAGATGATGGGAGGCCTCAGGGCTGGCATGGGCTATTGCGGTGCCAAAAACATCGAAATCCTCCAGCAAGCCAGGTTTACCCGCATCTCCAATGCCGGCATCCAGGAAAGCCACCCCCATGATGTGGCCATCACCCGCGAAGCCCCTAATTACAGCAGCAGACAAATGCTCTAACCACCCATTGCAGCCCGGAATTCAGGGTTGACGTCACGGATAACCTATTGTGTTTCATTTTATAGCTCCTATGAGAAAAATTCTGACCCTCGGATTGGTCCTGACCGCTCTGGCAGGAACCTCCCCTGCCCAGAATAAAAAGGACGTGCTGGTCACCATCGGGAAAAACACCGTTACCCTGGATGAATTCAACCGGATCTATGAACGGAACAACTCGAACATCCAGGACCCCGAAAACAAAAAAACGGCCCCTGCCTATCTTGAGCTTTTCATCAACTTCAAGCTGAAGGTGCTGGAGGCCATGAACCTGGGCATGGATACCGCCGCCGCCTTTAAAACGGAACTGGAAGGCTATCGCAATGAGCTCGCAGCACCTTACCTGACCAACATCTCCTTTGACGACCAACAGGTGAAAGAGACCTATCAGCATATGCTCAAGGAGGTGAATGCCAGCCATCTTATGATTGAACTGCCCGCTGATGCCTCCCCTGCCGATACCCTGGCCGCCAGAAACAGAATCCTGGACATCAGGGAGGAGATCCTCGGAGGCCTTGACTTCAGCACAGCCGCCCTCCGTTACTCCCAGGACCCTACCGCCGCTACCAATAAAGGGGAATTGGGCTGGTTCTCCGTTTTCCAGATGGTCTATCCCTTTGAGCAGGCCGCCTATACCACCCCTGTAGGGCAGGTTTCCATGCCGGTACGCACCCGCTTCGGCTACCACCTGCTCAAAGTCAACGCCCTCCGCGATGCCGAAGGGGAGATTCATGTAGCGCATATCATGAAGGTATATCCTCAGAATGCCTCCCCGGAACAAAAAGCAAAAGCCGCCTGGGCGGCCGACAGCCTCTACCATCTTTTGGAAAAGGGAGCCAACTTTGAAGTGCTGGCCCGCGCCAACAGCGATGATGAACGCAGCGCGACCAACAACGGGGAGCTCCCCTGGTTCTCCCGCGGCCGGATGATCCCCGCCTTCGCCGACCCCGCCTTCGCCCTCAAAAATGACGGTGAATTCTCCCGGCCGGTAGACTCGGGATTCGGCTTTCATATCATCAAAAGACTCAACTACAAACCGGTACCCTCCTTCGACGAAGTCAAAAAGGAGCTGGAAGATCGGATCAGACGGGACAACGAGCGCCACCAGCAAAGCAGGGAGGCCTTCGTCGCTGACCTTAAAAAAGAGTACCACTATTCGCCTGACCAGGCGGCCATCGACCAAATCCTTGCCCTGAGTGGCTCCTGGATCGGCCAGGACACCCTCTCTATCCCCGCCGGAGCCCTTACTCCTGAGGTCCTCTTTTCCTTTGCGGACCAAAAGGTCACCTCCCGGCAATGGACCGATCACCTCAGAACGATCCCCGTTCAGCAGCTCCTGAACGACCCCCTTCAACTCCCCCGGTTCTTCCAGGCCTGGATCGACGAAACCCTGATCCGTTACGAAGAGAGCCGCCTCGGGGAAAAATACCCCGAATTCCGCTCCCTCCTCCAGGAATACCACGATGGAATCCTCCTTTTCAACATCTCAGAGAGTAAAATATGGCAAAAGGCCGCCAGTGACTCGGTGGGACTGGCCGCATTTTACCAGACCAACAAGGAAAAATACCTCTGGCCTGAAAGGTACAGAGGAAGCCTCATCCGTTGTGCAACGCCCCAGGTGAAGGACAAAGCAGAAGAGTATACCGCTTCGGGGGTGGCCGCCCGTGAAATCCAGGATTTGCTCCGTCTGCCCGACGGCGCCCTGACCATTACCGAAGGAACCTGGGAAAAAGGAGCCCATCCGGTCGTGGACTACTACATCTGGGGAGGAACCCTGCCACCCGATTGGGATGAGTCTACTGGTTTTATCACGGGCGAAAAAATAGCCCCCGAGCCTAAACTTCTGGAAGAAGCCCGCGGGTACCATATCTCTGATTACCAGCAGTATCTCGAAGACCAGTGGGTCAGGGAACTGAGAAGCAAATATCCTGTAAAAATCAACAAAAAAAACCTCAGGCTGCTGGCAGATGGTTAAACACCGGTTCTCATATTTTCTGGCCGGTTGGTTGACCCTGCTGGTCTCCTGCCACCTACCGTGGAGCTCCGACAGGATAGCCGTGGCCAAAGCTGGTGATGAGACCCTCTACCTCGATGAACTGGAGAGTCTCATTCCTGATGGCTCCAGCCAGGAAGACAGCCTGCTGATGGCTGAAGACTATATCAAGAAATGGGTTATCACCCGGCTGATGGTCAAAAAGGCAGAGGATAACCTCACCCTTTCACAACGCGACATCACCGCAGAACTGGAAGAATACCGCAACGCCCTGGTGACCTACCGCTATAAAAAGGCCCTTATGTCGGAAAAACTCGACACGGTCGTCACTCCCCAGGAGATTTCAGCCTTTTATGAGAAACACAAACTCAACTTTGCACTTACCTCTCCCCTTATGAAGGCGGTCTTTATTAAAATCCCCCTGGAAGTGTCGCAACCTGAAAAGGTGAAGGCTTTCTGCGGCAGCACCTCTCCCGGCGAACTCCGTGAACTCCAGGAATATTGCCTGCGCTATGCCGAAACCTATCATTTCTACACCGACCAGTGGGTCAACACCCGCCAACTCCTGCAAAACCTTCCCGGATATACCCCGGAAGAGGAGATCCGGCTTACCCCCGGTACCGCCCTGGAAAAACGGGATAACCATTACTATTACCTGATCTGCGTCCTCGGATTCCGCGCCAAAGGAGAATCCGCCCCCATGGATTATGTCCATGATAACATCCGCGACCTGATCATTAACACCAGAAAAACAACCTTTCTGAAAAAACTGGAAGAAGATATATATACCGAAGGAGCCAAAAATAAAAAATTCAGAATATATGAGATGGAATAGAAATAGCGGCCTTATCAGGGCCCTGAGTTTGGTTTTGTTGCTGACAGGAGTCATTCCGGGAAGAATCGCCCGGGCACAGGACCGGGTGGTGGATCAGATCACTGCGGTCGTGGGGAATAACATCATCCTCAAATCGGAAATCGAGGATATGTTTATTCAGCAGCAAGCCCAGGGCATCACCACTGAAGGCGACATGAAATGCGAAATCCTGGAGAACTTCCTGATTGATAAATTATTGGTTGCAGAAGCTCTTCTCGATACCGACATCGTGGTCACCGATAACCAGATCAACCAGAACCTGGACGCCACCTTGCAGCGTTATATCAGCTTTCTGGGTTCAGAAAAGGAGGTGGAGAATCACTTCAAGAAGCCTATCCCCCTGCTGAAAGCCGATATGCAGGAGGCCATTAAAAACCAGCTGCTCAGTCGGCAGATGCAGGATAAAATCATCAAGGATGTGACGGTGACCCCTTCGGAAGTGCGCTATTACTTCCGTAACCTGAAGGAGGAGGAGATTCCTTCCATACCGGTACAGTATGAGTATAAACAGATCATGCTGATCCCCGAGATCGATATAGAGGAGGAAAACCGGGTGAAGGCGCAGCTCAGGGATCTCAAAAAAAGAATTGAGGAGGGGTCCAATTTTGCCACCATGGCCGTGCTTTACTCAGAGGCGCCCGAATCGCGGCTGGGCGGGGAGATCGGTTACCTGGGAAGGGCCCAGCTCGACCCGGCCTATGCCGCAGCAGCCTTCAACCTGAAGGATGATAAGATCTCCAACGTGGTCAAAAGCGATTTCGGATACCATATTATCCAATTGGTCGACCGCAAGGGCGAAAAAATCAACACCCGCCATATTCTTATGCGGCCAAAAGTCTCCGCCGAAGCCCTCGAACAGGCTTCAGCCCGCCTCGACAGTATCGCCGACCTGATCCGCAAGGAGAAAATAACCTTCGACAACGCAGCGATGATGTTCTCACAGGATAAAAATACCCGCAACAACGGTGGACTGATGATCAATCCGGAGACGCTCTCCTCGAAGTTCAGCGTGGAAGAACTCGACCCTGATATCAGCAAGATCATCACTGCCATGAATATCAATGAGATTTCCAAGCCGTTTCAGACCGTCGACGAGAACTCACGGCAGACGGTATTTAAAATCATCAAACTGATCAACAAGTCAGAGGGACACCGGGCCAACCTGCAAAATGACTATCAGCAACTGGCGCAGCTCTATCTGGAGAAGAAAAAACAGGAAGTTCTGGAGAAGTGGATTGCCACCCAGCAAGCCAGGACCTATATCCGTATAGATCCTACCTATGCCAACTGCAATTTCAAGTTCAAGAACTGGATCAAATAAGGGAGAAGCTAGGTTTATGCAATACAGGAATGACGTGGAGGCGCTCGATGCGCTGCATGCCAAATACAGGGAACTTCACCAGGAGATCACCAAAGTGGTCTATGGTCAGGATGAGGTGGTGACCCAGGTTCTGAACACCCTTTTCAGCAAGGGCCATTGCCTGCTGATCGGAGTTCCCGGGCTGGCCAAGACACTCTTGGTCGTCACCATCGCCAGGGTGCTGGGTCTGAAATACAACCGTATTCAGTTCACGCCCGACCTGATGCCCTCTGATATCATCGGCACCGAGATTCTGGACAAGGATCGTCAGTTCCGGTTTGTGCAGGGCCCCATTTTCGCCAATGTGATCCTGGCGGATGAAATCAACCGTACCCCTCCCAAAACCCAGTCGGCGCTTCTCGAGGCCATGCAGGAGAGGGCAGTCACCTCGGCAGGCCACCATTTTGAACTGGAGCAGCCTTTTTTTGTGCTGGCGACCCAGAATCCCATTGAACAGGAGGGGACCTATCCCCTTCCCGAGGCTCAGCTGGACCGCTTTATGTTTTCGGTTTGGCTCGATTACCCCCGTTTTGAAGATGAACTGACGATCGTTAAGAATACCACTTCCACCTGGGAAGTGGATCTCCGGCCGGTGATCAATGGTGCGGAGATTCAGTTCTTCCAGGAGCTGATCCGTAAGATCCCTATCAATGACAGTGTGGTGAATTATGCCGTGAAGGTGGCTGCCCGGTCCCGCCCGGGAACGGACCATGCCGCACCTATGGCCACCCAGTATCTGAAATGGGGGGCCGGCCCCAGGGCTTCCCAGTACCTGGTCCTGGGCGCCAAAACCCATGCAGCCCTCCATGGCAAATACTCCCCCGACAGGGAGGATGTCCAGGCCGTAGCCCCTTCTATCCTCCGGCACAGGATCATCAAGAACTACAAGGCTGAAGCAGAAAATATACCCGTCGATGAAATCATTGCTGCCCTCCTCTAAATGAAGCCTCCCCGTTTTCATAGGATTCCGGAGCATCATGGAATGGCTCTCCTGTTATGGCTGCTGCTATGGGGGGTTCTCCCCCTGGGCGCACAGGAGAAAACCCGGCTGCCGGGGGAAACCCGCCATGATACGACGCTGATCCGGCCCGGAACAACGCCCCGCTCCACCGTGCCAGCCCCACCCTCCTCACCCGGAGTGCTCTCTGTTCCCGGCCAGAGCCTTCAGGATCCGGACAAAAAACGCATCGATATCGAACAGGCCGACTTTCTGGAGTTCAATGAGGCTATCGTGGCCAACGCCCAGCGGCTCATCGGCAATGTACGCATCCGCCACAATGAAGTCCTCATGTGGTGCGACAGCGCCTATGCCTACAACGGCACCAACCGCGTCGACGCCTTCGGCAATGTCCATATCAACCAGGGCGATACCGCCCACCTCTATGCTGACATGATTTACTATGACGGCGACCGGAGCTTCGCACGGGCCATCAAAAATGTCAGACTCGTCAACAAATCGACGACCCTGTTCTCCGACACCGTCGATTATGACCTGGTCCCCAACATGGGCTATTATGACGATAACGGTAAAATCATCGACAGCACCAACGTGCTGACCAGCCAGATCGCCCGCTACTTCGTCGATGAGGATATCGTCTATTTTTACCAGAACGTGGTGGGGTACAACGATAAATACCGCCTCGAGAGCGATACCGTCAAATACAACACCGCCACAGGCATCTTTTATATCCAGGGGCCCACCACCATCCGGGATTCGGTGAATACCATCTATGCCGAAGACGGCTGGTACGACTCCCGCACAGGAGAAGCCCAACTCCTGAAAAATCCACTCGTCTACAATGAAAAACAGCAAATGAAGGGCGATGTGATCGACTACGACCGAAACAAAGGGTATGGGAAAGCCCGGGGAATGATAGAGATCATCGATATTGACAACAATATAATTGTCAAAGGGCGGAATGCCTGGTTCGACGAAATCACCGAAACCGCCTTCATCACCGATTCAGCCCTCTTCATCATGGTCAGTGAGGGAGACTCCCTCTTCCTCCATGCCGATACCCTGAAAACCGTGGCTGACACGATCCCCGATGAGAAGATCATCAAGGCGTTCAATGGAGTGAGGTTCTACCGTACCGACCTGCAGGGGAAATGTGACTCCCTGGTCTACTTCAGCCGTGATTCCACCATCCAGTTGCACAGGGAACCGGTCCTCTGGTCAGAAATCCACCAGATGAGCGCAGATTATATCGAAATGATGACCTATAACCCAGCCCCCGATGAGGTCCACCTGCGCAACAACGCCTTTATTATTTCCCGGCAGGATTCGGTGATGTTTGACCAGGTGAAGGGTAAAAACATGACGGGTTTTATCGTCAACGAGCAACTCGATCACATCTTTGTAGATGGCAACGGGCAAACCATCTATTATGCCCGCGACAAGGGAAACACCATTGGCCTCAACAGGGCCGAGAGCAGCAAGCTGGCGATTCAGTTCAGGGAGGGTAAAGCCCACAGGATCTCCTTTCTGGGCAATCCCGAGGGGAAGCTGACCCCCATTCCCCAATTGAGTGACGAAGAGCGTCATCTGGCCGGTTTTGACTGGAAGGAGAAGATCAGGCCCCTTTCCAGAGAGGATATCTTCCGTAAAACGTCCCCCTCATCGGTGGCCCCCTCTTCCCAGCCAGAGGAGCCCGAGACGGCGCCCTCTTCCCAGCCAGAGGAGCCGGCGCTAGTGCCGGCAGGTGAAGAGAAATAGGCTACCGGGAGACCACCCGGCGCCCAAATGGGGTAATGGCCAACGACATCAGCTTGAAATGCTGCCGCCCCCAGGGAATACCTACGATGGTCAGGCAGAGCAACAGGCCGAAAACCAAATGGATCAGGGCAATCCAGAAACCTGCCACGATCAGCCAGATCAGATTCATGAGGGTGGAGAGACATCCAGGGGCCCACTCCTTCAGCTCCCAGCTCTTCCCAAAAGGCCAGAGGGTGACCTCCGCCAGCTTGAAAGCCTGTAATCCAAAGGGTATCCCCACAATGGTCAGGCACAGCAGCAGACCTCCGATCACGTATCCAAAAAAGGACTCCAGGCCCCCGAACAGCAGCCAGATGATATTTCCCAGAATTTTCATGGTTCTCTTTCTTTCGAAAATTGGTCTTCACCGATCACCCCACCATTACAACCGCACGGAAAGATATTTAAAATCTCCTCTTTCTTCTGCTCCGGCCGACCGGAAAAAAACCCGGCCATTCCTCCCGGGCTATGGTTCTATCGTTTACCTCCTCACTCGCAGCTCCTAAGAGGATCAACCTCCGCTGCCCGGGCCATGGTCCTGCCTTTCAATCCGGCATGAATTCTCCCGTGTCAAAAATCATCAGACTTTCTGCAGTTTCCATCTGCCTTTGCGGAAATACCACCAGGCCGCTACGGCGATCAGGGATTCAGCTGTCACAATGGCCCAACAGGTTCCCGCCAGTTCCCCCTTCAGGGTAAAGGCAAAGATCCAGGCCAGAGGGATTTCAGTCAGCCAGAATCCGAAAAAGAAAATGATGGTGGGTGTGATGGTATCCCCACTCCCGTTGAAGGCCTGGACCATGACCATGCTCAGGCCGTAGAATGCAAAACCGAGACTGATGATACGCAGGGCATCCGTACCCTGGTGAAGCACGCCCGGATCGTTGCTGAAGAAGCCGATAAAAGTATCGGAGAAGAGGACCAGAATGAGGCCAATGAGGCCCATCATGATCATATTGACATAGCTGGTGATCCAAACTGATTTCTCAGCCCGGTCGGGGAAGCCGGCGCCCAGGTTCTGCCCCACCAGGGTGGCAGCGGCATTGCTGATTCCGGATGCCGGCAGGAGGGCAAAAACAACCACCCTGATCGCGATGGTGTACCCGGCCACCGCCAGCGATCCATACACGGCGATGATGCGAACCAGGAAGATCCAGGAGGAGGTGGCGATCAGGTTCTGAAAGATCCCCCCCATGGAGACTTTCACCAGTTCACCCATGATCTGTGACCGGACCCTGAAATCGGAGAGCCTGACAGCAATCCGGTGGTGACCGCCAAAGAGCAGGTACAACTGGTAGAGCACCGCTATCCCCCGGCCGGTAGCCGTTGCGATGGCGGCCCCCTTGATGCCCATGGCCGGAACCGGACCGAAACCAAAAATAAACAGGGGATCCAAAACGATGTTGATCAGGTTGGCCACCAGAATAACCCGGAAGGAAATGGCGGCATCTCCCGAACTTCTGAAAATGGCGTTGATGATGAACAACAGCATGACAATCCCATTGGATCCGAAGATGATGGCCGGATAAAGGGCGTATTCGGCTGCGGCTTCCTCTGTGGTGCCCATCAGAACCAGAAACTCCCGGGCCCAAAAGATGCCCGGCAGCGAAATCAGCAAAGAGATCAACAGGGCCACCAGGATGGACTGAACGGCAGCGGTACCGGCACCCCGGGGATCCTTCTCCCCGATCCGGCGGGCGACCAGCGCCGTCGTGGCTACCCCCAGTCCCGACGCGATCGAATATACGATGGTCATCACCGACTCGGTCAACCCTACCGCGGCAATGGCATCTGCCCCCAACCGCGATACAAACCAGATATCGGCAATGGCAAAGAGCGACTCCATGACCATCTCCAACACCATGGGAATGGAAAGAATGAAAATGGCCTTCCCTACACTGCTCTCGGTGAAATCCCGCTCCGTGCCTGCTATCGCTTCCCTGATGTCGTGCCACAAAGAACCATTGTCCCCACCGGAAAAAACGCCGTTCGGGCTTATACGCTTTTCAGCCATGAATTAAAATACCAGGAATTGAATCAGGAGTGAAAGGTCAGGATGGTTTTCCTGATCAGGGTCAGTTTTTCCAGAAGGGGTTCCAGGAGGTCAAGCCGGAGCATGTTGGCCCCGTCGGATTGGGCGGCGGCCGGTTTGGGATGGGTCTCTAAAAAGAGGCCATCGACTCCCACGGCGATGCCAGCCCGGGCGATGGTCTCTATCAGCCGGGGTTGGCCCCCCGTGACGCCGCCAGCCTGGTTGGGTTGCTGCAATGAATGGGTGATATCAAGCACCACAGGGCACCCCAACGCCTGCATCTCCGGAATCCCCCGGTAGTCGACGACCAGGTCCTGGTAACCAAACATGGCTCCCCGCTCGGTCAGCAGGATACGGTCATTGCCCGAATCCCTGACTTTGCCTACGGCGAACTTCATAGCCCCCGGCGAGAGAAACTGCCCTTTTTTGATGTTGACGACTTTGCCCGTTTCCGCGGCGGCTACCAGCAGGTCGGTCTGCCTGCACAGAAAAGCAGGAATTTGTAACACATCGACATAGGCTGCAGCCATCGCCGCCTCTCCGGCAGCATGAATATCAGTGACCACAGGAACACCGTACCGATCCCCCACCTTCCGGAGAATCTCCAGCGCCTTGATATCACCAATCCCCGAAAAGGAATCGATCCGCGACCGGTTGGCCTTCCGGTAGGATCCCTTGAAAATCCAGGGGATCTGCAGCTTATCGGTGATTCCGGCGATCACCCCGGCAATCTCCAGGGCCATCTCCTCTCCTTCAATAGCACACGGCCCGGCCATCAGGAGAAAATTCCCCGATCCGGTATGTTTCAGCTTTTCTATCGCGGGCAACATCATGGCAGTCAATTTTTTGGGAAAGATATTAAAAAGCAGCTATTCTAATGTTAAAACTTACGGTCCAACCTACAGTAATTGATTCAAATTTAAATAACTACTCGAATCCTTTTATACTTTTGCAGCCCTATTCAAAGAAAATGGAAGAAATCAGAAACGTAGCCGTAATCGCTCATGTTGACCACGGCAAGACCACGCTCGTGGACCGCATATTGTACCAGGTCAAACTTTTCCGCGACAACCAGGAAGTCAGGGAGCTGATCCTCGACAGCAATGATCTGGAGCGGGAAAGAGGGATCACCATCCTCTCCAAAAATGTCTCCGTACGTTACAAAAATGTAAAGATCAATGTTATTGACACTCCTGGCCACTCCGATTTCGGTGGGGAGGTAGAGCGGGTGCTCAACATGGCCGACGGGGTATTGCTCATCGTCGATGCCTTTGAAGGGCCCATGCCCCAGACCAGGTTCGTGCTCCAGAAAGCTCTCGAGCTGGGGTTAAAACCACTGGTGGTCATCAACAAGGTAGACAAACCCAATTGCAACCCGGAAGAAACCCATGAAAAGGTTTTCGACCTCATGTTCAGCCTCGATGCGACCGAGGAGCAGCTTGATTTTCCCACCGTCTATGGGTCTTCGAAACTAGGATGGATGGGACCCGACTGGAAAAATCCTACGGAAGATATCAGCTATTTGCTGGATACGATTATTTCCTACATACCGCCGGCCAGGTACGCCGAAGGAACCCTTCAGATGCGGATTACTTCCCTTGATTACTCCTCCTATGTGGGGCGGATCGCCGTGGGGAAGGTCAGCCGCGGGGAGCTCATCCCCGGCAGCACGGTGACTCTGGTCAAACGCGACGGGAGCATGGTTAAAAACACGGCCAAGGAGGTCTATCTCTTTGAAGGCCTGGGCAAGGAAAAAACCAAGAAAAATGTAAGGTCAGGGGAAATCTGCGCGATCTTCGGCCTCGAGAATTTCGAGATTGGCGACACCATCGCCGACGCACTGGAACCCGAAGGGCTCTCCCCCATCACCGTCGACGAACCGACCATGAGCATGGTTTTTGCCTCCAACAACTCGCCATTTTTCGGGAGGGAGGGCATATTTGTCACCTCCAGGCAGTTGCGCGACCGCCTTTACAAAGAGACAGAAAAAAACCTGGCCCTCAGGGTGGAAGATACCGCCTCTGCCGACACCTTTATGGTCTTTGGCCGGGGAATCCTCCACCTTTCGATCCTTATCGAGACCATGCGGCGGGAAGGCTATGAATTGCAGGTAGGCCAGCCCCGTGTCATCGTCCGGGAGATCGACGGCATCAAATATGAACCCGTAGAAGCCCTGACCGTTCAGGTCCCCGAAGCTTTCGCCGGCAAGGTGATCGAACTGGTCTCCCAGCGCAAAGGAGAGATGACCCTCTTTGAAATTAAAAACGAAAGAGCCCATCTGGAGTTTTCCATTCCCTCCAGGGGCATCATCGGTATGCGAAACCAGATGCTCACGGCTACCGAAGGGGAAGCCATTATGGCCCACCGCTTCAAGGACTACGAACCCTGGAAAGGGGAAATCGGCATCCGCCGCAACGGCTCCCTCATCGCCCTGGAAACAGGAACTGCCATTGCCTACTCCATCAACAAACTTCAGGACCGGGGTAAATTCTTTATTTTTCCTGGGGAGGAGGTGTATGCCGGACAGGTCATCGGGGAAAACACCCGTTATGACGATCTCACCGTCAATGTAGCCATCACCAAAAAGCTGACCAACATGCGGGCTTCCGGGTCCGATGACAAGGCTATCCTGAGTCCGCCCATCCGTTTCTCCCTCGAAGAGGCCATGGAGTACATCGCCAGTGATGAATTCATTGAGATAACGCCCAAATCCATGCGCCTGCGGAAAATCCTCCTGGATGAGACCGACCGGAAACGGGCCAAGAAGCAGGAAGCCTAATAGGTATAGCTGACGAAGGCGAACTTTTTGGAATCAGGACTCCAGGAGGGCACATTCAGGGTCCCCTGGCCCCCATAAAGGAAAGCCACCGTTTTCACCTCACGCCCCCCATCCATCGCCATCATGCGAAGCATCACCCGTTTGTTGCGCGGATGATCACCGGGCGCCACCTCCGGAAGATAGGAGATAAACAACAGCCACTTTCCATCAGGGGAAGGATGGGCAAACCAGTTGTTGTATTGGTCATGGGTGACCTGTTGCTGGTCACTGCCATCAGGTTTCATCCTCCATATCTGCATGGTACCGCTGCGGACCGAATTGAAATAGATATATGTTCCATCGGGGGTATATTCGGGCCCGTCATCCAGCCCTTCAGCGGTGGTCAGCCGGATCTCCTCCCCTCCCCGGGCAGGGATTTTATAGACATCGTAATTTCCGTTTCTTTCGGCACAATAGGTCAGCCAATTTCC
>ERZ1645192.3061-NODE-3061-length-13754-cov-4.247025_pt1 | contig 13754 bp, 15 predicted proteins | sample MGYA00575354_ERZ1645192 | MGnify/ENA primary metagenome ERZ1645192 (study PRJEB40844, sample SAMN11349763) | freshwater sediment metagenome | isolation source: river sediment | host: Sediment | place: India: Faizupur Khadar , New Delhi | collected 2017-02-21 ... | reverse complement strand
AGTCCCATTAATAATTCTTCTGTTCTTACCTATGACAGAGGTCCTAAAAGTGTTTTTGATTGGTTTTATCCTATTCGGAATCTGGGGACTAATTGACGTAGTCGTTTTCACAAATGGATTTAAGAACAATGAGAAGATGAAAGCTTTTCAGGAGACTTTTGAATGGCGTCTTGGGAAGTTAATCTTCTCCATTTTCCTTAATATTGGTGTAATGCTACTTCTGTACAAAACAGGATATATTGAGAAATTAAATTTTACAAGCAATCTGGCTGTAAACTTTACTCCAATTATCGCAATACTTAGTGGAGTTGTGGGGCAGTTTGCTATTTATTCGGCAGAATTAACTGATGGAGCAGATGGATTAATGATTGGAATTATGACAATCATTACAATCTTTTTTTCTTTTTTACTTGTTTTACAAGGACAGTATGAATTTCTGCCCATTTTATTTATAATCCTCGGTGTTGAGATTATAGATTTATACTTCAATATTCCTCCTGCAAGATTCTGGAATGGTGGACCAGGAGCTATGCCTCTTGGTTTTACAATGTTTTTTATCGCATTAGTTACAAACAATTTGATTCCTTACATATTCATGTCACTAATAACATGGATAATTATGCTATCTAGCTTTATCCAAATGGTAAGCCTTAGATTTTTCAACAAAAGGGTTTTTAAAATCGCTCCAATTCATCACCATTTTCAGGCAAATGGATGGCCACAATACAAAGTTGTTATGAGATTTTGGTTGTTCACCCTTGCTACAAGTATTGTAGGCTTTTATTTGGGAATCATTTAATTGCTACTTACACTCTACAGATCCATTGTTGCAAGAGCATAATTTACCCTGTTCTTGAGCACTAAAAGTATCATTCCCTCCATAAAGAATTCCATTATACACACAGGAATTAAGAAGATTAGAGCTTCCATCTTCCCCTATGTATAATATTTCGAAATTTTCGTCTACCAAAACATCAGAATTACTTAATTCAAAAGTGTTAGAAACTAAACAATTTTTTGTGTAAACACCTTCCTCAAAGGCTGTAATAGTAAACAATTGTAGTTTGTTTTCTTCAATTTGATAATAAGCTGCCTGATTTGGAGCTTCATAATCTTTCGTACACCAAACCTCCCTTTCTATTACTACCCTTAATTTGTCACCATTTTGTGTGACATCTACTGTCCTAACATTTGAGAATAAGGGTTTCTCAGAAACTAGTGTGTTTTGAAATTTGTAAGTAAAAGAAAGATTATCAGTTAAATATGTAGATTGTGTTAGGTTATCCGAAACCGCATCATCATCACAAATCAACAATCCTTCCGAAGAACATATGCAATTTTTTCCATCTTCTGAAATTGAATCACCAACTGAAACAATTTTCCCATTGTAATTACATTGTGACAACCTAGAAGAATCAATAAGTTTGTATGCAACAACACCTACTGAAAGTAAGAAGATAAAAACGGTAATAAGCAGCATCCAATTCGAACCTGATTTTTTTCCCATCTCTTTAATATTTTACCATATTATGATTTTAAAAAGCATCAAATAATATTTTTCATTTCTATGGTAGAATACCCCTATGCATGATTCACACATTCATTTAGCTATGGAACCCCTAAAAGGCAACTATCAAGATGTTATCGATCTGTTTCTTCGTGATAATGGAAAGTATATTCTTACACAAGGGACTGATTTAGTAGACTTTGACGACAATTTCCAAATTGCAGAGAAAATTAACAAATTGCACCCGAATACTGTTCAAGTTGCCATAGGACTACACCCTACATTCTTTGAAGAGATTACTCTCTCTCTTGGAATACAAGAGGAAATTTTTGAGAAGTGCCAAAAGAAAATGGTTCTGTATAATGAGATTTTTAACAAGAAAAAAGATGAAATCTCCGCAATTGGAGAGTGTGGTCTTGATTATTACCAATTTTCCTTAAATAAAGAATATTCCGAAGATCAAAAGGAGCAATTAAAAGAAGTGCAAAAAATTATGTTTAGAAATGAAATTCGGTTAGCTACTGAGAACTCATTACCAATGAGTATTCATTCAAGAGATATTAATGGAAGTAAAGAGTGTCTTGCAGATACAATTAGGATAATTGCTGAAGAAGGGAAGGGTACTGTTAGAGGCTCTTTTCATAGCTACACAGGCAACATTTCACAACTTCACCAGATATTAGATCTTGGGTTTCATATTGGCTTCAATGCGATAATCACTTACAAGAGTGGAGAAAGTGTTAGAGAAATACTTAGAGAAACCCCTCTTGATAGAATTCTTTTTGAAACAGATGGACCATTTCTTCCTCCACAATCTGTTAGAAAAAATAAAAAGATAAAGGAAAAATTCGCACAACCTAAAGATATCCGAGAAATTATGCAAATTGCATCCCAAGTAAAAGATTTAAGTATGGAGAAATTAGAAGAGGCTACTGATAAGAATTACCAAATCCTCTTCACCTAAATATACATACAAATTCTCCATGAGGATTTTTCTCAAAGTTTCTTTTTTCTAATTCATATAGAACATTAGAGATATTCCCTTTAAAACTTTCTTCTCTCATCTTTGAAATATCTTTCGCAAGAAAAACATCTCTATCTCCAAATTCGTTTAATATCAACCTTAGTAATCTAATTAATCGCTGTGGAGATTCGTATATAACTACTGAATTCTCGAGATGTAAATAATCCTTTAATATTTTCTTTCTTCTTTCCTCACTTTTAGGAAGAAATCCTAAAAAAACGAATCTGTCTGTTGGTAAACCAGACACAGAGAGGGCAGATGTAACGGCTGATGGTCCTGGAATGGATATCACAGAATAATCTCTTTCTAACAGCTCCTTCACTAAACGAAAACCAGGATCAGAAATTAGAGGAGTTCCTGCATCAGAGATTAATGCTAAATCCATACCCATATCTAACTTTTCAAATATCTTACCTATCATTCTCTCATGGTTCTGGTCTCTATAGGAAATTAGTGGACTATTGATTGAATATTTATCAAGCAATTTTTTACTTTCCCTTGTGTCTTCTGCAAGAATAAAAGTGACTTCTTTTAATATTCTAATCGCTCTTAATGTGATATCTTCAAGATTACCTATTGGTGTGGCAACTACATATAATTTACCTTTTTCCATTTATTTGTTATTTAAATTTATAATACTATTAAGAATTCTATCAATATTCTCTTCAGAAATTTCCTCAGACTTAAAAGCTCTTTCAGATAAATAATTACCAATCTTAAACCTTCTTAATTCTACAGCAGTAGCATACGCTCCTGATTGTATTCCCAAATCATTAATTAATGTCCTTACATATGTCCCAGATGAACAAAGAATCTTAAAAGTAACGAATGGCCAATTATAGTTTAAACATGAAAATTCAGAAATATTAATAGCCCTAGAATTGATTTGGACTTCTTTACCATCTCTCGCATATTCATATGCTTTTTTACCTTTTATTTTAATTGCAGAATAAGATGGAGGAACCTGTTGGATTTCTCCCAAAAAATTCTTTTTAATTATTTCCTCTAAAGAGTCTTTTGGAACAACCATGCCTTTATTATCCTCAAGTACTTTCTTCCCTGTAATATCTTGAGTATCTGTAGCATAACCAAACTCTGCTTTTACAATATATCCTTTTTCAAGTTGTAAAATATCTTCCATAAGTTTTGTACCTCTACCAAGGAGTATTATCAATAACCCAGTAGCAAAAGGATCTAAAGTTCCAGCATGACCAATCTTTTGACCTTTTGGAAGAATTTTTTTTAATTTCCTAATAACATCATACGATGTAATACCCTTCTCCTTGTCTATTAGTAAAATTCCATCTATCATATACCTAATTATATATTATTATTCTCTATTCATGTTAAATGGAATTACAATTGGTGTAATAGTAACCGGAGTAATGCTTTTTGCTGGTTTAATTATCACAATAATCATAAATTCCTTATTGGCTCCTACAAAGAAAACTCCACAAACAGTTATTCCAGAAATTATTGAGCTTATGAATCTTAATAAAAATGACAAGTTTTTAGATTTGGGCTGTGGAGTAGGGGATATAGTACTGGAAGCATATAGGATTTCTCAGTGTAAATGTTTTGGCTATGATATTTCCCCTATTATGATAATTATCGCCAGAACAAAAAGAATTTTACATTTCCCAATGTCTAAAGATATTGTATTTGAAGGGGAAAATCTTTTTGAGCTTAAATTTAATGACTTTACTAAAATATATTGCTATCTAGATGATAAGACGATGAATGCATTAAAAGGGAAAATTATGAAATATGTTAAAAATGGTGGAGTATTGTATAGCTACAAATATGGTATTGACGGATTGAAGAGTGAGAAGAAAATCAAATTGAGTGATAACGAATATTTATATATTTATGGAGAATTGAAAAAAGATTAGGGTTTTTTGGAGGGAACAATTAAAAATAAGCATAAAGCTCAATTAGATTGTTCCCTCCATTGGGTTCTACCGGTTACATATATGAGTCTGTCAAAAACAAAATCAAAAGAATAAGAGGGAGAAACTTTAGTAAGGACAGAGCCAAATTAATTAGGCCAAGGCCAAATTTTCCCTTTTCCACTTTACCAAGCGAAAAATTACTAACTTCAAGAATAATCGCAAGGATAAAAGCAAATGTTGCTCCTCTTAGAAACAAGCCAAAAGGAAAAGATCCTTGGCCTCTGTTAAGGGTATACACGAGAAAAGTACTCACGTATATTCCTATTTGGACCAAATTGACCCAAAGTTTCCCTTGGTTTTTCCCGATCTGGTAAGCCTCGATTATTACTTCGAGTACCATTAGGTATACAAAAACAATATCCCAGTTCATTTTTCTCCTTTACTTAAAAGAATGGAATCGCCATAATGACAAATCCAATCACGACGAGAATTGTCCCAACAACTGAGTTGCTAGTTTCTTGTCCGTTAGAAATAATCTTCCTCCGGTTTAAACTTTTCGCCCATGTTAGGATTAATGCTCCAAACAAAAAGACAAAAAAACCAATTGAAAACAAGTTTTTCATCTATTCTCCTTTTCTATATCATTTTTAGTAAAACCCAAAATACCCTCAACAGATGTTAAGAAGATATTGGGTTTTACTAATTTGAAATAGGGTAGAACCTTTTTAAAGAGCAGTTGATACCATAAAAGGTACCTACTTACATTATACTATAGGTTGTACATTTTCTCAATAGTGAGGATAGGAAAGAGAGTCTTCTTACGAAATAAAATCGTATAGAGATGAAGACTCTCTTTAATCTGTTCTTTACGGTTTGATATTCACTACCTACTTAGAGATCCAAATCATCTTCCAATTCATCATCCGATTCAAGATCTTCAAGATAACATCCTAATTCGACATTAATGTCGAATTCATCTGAAGGAAGAGAGTCAAAAAAATCTGTGATTGTACCATAATCAATACATTCTCCGACAGAAAGGAAATTCATACGACCATTTTCATCGACATTTACAAGGAAACTGAAACTAGGATTACCTCCTTCTGTTTTGAAGTTTTCTTGCTGTAGCACCTTGCTAAGCCATTTAAAATTCCATGGTGACAACTCTACAGAGAGAGAGAGATACCCCTTTTCCTTTAAGTCTTCTGCAATATCCGAATCTACAACAGCAATAAGTAACTTTTCCATGTTTCTCCTTTTTTCTAATACCGTAAAGAGCAAGAACAGGATACATTCTAACACAAAATGTGCTCTCTTTAAAGGTATATTAATGATATAATGGGGCATGAATCCACATGAACCACTTGCATCCAAATACAGACCTAAAACTCTTGATGACTTTGTTGGGCAGGAACATTTGGTTGGAGAAAATGGTCCGATTAGAAAATTCCTAGAATCAGGCAAAATTCCTTCTATGATATTTTGGGGACCTCCAGGTACAGGGAAAACCACATTAGCATATATTCTTTCCTTAAATCTTTACTACGATTTTCATAGAATGCAAGCAGTCAACAGTGGTAAAGATGCTTTAAGAAAGGTAATAAAAGTGGCAATGGCCAATCAACAATACGGGAAAAAAACAATCCTTTTTCTAGATGAAATCCATAGATGGAACAAAGCACAACAAGATGCTCTTTTACCATATGTAGAGAAAGGAATAATTACACTAATAGGTGCAACAACAGAGAACCCCTCTTTTACGATAATTTCAGCTCTCCTCTCAAGAACTAAGGTGTTTGTATTTAAACAACAAACTGAAGAAGATATTGAGAAACTCCTGAGTAAGATATCTAAGAAAGAGTACCCTAATATAAAGATTTCTAAGAAAGTCCTTCAACAAATGGCTAATCTTGCGAATGGAGACATCCGCTCAGGTCTAAATATTCTTGAGATGAGTGCTACATTAGCGAATACAGAAGCTTCCAAGAATGGGAAAGCAGAAGTAAAAGAGAAAACCTTAATTGAGACTGTTCAAAAACCAGTATATTATGACAAGACGGGTGAAGAGCATTACAACATCATATCCGCAATTCATAAATCTATGAGGTCATCGAATCCAGATGCTGCCTGTTATTGGGTAGGAAGAATGTTGGCAGGCGGAGAAGACCCATTGTATATTGCTAGAAGAATGTTAAGATTTGCTAGTGAAGATATTGGGAATGCTGATCCTCAAGCCTTAATTTTAGCCAATTCCGTTTACGATTCTTGTCAAAAAATTGGTATGCCTGAATGTGAGATATTTTTAATGCAATTAGCCATATACCTTTCAAAAGCACCAAAGGACAACACTGCATATGTAGTTGAAGAGCAAGTAAAACAAGATATTGAGGAATTTGGAAATCTACCAGTACCTTTAAATATTCGAAATGCAGAAACAAAATTAATGAAGGAAATGGGGTATGGAAAGGGATATGAATATGATCATGAGCTTCCAAACAAGAAATCCGACCAACAATGTATGCCAGATAAATTAATAAAAAGAAAATATATTCATTAAACTCTATCTCTTTTGTGGAAAGTTAAGAAGATTGAATATATAATTAGGAAATGGAAATAAAAAAAGACAATCAAATAATTGAAAGGATACTTAACAAAGGGGTAGAGCAAATCCTCCCTTCTAAGGAGGTACTCAGAGAAAAATTACTCTCAGGAAAAAGGTTAACTGTATACCAAGGTTTTGACCCAACGGCACCTTCACTTCATATTGGACATACTGTGGGAATGAGAAAATTGGAAGACTTTAGGAAGCTTGGTCACAAAGTTATCTTTTTGATAGGAGACTTTACAGCTAGAATTGGTGATCCATCAGACAAGAAGGAAGCTAGAGAATCAGCTAGAAAAATTTTAACAAAAGAAGAAGTTGAGTCAAATTTGAGAAATTATGTTGAGCAAGCGTCCCACATAATTGATATCAAGAACAAAGAGAATCCTGTTGAAATAAGATATAACAGTGAATGGCATGACAAATTAACCTTTTCCGAGGTTATTACCCTTGCTTCAGAATTTACTGTACAACAGATGATAAAACGAAGCATGTACCAACAAAGAATTAAGGAAGATAAACCAATTTTTCTTAACGAATTTCTCTATCCAATTATGCAAGGATACGACTCAGTTGTCATGGATGTAGATGTCGAGGTTGGAGGCAATGATCAATTGTTCAATATGCTCGCAGGTAGAGATATGGTTTTAAATCACCTAAAGAAAGATAAGATTGTTTTAGCCGGTAAATTGCTTGAAACAGCAGATGGAAATAAAATGGGTAAATCAGAAGGGAACATGGTAAGGTTAGACGACACACCCGAAGAGATATATGGGAAGATAATGTCCTTTGAAGATAATCAAATTCTCTTGTCCTTCGAAATTTTAACAAATGCGTCAATGGATGAACTCGATTTGTACAAGAAAAGAATTGAAAGTGGAGAGAACCCAATGGTACTTAAAAAAGAGTTGGCCTACAAAATTACCTCAGAGATTAAATCGGAAGATGAGGCAAAGAAAGCTGAATTATTCTTCGAATCGATTTTTCAGAAAAAGAATCTAAACACCGAAATACCAGTAATTAAAATTAAAAAGGACCCTCTAACCCTTGTAAATCTAATTTACGACAGTAAATTTGCCAAAAGCAAAGGAGAAGCAAGAAGATTGATTGAGCAAGGCGCTGTGTATATTAACGGAGAAAGACATTCCGTTTTCGATGAACATATTGATTTAAGAAACTCCCCAACAACTCTTAAAGTAGGAAGGCAAATAGCCAAGATAGAAATTCAATAAAATGGAAAAACAAACATCAACTGGTGTACTAAAAAGCAGGCTATACTCCCTAGCTCCTTTGAATTTTACAAAGGATTTAAAAGAAGCTGTCTCATATGCCGAGGAAAAATACAAATGCAAAACTAGATTCAATGGAGTTCCAATGATAAATCATGTCCTCGAAATTGCAATTTCTCTTCTAGAAAAAGGACTAGATTTAAATACTGCAATCGCAACTCTGTTGCATGAGATTGAACTTAACGAAACAATAGAAGAAGAAATCCACAAGTATTTTTCTGACGATGTAATGGAAATTCTTAATGGTATTAAGAAAATTAAAAGAGGGACAGATAGTGTCGACACTAATCCTGAAATAATTATTAAATATGTTCTAAATGTTTCTAAGGATTTAAGACCATTATATTTAAAAATATATGACACACTACACGATATTCGCTCTTTTGATGAAATCCCAGATGAGCAGAAAAAAAGCAAACTTTTTAAAGCATTAAATATTTACGGGGTTTTAGCTGAGTATCTTTATCTGGAAGATTTAAAAAAAGAACTCGAAGAGAAAGCATTTTCATACTATCTTCCGATTGAGTATAGAAGTATCTCAAAAAAAATGGAGTCATTGGGCATCTCAGAAGAGCTCTTAGAAAAATACAAAAAAGAGATACTCCTAAGAATCAGAGAATCAAGAATTAAGGCCCGTATTGAGCAAAGGATAAAGAGTAAATACAGTATTTACAAAAAATTAAAAAAATATGAGAAAGAATGGATAGACCCCAATATTGGTAGACTAGATGATCTAATAGCTTTTAGAATTATTACTTCCGATATAGATTCCTGTTACGAGATACTTGAAAAGTTGATGGATAAGGGAGAAATAATTGAAGAAAGATTTGATGACTACATATCAAATCCAAAACCAAACGGATACAAAGCAATTCAATTCCCAATATGTTTCCCTCAAATATCCAAAATGAATATTGAGCTTCAGATAGTAACTGAGGATATGTATAAAGAGAATACTTTTGGGAAAGCTTCTCATATAGCCTACAAAGCAAGTCAATTAAGATATGCAAAGCCAACTAACAAATATGATTGGGTTAAAAAAATTCAGGATGAAATTGAAAAAAGTAAAATTGAGAATAAAAAATCTAAATCATTCCCAATAAGATGTAAGATCTTTGATGATGAGGTTTTTGTATTTACTCCAAAAGGGAAAATAATAGCACTTGATAAAGGAGACACCGTATTGGATTTTGCTTTTAGACTTCACACAGATATAGGTAACAAGGCCGAAAGTGCAAAAGTAAATGGATTACCAGCCAAATTAGCTCAGAAACTAGTTACGGGAGATACTGTAGAGATAAAAGTTAATAAAAATAAATCCTATCAAAAAGATACCACCCTAGAATACGCAAATTCGAGAAGCACAAAAAACAAAATAAGAAAAAATATGAAAGAAAGGGTTAAATAAAAAAACAAAAAGTTATACAATAAGAAGATGAAAAAGAAAACTCGAGGAAAAGTAACAAAATTAATAAACATAATCATGGCAGTCGTATTACTTGCAAGTATAGTAGTCCCAATGATTATTGTATTAACTTCTCTCTAAAAATGTTAAATAAAGATACAGATATTAGCCAATTAAAAGGTGTTGGCCCTAGATCTGAATATTTATACAGAAAGCTAGGGATTAATACTGTTAGAGACCTTCTTTCCCACATTCCATTTAGATATCAAGATTCTTCTAACATTATTTCAATTAAAGCTTTCAAGGAATTAAAGGAAGGAACATTTATCGGTGAGATAGAAGATGTAAAAACAACCTATTTTAGGAAAAAAATAACGACAGTAAAAGTAAAAGATGATTCTGATAGTATAAGATTAGTATTTTTCAATCAAGCATATCTTCAAAAGACTTTTAAGAAAAATGATGTCTATCTTTTTGATGCAAAAATTACCGAAAAAAATGGTAGAAAAAATGTATATAATCCGAAATTTGAGAAATTCAAATTAGATAAGAAAAACCAATTGCATGTTGGGAAAATCGTTGGAATATACCCAGAAACCAAGGGGCTATCTTCCGCAATGCTCAGAAGAAGAATCTCTGAATTAAGAGATGAAATACAGAATATTTTTAATGACCCAATAAGAGAATATAACCCACCCTTACTTAGCCTAGAGAGTGCAATTGAGAAGATTCATTTTCCAGAAGAAATAAAAGATACTGAAGATGCAAGAGAGAGACTAGCATTTGATGAAATGTTAAAAGTAGGAATTAAAATTGAAAAAGAGCACATGAAAAGAAGAAAACAAAAAGGCATTCCTATTCCTCTTAACTCAAATCTAATTAACAGCTTTATTCTTTCCCTCCCATATAAACTTACCAATGATCAAGCCAAAGCAATGGAAGAAATATTAGATGACTGCACAAGAAAAAGACCTATGAATAGACTACTAAACGGAGATGTTGGGAGTGGAAAAACAGTAGTTGCTGCTTCTGCAGTATTGAATTGTGTAAAAAGTGGTTTTTCAGCAATAGTTCTGGCACCAACAACCGTATTGGCAAAACAACATTTTGATACCTTTTCAAAACTCTTCAAAAATTTTGGAGTAAATATAGAACTTTGTATCTCTACAAAGAACGATATTTCCTCTTCAAACAATAAATTAATAATTGGAACTCATGCCATTTTGTACAACAAAGTCCTTCCAAGTGACTTAAACCTAGTGGTTATCGATGAACAGCACAGGTTTGGTGTAGAACAAAGACAATATTTCAAACAAGAGAGAGATAACTCTCCTCATCACTTAACAATGACAGCAACTCCAATTCCAAGAAGCTTAACTGAGATTTTTTTCGGTGGACTCGATGTGTCAGAGATTAGAGAAAAACCAAAAAACAGAATTGAAGTCAAAACATACTATACACCTTTGAAAAAAAGAATAGAGTGTTTTAAATGGGTAAGAGAGAAAATTCTTTCGAGCGAAAAGAATGATCAAGCATTCTTCATTTACCCTTTAATCGAAGAGAGTGATAAATCTACAAGAAAATCAATTTTGAATGAGTACAAAACTATAACTAAGATTTTTGAAGGATTAAATGTCCAATATCTTCATGGCAAGTTAAAAGAGGAAGAAAAAAGTAAATTACTTAATGATTTTAAAGAGAAGAAAATCAATGTACTTATTTCTACAACTGTAATCGAAGTAGGAATTGATATCCCGGATGCAACTATAATGGTAATTGAAGATGCGGAAAGATTTGGTCTCGCACAACTTCACCAGCTTAGGGGTAGAGTAGGCCGAAGTGACAAGGAATCTTACTGCTTTGTTATCCCAAGTAATTCTGTTGAGAAAGGTTCCCCTGCAGAAGAGAGATTGCTCTATTTTGCTAAACATAGTTCTGGCTTTGAAGTTGCAGAATTTGATCTAAGAAGAAGAGGTCCAGGAGAAGTATATGGAACACTGCAATCTGGTATTCCAAATTTTAAAGTGGCTAGTATTTACGATACCGATTTACTAAAAGAGGCAAGAGTATTTGCTAAAAAAATCTTAAAGGAAGATAATGATCCACAATATATTTTAGATAACCTTTTTTCTTAAATGGAGGTGCATATAGTCCTAGATAATATTCGCTCAGTTTTTAATGTAGGAAGTATATTCCGATCAGCTGATGGAGCAGGAAGTGTAAAAAAAATATACCTATGTGGTATGACATCTGATATAGACAACCCTAAGTTAGAAAAAACAGCACTAGGTGCAATCGAAATGGTTCCTTCCGAACATTATGATAGTACACAGGAAGCACTTGAAGAAATCAGAGCAAAAAATATCCCGATATATTCAGTAGAGTTAACAGAGGATGCGGAGAATTTTCAGAGAGTTAAATATCCTCAAAAGTTAGCACTAGTTTTTGGTCATGAAAAAATGGGTGTAGATAAGAGTATTTTAAATTCTTCTGATAAAAAAATCTTTGTTCCTATGAGGGGGAAGAAAGAATCCCTAAATGTAGCAAATTGCGCAACAGCCGTTCTATATGAGATTACAAGAGGGCAAGAATAAGCCTTTAATAGCTTTATATTTCAATTTCAAAACGATATAATCCAATATGAGTTTAAAACATGATTCATTTAAAAAAGTTAGAAAAGAGAAAAAGAAATGGAGGTTAGAAACCCCTGAGGATTTTGAGGAGATGGAAGACACTTTTCTTAAGGAAAGGTTACAAAGTAAAGAGCCTACAATAACTACAACAGTAAGAATTACAGCTGGAAAGGCCAAAAATTTTAACTTGGAAGTTCCCAAAACAACCCGTCCTATGACAGACAGAATGAAGATTCGTATTTTTGATATTCTTAAAGAAGATTTAGTAAACAAATCCATATTAGACCTTTATGCGGGAGCTGGCTCTTTTGGTTTCGAAGCTCTTTCAAGAGGTGCAAAGAGTTCTACATTTGTAGATGCTTCAAAGAATGCTAATATCATCTTAAAAAAGAATGCTGCTCATACTGGATTTTTAATAGAATCTGAAATTATAAAAGAAAAGGTTGAAGAATATCTATTTAGAGTTCTTAATCAAGAGCAAGTTCCTTCTTTTGATATTATATTTATGGATCCCCCGTACAAGCTTTTCAATACAAAAAAGACTTACAAAATGGAAACAGTTATTAATATGGCAACTAAGTTATTGCCTGGTATACAAAACAAGAACTGCAAAGGTTGGAAAGGAGCATTTATTCTAAAACATCCAAAAAGATATGATTTAGGAAAGATAGACATTAAGAATCTTAAGTTGGTGGAGAGTATAAATCTAGGACTGAATGTAATCTCGTTTTTCATAGTTTCTGTACAATAAATTATATTTATATTTCTTATGAAAAAACATTTTTCAGCTGGAGGTATTCTCCTAAATCAAAAAAACGAAGTATACTTACTTCACCAAATTGTTAGAAATGAATGGATACTACCAAAGGGTGGGATACAGGAAGGAGAGGATGCATTAACAGCTGCAAAAAGAGAAACAGAAGAAGAAACAGGATATCATAACTTTGAAGTTGTTAAGGAAGAACCAATATATATTCACCACTTTTCCTTCGTACACCCTAACACAGGAGAAGAAATAGAAAAGACTGTTACATTCTATCTTTTTAAACTTCTTGATGACAAATTGGTTCCAACAAAAGAAATGGATGATGAGCATTTAGAAGGGAGATGGTTCTCATTAGAAGAGGCAATTCAAAAAATAACATTTGATGATTTGCGAATTATTCTCGAAAAAACAAAAGAAAACCTGTACACAAACTAGGTAATTTTAATAATTCCATCAACAAGCAATAGAATACATTGTCAAAGAAACATTGAAGTGAGAAAGAACAAGACTGAATCTTTCAAAAAATCACTTGCTGAGACAATCATTTGTCATCTTAAAGAATTTGTACTTTGTATCTTATTACACCCTTCCCATTGCAAAAAAGAATATAAAAATATAAAATACTCAATGTGTATA
>ERZ1645192.3058-NODE-3058-length-13762-cov-10.772744_pt1 | contig 13762 bp, 12 predicted proteins | sample MGYA00575354_ERZ1645192 | MGnify/ENA primary metagenome ERZ1645192 (study PRJEB40844, sample SAMN11349763) | freshwater sediment metagenome | isolation source: river sediment | host: Sediment | place: India: Faizupur Khadar , New Delhi | collected 2017-02-21 ... | reverse complement strand
GTACATCGGTTTGGATAGGAAGCCCCCACTTCGATTAAGTGGTGGGTAGTTCACTAATTAGAGCCTTGATATAGATTATTTTTACGCATCAATTTATCGATTTCATTGACGATAATGAATTTTTTCAATGACCATTTCGGTTCAATCAAGGCTTTAGCCTCTGGATCTCCAGTTAAACGATGGACGATTATTTGATCATTGATCAGGGTCAATTGCTTGATGACGATATCGACATAGTCCTTCATTGATAGAAGTGGAAAAGGTTTTTTCTCATAAATTCTATAAATCGGGGTATTCTTGACGATGTAAAGCATGTGAATCTTTATACCTTGAATATCCAACTTATTTAAGTATCTGGCAGTATCAAGCATCATGTCTGGAGTTTCTCCAGGCAAACCGTTGATGATATGAACAACGACATTGATATTTCTTTTTCTTAACTTGTTGACGGTGTTTTCAAAGGTGGATAAATCATGACCACGATTAATTAACTTAAGTGTTTTATCGTGCATGGTTTGTAAGCCCAGTTCAACTGTCAAATAGGTTTTTTCATTGATCTCTGATAGCAAATCGTAGATTTCATCATTGAAACAGTCCGGTCTGGTGCCGATATTCAACCCGATTATATCCTTATCCAAAGATAAAGCTTCGTAATAAAGTTTTCTTAACTTCGGGATTGGTCCATAAGTGTTGGAGAAAGATTGGAAGTAAACGATATATTTTCCATTTTGCCATTTCTTCTCCATGATTTTCTTGATGCGGTCGAACTGTTCTTGCAGGGTTTCGTGCTTCGAACCACCGAACTCGCCGCTCCCACTATCGGTACAAAAGATACAACCCAAAGTTGAGATTTTGCCATCGCGGTTTGGACAGGTAAAATCACCGTTTAAAGCAATCTTGAAGACTTTGCTGTTAAAACGGTGACGATAGTAGTTATTAAGGGTATTGTAGTGTTTTTCTTCAGTAAAATAGTTCATATTCTCACCAAGAAAATTATATCATATTCATTTATCTTTTTAATGCTAAATAAAAATAAAGTCCACTACAGGATTGGTGTATAAGTTATTTTTCCTTGAAGTTGAGGCAAAAGATGTTATAATAAGTTTTAAGCAGGTGATATTTTGTTCGAAGTTTTTACAAACAGCATTGTTTTTCCCAAGAACTTAATCAACTACCACAATAAAAAAGGTGGTTTTGTTTTTCTCTATATCTTGTTTTTGGTAGTATTGATGTCTTTGGCTACGATAGTGTTTTTCATCTCACATAAGCCACAAGCAATAACTGAAGAAAATACCGGCTGTACTATCGTCGACAATTACTTGATCTGCACCGGCGAGAACTACAACATCAACAACCGATTTGACATGTATGATTTTGATATTCACTTCTTGAGTGATACTGATGATATTGCAAATGTGACAAATAGAGATGTTTTTACGATTATCTTACAAGGATCTTTATTGACGGTTTTTGTTGGTGACAATGAAGTAAACTCATTCAATTTTTTGCAGACTTACGACATTAATTCACTTGAAGAAGTTACTTCGATTCTCAAAAATAGTGTAATAACTGCTGGAATTTTCATTGGTCTGATCTCAAATACCTTCATCATCGTTTTCATCATTTTGATATCGACAATACCTTTCATGAGATTCAGACAATTGATTTCGTATAAGAAGATATTTAAAATGTTGACTTTTGCGGCGACTCCAATGGCGTTTTTATTTGCGATTTACAATTTGGTAAATTTTGATACAATTATCTTCTTCATTTTGATGCTCTTTGCTTATCGTTCGGTTTTCGTTCTGCAAAGAGAAATTCAATTCAGGGTCATTAACCGTTCAAGTGGTGGATCAAACACTCAAGGTAAAGATGTGTCGAATGAAACCGAAGATAATTCATCGCAAATGGAAGATGATGACTCAGACGAATCAGAAAATGATGATCAAGAGAAATAATCTTTGTTGCAATCAATAAATATGTGTTATAATATTATCAAATACGATGATACGGAAATAGTAAGTGTTTGACTCATCAAGCAAGAGAGTTAGTGGTTGGTGGAAACTAACGGATGATAAATGCTGAATTAGTCCAGTGGAGTAGGTTTTGTGCAACTCGTGAGCAAAACTCGTAAGTCTTGCGTTAAAGACATGTTAAGCGCTAGTCTTGTTTGGCTAGAATTAAGGTGGTACCACGGAAGAATTCGTCCTTTACATTTTTGTAGAGGACTTTTTATTTAGGAAGGATGAGATTAATGAGTGAATTCATACCTAGTTTCGATGAAGCTAAAGTAGAGAAAAAGTGGCAGGAGATATGGTATAAAGACAAATATTTCCATGCTGATGATTATTCAGAAAAAGAAAAATATTATAGTTTGGTTGAGTTTCCTTATCCAAGTGGAGCGGGAATGCATATTGGCCATATCAGAGCCTATTTATCTTTGGATGTAATCTCCAGAAAAAGGCGAATGGAGGGGAAAAACGTCCTATTTCCAATTGGGTTTGACGCTTTTGGTTTGCCAACTGAAAATTATGCAATTCAAAACCAAATTCACCCAAGAACGATTACTGACAGGAATATCAAAACCTTCATCAACCAGTTGAAGGCGACAGGTTTTTCTTTCGATTTTTCTCGCATGGTTGATACGACCGATCCAGAATACTATCGCTGGACGCAATGGATTTTTCTTAAGTTATATGAGCATGGCTTGGTTTATAAAAATATCGCTTATGTCAATTTTTGCCCAAGTTGTAAAGTTGTTCTTTCCAATGAAGAATCTCAAGGTGGAAAATGTGATCGCTGTGACAATGACGTAGTACAGATGGAAAAAGCGGTTTGGTTCTTGAAAATTACCGACTACGCCGAAAAATTGTTACAAGGATTGGATGAACTTGAATCTTCATCAAGAATCAGGATGGAACAGGAAAAATGGATTGGACGATCAACCGGAGCGTACATTAAATTTCCAATATCCGGTAGTGATAAATTACTGAAAGTTTTCACCACCAGACCTGATACAATTTATGGAGCAACTTTCATGGTAATTGCACCGGAACATCCTTATATTGAAGAATTCAGGGATAGAATCAAGAACATCGATGAAATCATAGCTTATCAAGAACAAGCAATGTTAAAGACCGAGTTTGAAAGAATTGAACTGGCAAAAGATAAAACCGGAGTCAAGATTGAAGGCTTAAGTGCCGTCAATCCGTTGACCAATAAGGAAATACCGATTTTCATTTCTGATTACGTCATGATAACCTACGGTACTGGTGCGATTATGGCTGTACCTGCTCATGACTCGAGGGATTTTGAATTTGCGACTAAATATAAATTGGCGATTGTTGAAGTCATCAAAGGCGGAGACATTACCAAGGAAGCTTATACCAATACTGAAGAAGGCATATTGGTCAATAGCCCTTTGATTGATGGTTTGAGCGTCGAAGAAGCTAAAAAGAAAATAATTGCTTATCTTGAAGATAAAAAACTTGGCGAAGAAGCTAGACAATATCGAATGAAGGATTGGGCATTCAATCGCCAACGCTACTGGGGCGAACCGATTCCTATCATCTACTGCGATAAATGCGGTATAGTTCCAGTACCTTATGAAGATTTACCTGTCACTTTACCGATGGTAGAGAAATTTATACCAACTGATACCGGTGAATCTCCTCTGGCCAATATCGATAGCTTTGTCAACTGCAATTGTCCTAAATGTGGCGGACCAGCCAAAAGGGAAACCGACACGATGCCACAATGGGCCGGATCAAGTTGGTATTTCTTAAGATATATGGATCCACACAATCATGATGAACTTGCTGCCAAGGAAAAAATGGAGTACTGGGGAAAGGTTGATTGGTATAATGGCGGGATGGAACATGTCACAAGACATTTAATCTATTCGCGCTTCTGGAATCAATTCCTTTACGATATCGGTGTCACTGTTCACCGTGAACCTTATAAGAAGAGAACTGCTCAAGGGATAATTTTAGGTTCTGACAATGAAAAGATGTCAAAATCAAGAGGCAATGTCGTTAATCCGATGGAGATTATATCCGAGTATGGCGCTGATACGCTCAGAACATTCGTCTTGTTCATTTCCGATTACGAAATGGCTACTCCTTGGAATGATTTGGGTCTTAAGGGAGCGAGAAGATTTTTGGATAAAATCTGGCGAATGTTTCCTAATGTAAAACCTGGAGATAAATACTCACATAAACTGGAAAGAATGATTCACGAAACCATCAAGGGTGTCAGTGAAGATATTGAAAATCTGAAATTCAACACAGCTATTGCCAAAATGATGACTTTGGTCAATGAGTATAACAAGATGGACGAGTTGACGACAGCTGATTATGAAGTCTTGTTGCAAATCTTGAATCCGATTGCTCCACATATAACGGAAGAACTTTGGCAGATGCTTGGACATGAAACGCTACTGGTTCATGAAACCTACCCGACTTATGATGAAGCCAAATTGGTTAAAGACGAGATTGATCTGGTTATCAGCGTCAATGGCAAAGTCAGGGACAAAATTACTGTCGATAGTCAAACCACTGAAGAAGAATTGAAAAAAATTGCTGTAAGTACAGAAAAAATTCAAGCCTTCATCAACGGAATGACAGTTGTCAAAATCATTGTAGTTCCTAATAAACTAATAAACATAGTAGTAAAATAATCCTCGATTTTCGAGGATTTTTTTATGTGAAAAGAATATCGACTCTTGGACGGTAATATTTTATTGGGTGGTAATTATGTATGAAAGAATTATCAATGAGAAAAGGTTAAACGCTGTCTGTGCGATAGAATTAGGAAGATGCAATCGTTGCTTTGGACAAAATATCAAGGTTGATGAGTACGGCATCAGCCATTGTTTGGATTGTTACGATTACAATAACATTACCAGCTTGGATTATTGCCTTAGATTGGAAAGAAGTTTATCGCATCATAATAATGTTTTAAGAGTGGGTTTTCACTTGACTAACGAACAGAAGCGCGGCAGTCAATTTCTGGTAAATTGCTATAATGAGAGAAAAAATGCTTTTTTACAAGCAGTATGTGGAGCGGGTAAAACTGAAATGACTCTTGAACTTATAAGACAGTTTCTCGATCAGAAAAAAACCGTAGGATTTGTCATTCCCAGAGTGGAAATAATCAAGCAGGTCTTTAAGAGAATGAAGAGTTATTATCCATCTACTTCCGTCTCCTGTCTTTATGGTGGGTGTAGTTTGGTTATGGCTTCTCCTTTCATAATTTTGACGCCACAACAACTGATAAAGTTTTATCGGGAGTTTGATTTGATTATCATTGATGAGGTTGATGCTTTTCCTTTTAAAGATAATTTGTTTTTGGAAAGATTGGTTAATAAAAGCAAGAAAGATGATGCCATGCTAGTCTATATGAGTGCAACAATATCCGACAAATATAAGAAGATGATTGATAATGATGAATTAGCTTATTTTCTCTTGGCAAAAAGATATCATGAATTACCTTTGCCCGTACCAAAGTTCATTCAATCGGATGGCCTTATTAATAAAAAAGTATTTACAAATATAAATCTTCTGCAAAAAGAAGACCGAGGATTGATAATCTATGTCAGTTCAATCAAGAAAGCTAAAGAACTTCAGAAAATTATGAGTGAAGAAGGATATTCAGCGCAAGTAATTACCAGCGAAACTGAGGATAAGAATATTGTTCTTAAACTTTTTACAAGAAGAGAATTGAAAATTCTTATCTCTTCGACAATCCTAGAACGTGGCGTAACTTTCAAAAACGTCGATGTCATTGTGCTGCAATCGGAAAATGAAGTTTTCAATCAATCCAGTCTGATTCAAATTGCTGGTAGGGTGGGAAGAATGGGCGATGAGGGTAGAGTTATCTTCTTTGCCAGCACCATCAGTAAAGAAATGATTGCGGCTAGAATGGCCATTATGGAGTTCAATAAACAACTATGAAATGTAGATTGTGCAATCGTTTCTTTAATTTGGAAGATAGTTTTTCTTTCTTGTTTCGTTTCCCGGAAATCTGTCCTGATTGTACAGAGAATTTTAAGCCGAATTTAAAAACGGAAGTGATTCCCATCAATGGCGGTGTCATCAATTATCATTATCTTTACGAGAAAAATTTAAGTTTTTTGCAAAAAACCTATCTGGAAAGACACAATAAAATATTTTTTAAAATGATGCAAAAGTCAGAGAATGGCGATGAAACAGTTATTTTGATAGACGAGGGATTGCTTCATGATTTGAAAAATTGGGCACAATTGATTTTCAGCTTGGGTGATGTAACAATATATTCTTTACAATATCATGACCTGAGTTATGTTAACTTTTTGGATTAAATAGGGTGAGTTTATTTACTAAAATATTCAAGGGTGTTATAATAAAGATGGTTAGATATTTAAAAAAAAGGAGTGATTTTATGAAACTAGACATTGTTGGCAAATCAGGATTTGTAATTACCGACGCTATTCACAACTACATCGAGAAGAAACTCAACAAGATTGACAGAATCTTCACAGAAGAATTAGAAGCCTTCGTCGTATGTAAGATTTATCGTGATGGCACCAAGGTAGAAATTACAATTCCCATCAAGTTCTTAACCTTAAGAGCTGAAGTGTCAGATCGCGACTTATATGCAGCAATTGACCGAGCTGTAGATAAGTTGGAAGCGCAACTGAGAAAGAACAAACACAAGATGAATCGTTCGCTTCAAGAAAAAGTAGGGTTAAGAAACACGTTTGCCTCAGATGATTTTGACTTGGAAGAATTGGAAAAAGAATTAATTTCTCCTGTAAAGAAAAAACGAATTACTCTTGAGATTTTATCTCTTGACGAAGCTTTGACGCAAATGGAATTGTTAGGTCATGATTTCTTCATTTACAAGAACGAAGACAACGAAACTTCTATCCTGTATTTGAGAGATGACGGAAAATATGGTCTTATTGAAACAGAGTAGTTGAAGTGGCTTATTGCAAGCCACTTTTTTTTGCAAAAAAAATAAGGCTTGAATGCCTTATTTTGTAAATATGGAATTACCTTCAAAATCGATTGCGACTATCGCAGGAAAATCAATGACCTTAAGTCTGCGAATGGCTTCTGATTGAAGTTCTGGATAAGCGATAAGGGTGTTTTCTACCACGCATTGTGACAGTTTTGCGCCAATTCCGCCAATTGCCAAGAGATATAGTCCTTGGTATTTTTTTACCACTTGGTTGAACTCAATTGAACGGTCGCCTTTGCCAATCATGACTTTCAATCCCTTCTCCATCAAATATGGACTGTATTTATCCATGCGATAAGATGAAGTTGGACCGCAAGATCCTATGATTTGGTTTTCTTTTGCCGGAGTTGGTCCGACATAATAAATGACTTGGTCTTTGACGTCAAACGGTAGAGGTTCATTTCTTTTGATGGATTCAATCATGTTTTTATGAGCTGCGTCCCTACCGGTATAAATGTAGCCGCTGATCAATACCTCATCACCGACTTTTAGAGTCTTGATTTGTTCGTCAGTTATTGGTGTGGTTAATTTCTTTTCCAATTAGAGTCACCTCACTTTTTCTGGCACTATGACATTGAAGATTTACCGCTACCGGTAAAGAAGCGATATGACATGGGAAGGAGTTTACTTTGACGCCAATGCAGGTTGCATCACCGCCAAGACCCATCGGTCCAACGTCAAGTTTATTTATTCTTTCCATAAGTTCAACTTCTAGTTCACGGTCAACTGGATTTTCCGTAATATCGCCTAATGGCCTGAGAATTGCCTTCTTGGCCAACCAAGCGCATTTTTCAAAATTACCACCGATGCCGACTCCAACAATTAGAGGTGGACATGGTCTACCTCCACCCTTGGTGATGGTGTCCAAAACAAATTGAATCAAGCCTTCCCTTCCTTCAGAAGGAGAAAGCATTTTTAAAGTTGACATATTTTCACTGCCGCCACCCTTTGGGGCAATATGAATTATCAATTTGTTTCCAGGGATGAATTCATGATGAATAACGGCCGGTGTATTATCCATGGTATTGATGCGATTGAGAGGGTGTCTGACAATTGATTTTCTTAAATATCCTTCGATATATGCTTGGCTTACACCGACATTTATTGCTTCATCCAAATCATAATCAAAATATAATTCTCTGCCAATTTCTAAAAAACAGACGACGATTCCAGTATCCTGACAAAGAGGAATATCTTTGGAATTGGCGATTTCATGATTCTCTAAAATCTTATCGAGAATATTTTTTGCCAAAGGGTTTCTTTCATTTTCTCTTGCGTTTTCAAAAGCGTCCAGCACTTCTTTATGTAGAGTTTTGACTGACTCCAGCAGCATGCCTTTAACGCTCTCTATAATCGTTTTTCGTTCAACTTTGTACATAAGCTCACCTCTTATAAATCATTATAACATTTGCTTGAGGTTTATTGAACACACAGATTATAATTTTTTATTTGTTTACAAATCAACTAATTTTGGGTATAATTTTTCTTAAGAGGTGGCCATAATGAATAAAGTGAAGATAATATCCGACAGTACCTGTGACCTATCAAAAGATTTAATCATCAAACATGATATTGCGATTGTTCCGCTCTATGTTAATTTCAATCAAGAATCATTTCTTGACGGCGTAGATTTAGATGTAGAACAAATGTATGATTATGTCGACAAGAAAAAAATCATGCCTAAAACTGCTGCACCATCACCAGGGGCTTTCGTTGAAGTCTTTCAAAAATATCTTGATGAGGGGTGCCAAATAATTTACCTGGGATTAGGTTCAAAATTTTCCGCAACCTTTTCCAGCGCCAATGTTGCCAAACAAACTTTGGCAAGCGAAAATATCTTTTTGGTCGATTCTTTAAACCTATCTTCAGGAACGGGGTTATTGCTACTCAAGGCAGCCAAATTGAAAGAACAAGGTTTGAATGCTGAAGAGATTAAAACCAGACTAGAAGAAATAGTGCCTAAAGTCAGATCACAATTCGTAATCGACACACTTGACTATCTTTATAAAGGCGGAAGATTAAACGCTTTATCACATTTAGTCGGAGGTATGCTCAGAATAAAACCAATCATCAAAGTCAGAGACGGATTAATGGCAGTAGGTAAAAAAGGCCGTGGCTCAATCAAGAACGGAATCGATTTGATGCTCAATGAAGTTTTTCAGGATAAAGACGAGATTGATCCGGATTTCATGATGATCACTCATTCATTGGCTGATGAATCAGCACAGTATATTAAAGATCAACTCAAAGGAAAAGTTGAAATTCAAAATCTCTATGAGACTAAAGCCGGTTGTGTTATCTCCAGCCACTGCGGCAAAGGAACCATTGGAGTACTATATATCCTAAAGTAAATTTCTTGTCTACTTCGATAAGAAGTTTATTTTTTGATTTTACTTAATAAGGAGGGAATATGTTATTTGGTAAACACATCAATAAATACTATCTAAAATATGGTATATTCTTTCTCATTGGCTTAGCCGCATTAATTGTTGTCGACTATGTTCAACTGGAAATTCCCAACATCATCGGCTCAGTTATCGATGGTTTGGAACAAAAAACCTTGATTGAAGAAGAAGTTTTGCAATATGTTAAAGATATTGCCATTTTTGGCTTGATTATGGTTGTAGGAAGATTCTTATGGCGAATCTTTATCTTTGGCACTTCCTGGCGTATTGACTACGATTTGCGTAACAAGATGTTCCGTCATGCTGAAAAACTCAGTCAAACCTACTATTCGGAAAAGAAGTCCGGAGGCTTGATGGCGCTTTTCATCAATGACTTGAATGCAATTAGAATGAGTTTTGGACCTGGACTCTTGATGTTGTTCGATATCTTGATTTTGGGTGTTCTAGCTTTTTACAAGATGTATGAACTGGACCCAACCATTACATATTTTGCGGCCATACCACTAGCATTGATTGCGGTTATGGCAACTTATATTTCTAAAATAACAGGAAAGAAATTTAAAGCCCGTCAACAGGCTTTTGAAGACTTGAGTGATTTCACCCAGGAAAATTTTTATGGGATATCCGTAATCAAGGCTTTTGTCAATGAAGTCAGAGAAATCAGAGCTTTTGCCAAAATCAACAAAGTCAATCAAGACAAGAATGTTTCTTACATCAAAGCCTCGACTTTCCTGCATATCGCTGTGGAAATGTTTATCAACATCATCAGGGTAATCATGCTGGGAATAGGAGCTTACTTGGTATATATTACCGTTAATGAGGAAAATGTCTTCTCCGTTGGTGACTTGACAAGATACATCGCTTATTTCGGATTATTGATTTGGCCTATGATGGCTGTGGGCAGACTCATCAACATGACAGCTCAAGCTAAAGCTTCGCTTGATAGAGTTTCCGCATTCTTGGATGCGGATATTGAAATTCAGGATGACCGCGAAGTCGTTAATGTTGAAAAAATAGAAGGAAAAATCACTTTCAATAACTTGACTTTCAAATATCCCAAAACTGATAAAGAAGTATTGAAAAATATTAATTTTGTCATTGAAAAAGGTAGTACAGTCGGTATAATTGGCCGAACCGGTTCTGGTAAAACAACCTTGGTTGATTTGATGCTAAGGCTATATAATCTTAAAACCAACGAACTTTTGATCGATGATCATGACATCATGAAATTACCGATTAAAACCATCAGGGATGCGATTGGTTATGTTCCTCAAGAAAACTTCATCTTCTCCGATATCATTAAGAACAACATCTCCTTTTCGACTGATAATGCAGATCAAGATTTAATCAAGCAAATGGCAGTTTATTCTGATATCCATGACAATATCGTGGATTTTCCAAATCAATATGACACCTTGGTAGGCGAAAGAGGCGTTACTTTATCTGGTGGTCAAAAGCAAAGAATATCAATTGCAAGGGCATTGCTGAAAAATCCGGAAATATTGATTATGGATGATTCTTTTTCTGCAGTTGATACAAAGACAGAAGAACAAGTGATATCCAATCTCAAAGAATTACGAAAAGGGAAAACGACGATTATCATTGCTCATCGTATTTCTACGATCAAGGGTTCCGATCAAATCATTTTGATTGAAGACGGTAAAGTCATGGCCAAGGGCAAGCATGACGAACTGTATGAAACTTGTGAACTGTATCGTCAAATGGTCATACATCAACGACTCGAAGCTGAGCTTGAAGAGGAGGTGATGTAAATGGCTAAAGGAATCATCGAATTGGAAAGCGACATCAATCGCAAGCGTAACATGTCCGACTGGGAAATTATCCGTCGTTTGTTGAGATATGTCAAACCATTTATCAAACCTGTAGTCATTGCCTTCTTATTGGTAATCATCGTCGTTGTTTTGGATCTTTTAGGACCGCTTTTCATCTCTGAAGTATTAGATGCTCTCGGTGAAGATGAGATACCTTACATCAAGATTGGCATCATTGTTATCACTTATTTGGCTATTCTTTTCATAGGGGCTTTCGTTGCTTACAAACAGACGATAATCTTGCAGGTAACCGGTCAAAAAATCATTTATAACATTCGTCAAGATGTCTTTGAACATATTGAAAGATTATCGATTGCTCAATACAATAAAGTGCCAATTGGTAAATTGGTCACTAGGGCAACATCAGACGTTGACACCTTGAACATGCTCTACACCGATGTCATCATCAATTTATTGAGAGACATTTTGACTTTGTTGGGTGTATTTGTGATAATGTTCATTAAATCGCCTATTTTAGCTCTTTACATTCTGGCTTTAACTCCTTTTATCTTCTTGGTTTCTTATGTTTTCAGAAAGTTTTCTCGTAAAGCTTATCGCAGGGTGAGAACTAATGTAGCGATTATCAATGCTTTTTTATCCGAACACTTATCTGGGATGAAATTGATTCAAATCTTCAATCGTGAAGAGAAAAAATATCAAGAGTTTATCGATAGAAACAAGAAGTTGAATAATTCGCATCTGTCCCGGGTTTTAGCATTCAGCCTTTACCGACCGACAATTTATCTGCTCTATGTCGCGGCCATCATCATCGTCCTATGGTTTGGTTCCAAGCAAGTCTTTGCTGGGGCAATCACTTACGGAATTCTTTTTGCCTTTACCCAATACATCAATCGTTTCTTTCAACCGATTCAAAACTTGGCTGAACAGTTCGATACCTTGCAATCAGCCTTTACTTCGGGAGAAAGAATCTTTGACATCATGGATGAAACACCGACAATTCAAGACAATCCAGATGCCATTGAGATTAAAGATTTCAAAGGAAAAATCGAATTCAAGAATGTTTGGTTTGCTTATAACGAAGGTGAATGGATATTGCGTGATGTATCATTTGTTGTAAATCCTAATCAAACAATGGCTTTGGTGGGGGCCACTGGTTCCGGTAAAACCACCATCATCAGTTTGATTGTGCGTAACTACGATATCCAACAAGGTGAAATTCTCATTGATGACATCAATATTAAAAACATCAAACTTGATAGTTTGAGAAAAAACATAGGACAAATGTTGCAGGACGTCTTTTTGTTCTCGGGAACGATAGAATCAAATATCAGACTGAGAGATGAATCTATTACTGACTTGGAAATTTTGGAGTCATGCAAATATGTCAATGCTGACCAATTCATCCAGAAATTGCCGCTTAAATATGACGAACCAGTCAGAGAAAGAGGAAACAATTTTTCTTCAGGGCAAAAACAATTGTTATCATTCGCCAGAACTCTGGTCCATAAACCTTCCATGATGATTCTGGATGAAGCTACAGCCAATATTGACACCGAAACTGAAAAACTGATTCAAGAATCATTGAAGAAAATGATGAATATCGGTACAACAATAGTCGTTGCACACCGTCTATCGACCATTCAACATGCAGATGTGATTATCGTCATGCGCAAAGGAAAAATCATTGAGCAGGGCAATCATCAAAATCTTCTAAAAAATAAAGGTCATTATTATCAGCTTTATCAGTTGCAATACGAAAAAAGTTCTTTGCAAGATATCTAAAGATTATCACACATATTTCTAACATCCCCATAGGAGACTATCGGGATGTTTTATTATTGCAAATTAGTTGACAACGCAACTAAATTACTATATATTTGTTCTTGATTTATTTTTATGAATGAGGTATGGATAATGGAAAATCGTTATGATCACATGATCAGTAAGTATCAACACCGATTTTTGGAAGAAAGACTGAAGGATTTGGAAATCAATCGTTCGGAAGCCCCGTATTTAAAAACGATTTATACTCATGATTCCATGAAGATGAATGATTTGATTGCGAAGTTCTTTTTTCATAAATCCCATAGTACCAGAGCAATCAAATCATTGGTCGCTCAAGGGTATATCGAAAAAAAAGTAGACGAAGAAGACAAACGAGCCTTTGTTTTGACAATCACGGAAAAAGGAAAAAAAGTTGCGGGTAAAATCGTAAAAATATTGGCTGAGTGGGATGAGTTGATGGAAAGCTTCCTAGAAAAAGAAGAATTGGCTCTTATTAATGCCATTCAAAAGAAAGTATATGACAAATTGAGAATTTACTACCAGGAGGAAGAAATTGATGGGTAAACTGCTAAAATATTTAAAACCATATTGGTTAAAGGTTGCGATAATCTTTGTTTTGGTATCGTTGGTAGCTTTAGGCACTTTATTGCTTCCTGATTATATGAGCAATATCATTGCTGAAGGAATAAGCGTTGAATATCAGGAATTGAATCCTCTAACAAACAGTTATGAAGTGGTTGATATCTGTGACATCGAAACCAATCCTGAAACTTGTAA
>ERZ1645192.3056-NODE-3056-length-13765-cov-5.984026_pt1 | contig 13765 bp, 13 predicted proteins | sample MGYA00575354_ERZ1645192 | MGnify/ENA primary metagenome ERZ1645192 (study PRJEB40844, sample SAMN11349763) | freshwater sediment metagenome | isolation source: river sediment | host: Sediment | place: India: Faizupur Khadar , New Delhi | collected 2017-02-21 ... | reverse complement strand
AATCAATTTTTATTAAGACTGATTCCAATAAAACATGGCAGTAAGATGTGAATCAGGAAACGAAAGGGAACATGAGGATTAATATAGCTAAAGATCAACAGGGTTCCGATCGATATAAAACAAAAGAAAACGGTTAATGGTTGTCTGGAGGTAACAATGAAAAATAAGGAAATAAAAATGCCGAAGAGACTGAACCAATTATAGGCTTTTAATTCAAAATGCAGAAATTTAATCCATACATGCAGCGCGTTGAATAATGGAGATGGGCCGGTTAAATAATAGTTAAAATATTTATAATATTCAAGTATTATACCGGCATAGGGAGAAGCATTAAGATTCGGGTGTCTCATGTCAAACCGTCCAATCTCCATGCCCCATCTTGTGTGAATATCCTGCAAATATTTCCAGGGGGCTTTGAAAAGCCATGTGATCGTATCTTTGATACCCATTTCCTTCAATAATCCTGAGAAAGTGAGAGTCCCGGCAAGCGGCGCACCAATCTGCACATGGCCCAAGGTGATGTCGCTACAGCTTGCTTCCTTAATCGGTTCATAAGCGTCTGGTTGGTCGCATTTGTTTTCAAAAAGAGGGTGAGCACATCTCAGGGTGCATTGCATGGAGGTTCGCAGGCCATCAATCAGCATTGTATTATTAATATTGACGGTGGGAAATGTTTTTTGAATCAGAATCATTGATGAGGCGATCAGGATAACGCTGGTGATTCCGGCATACAAAAATTTTAATGCGGTATCTTTATCCGCTCTGCAAAGAAAAATGATCGCTGTGGACAATAAAGCGGGGACCACGATGATACCCTCATATCTGACGTGATAAAGAAAAGTACATAACACAGCAATCAGCAGAACCAGAAAGCATCGGAGGAACGGTCGTTTCGGTTTTAAGAACAATAGGCCGCCAATGAAAATCAGGATAAGCCAGTAAAGCGACTCCGACCAGACTGCACTGGAGATAATGAGAAGCGCGGGCATCAATAATAGTAAATAAAGCATGAAAAAAAGGTATGCAAACGGACGGCGTTTTGTCGATTCCCTGGGAAGAGCGTCATAAAAGGTCATGGCTATGACAGTCGTCGAAATGGTGAACAAAGAGACTAAAACCAGAAAATCAAGATGCAGCAAATCTGCACAATATTTCGCTAAAAGTAGAAAAAAACCAAATCCAAGGGGGTGCGCATCTCCCGCGACCGGATGCAGGGAAAGATGGAGATAATGGAAACTATCCGGTGTGAAAAATGGAGAAAACGCCGCTAAATTGAGTAAAAAAGCGCATCCAGTCGCCAGGGAAAGTTGAATGATTTTCCTGTGACCTATTATCCCCGCGCCCTGGGGTGGATGTTTTACGTTTGTTGTCATCATTGAACGGAAATTATTGTTTTCGTGTCATGAAAGTTTATTATGAGATAATAACATTACAACACTCTACGGAGGAATGATGTTTTGTTATCATTCTGTGACGGAATTGAAAAGAATTTTCTTGCAGAAGAAAAAATAGGGAAGGCGACGTCATCCATCAAGGTCATCTTGTCGAGATTTTGCAAACGTATTTAAAGAGTTTTCTTTTTTTATGACGCCAACAGGCTACGGTCAAAACTCAACATAAAGATTTATTTGTGGTTCGATCATCTTCCCCAGAGTTTCCAACGACTTGGATTTCGCATCGTCATAAATCAAAGATGTCAGGGTGTCGATGAATTGCGATATCTGTGCGTCATCTCCTTGGTCATAAATGTCATTTTTGTTTTTCAGCGCGCTGTCAATCGGTGAAATAGTTATTTTTAAGTTTTGCAGAAATGATTTTTTCTCTTGCTCAGGTTTTGAAAATCCCTCCTGACTCGCCGGTGAATCAAGATGATCCGGGATTCCCTTGTGATGGAAAAAGGCCATTTTTTCGATCTCCTGCAAATCATGAAAATAGTCTTTTTGGTCTTGAGAGTTCAAAAAAAGATCACTATTGACCGCCAATGCATCCCATTTAAAAAGAAAACCCGATGCGTCTGCCGATACGGAGAACATCAAATATGAAATGATGACCATTATTTTTCTGGTTAGCGTCATGGATTGTTACGACCGGGGTTTACAGGGATTTTTATTTTTTGCCCGTATAACAAGGGATCGGTGATTTTCATATCGTTTATTTTAAGAAGTTCATTCAACGTCGTAGTATGCTTTCTGGCAACAATGAAAAGCGTCTCCCCTTTTTTGACCGTATAATATTTAAACGACTTCTTGATTGATTTGGATTTCTTCATTTTGGAGGACTTTTCATGCCCCGCAGGCTCATCTTCACTATTCGTCTCATCAGCCGGAACGTTTATTTTCCGTCCAATGATCAGTGTGTCGCTCAATTTCATGTCATTTAATTGAAGCAGTACACCCATATCGGTATGAAAATTTTTTGCAATGGCATGGAGTGTGTCTCCTTTTTTAACGGTATATTCTGTGGTGCGTATGGCATCCTCCTTGCTGATGGTGTCCTCCGTGTCAGTGAAGTAATCCTTTATGGATGCGGCACCAGCCAGCGCCAGAGATGTTTGGAAATCACCTTTTTTCAGCAGTTTTTCTTCCTGAGCGTTTGACAAATAAGCTGTTTCAACCAGCACGGCGGGAATATCCGGCAGTTTTAAAACACGGAAGGGAGCTTCCTGCACTGTTTTATATTTCAGACCATTTACCGTATTAAGATGCTTGATTAAGATTTCCGCGTATATTTTTGACAGGTTAATGGTGTTTGTTTGAAACATATTCATGATAATCGGATTGGATTCGTTGCTACTTTCAATATCGGCTTCCCCGCCGAAAATGTCGGATAGATTTTCATTGTGCGCCAGAAGTTTTGCCGCTTCATTACTCGCCGCGCCGGTGGAAAGAGAATATACGGAAGACCCTTTGGCGTCGCGGTTTCTTGCCGCGTCCGCATGAACGCTGATAAAGAGACTGGCCTGCAGGTTTCTCGCTTTTTGCAGCCTTTTACTAAACGATACGTAATAATCCCCATCGCGAGTTAACACAGCTCTGTATCCGGCAAGGTTGTTGATGTTATTTTGAATTTCCCTGCTGATGGACAACACAATATTTTTTTCATACGTTCCTTTTTTCCCGATGGCTCCGGGATCTTCACCGCCATGCCCGGGATCAATGATGATGACCTTTTTCTTTTTTAATGTTGTGGCTTTCTGTTTCGTATCTTCTTTATGGATATTCTTTAGAATGATATCCACGACAATTCTGTCCGGCTTGTCCTGAAATTTTTTCAGTTTAAAGACGTCAACTTTTTGATATTGATCCAGAATAAATTCGATTTTCGTATTGTTTTGACCTGTCTGATGGAAAACGATCTTTTTTATTCCTGGTTTATTGAGGATATGATGTTGCGCAATCGTTTGATGAATGGTGGTATCCCGGAGGTTCAGAACCAGGAGATTTTCATTTTCCCTGATCTGGTAATCAGGCTCGCCATCCACATCAAGAACGATTCTGGTGTGATCCGGCGCAGTCCAATGCCGCATGTTCATAATTTCCAAAGCGGCGAGGCCATCGGAGGCCATCCACAGGAAGCAAAAAATTGTTAAAAGAAGAGACGTTTTGTTTAGTAAACTTTTTCTTTCGGGTGCCATGGTTAAAAATATCAAATTTACTTCATAACTGCAACCGTTTGATAGAAAAAATATTGACAAGTCTGGATTATCATGTCAATTTTAAAAAAATCAGACGTATGGCATTCAGGATATTTATGCGAGAAAATCTCTTTAAAGATGCACTCTTGAAATCCGGTATTTTCCCTGTCACCTGGGAATTGGTGCCGGGCAGGGGCGCAAGAGAAGCTGTTCAGGAAAAGACCCTTGTCTTGGCTAAACAAGCTGCTGAGAGCCGGAGAATCAGTGCCATAACGTTAACGGACAACCCCGGGGGCACGCCGGCGATGTCGGCCGATTTCATGGCGGGTGACATTTTGAGACTGGGCATCGAACCTGTAGTTCATTTCACCTGTAAAGATAAAAACCGCAACCAGATTGAAAGCCAGCTTTATGCCCTGGATCGGGCGGGTGTCAGAAACCTTCTTGTGATGAGCGGTGATTATCCCGTATCCGGTTACCAGGGAAGACCGGCGCCGGTATTTGATTTGGATCCTGTTCATGTGTTGCAACTGATAACGGATATGAATCGGGGATTGGAATATCCCGGAATAAAAGGTCCCGTGCGCCATCAGTCGAGCGGTTTTTTTGCAGGAGCGGTTGTTTCTCCCTTCAAAGCCACGGAAGCGGAACAGATGGCGCAGTATTATAAACTGAAAAAGAAAATTGCCGCCGGTGCTCAATTTGTCGTCACGCAACTGGGCTATGATGCGCGGAAGTTTCATGAAGTGATTTTATTCATGAAGCAGACGGGTATCAATGTTCCACTGATCGGCAATATTTACGTTCTGCCGTTCGGCGCCGCCAAAATGATGAATCGCAACGAACTACCCGGTTCCGTGGTGACGGACAAACTGCTTGCGGAACTTGATCGGGAAAGAAACGATCCCGATAAAGGGGAGGGCGCGAGAATTCTGCGTGCCGCGAGAATGTATGCGATCATGAAGGGCATGGGCTATCGTGGCGTACATATTGGCGGTCACAACATCAAATATGAAACCGTTGAAAAAATTATCGGCCAGGGAGAATCTCTCGTTTCGCAATGGCAGGATTTGATCCGGTATTTTGATTATCCCATTCCCGGCGGATTTTATTATTTTGAGCAGGACCCGGCAACGGGCCTGAATAAAGAAACACCGGTTGCAAGAGACCAGCGGCCGCTTGACGCCAGGATGGAGTGTTCTTATGGTTTTTCGCGTCTCTCCCATAAGCTCATGTTTGAGCCGGGGAAAAAGTTGTACCGTTTGATGAAAAAAGCAAGTGAAATGTTATCCGGCACAACAGGGGAAAATATTTTCCACAAACTGGAACACGTCACCAAGGTGTTGATATTTGACTGTAAGGATTGCGGGGATTGTGCACTGATCGACGTGGCGTATCTCTGTCCGATGTCTCAATGCCCAAAAAATCAGCGTAACGGTCCATGCGGCGGCAGTTTCGAAGGATGGTGCGAAGTTTATCCGCGAAAGAAACAGTGCATCTATGTCAAAGCCTATGCCCGATTGAAGAAACATAACGAGGAAACGCTGCTGGAGAAAAAAATTATTCCACCCTGCAACTGGGATCTTTATCAGACTTCATCCTGGATGAATTATTATCTCGGCAGAGATCATACGTCCAAGTCCACACATCTTAACAATAGACAGGATGCATAACCCTGTTTGTTGGGTGTTCATGTTGATGTTCGAATATTTCAGGAACATTTAGTCATTGAACATTAAAGATTTATATAGTAGAAAGCTTGTTCCGGGCGATTAGCTCAGTTGGATAGAGTACTGGCCTCCGAAGCCAGGTGCCGTGAGTTCGAATCTCACATCGCCCAGATTATGAATCACCTGAATCGTGAGTCGTTCAGCGTGTCCGATAAAATACTATTGTTAGTGAAGCCACTGACCATCAATGGTGAGGACATTTTCTTCGTCGCACAATAGATCAAATGCGGTCAAATGCATTGTGCCGTCATCGTTAAGATTTAATTGATATGTGTTTTCATCGGAAACTGTTTCCCATTCTCCGGTAATTTCGTTCGCCGTTCCGCTTTCACGATACCATACAGCATTACTTTCAATCCAATGCATCGTTGTATCTTCTATGCTGATAATGGTTTTAGCATCCGTGCCGAGCTCCGGCCCGTTACAAGTAAAATCGCTGGTTATCCAGGTAAAGGTTAAAATATTCGCGTCAGAATCCCATATGTATGTTCCGCTGGCTTCTGTTAAAATTGGTTCAGCATCCTTAACATAATCATCATGCCGCGACAGGTGTTTGTCAACGATATCATCCTGTACGCTATCGCAACCCATGAAAACCGCGAGGGAAATTACCGTCAGAAAAAGCAAAATAATCTGAGTATGGATTACTCTTTTGTTCATAAATCCTCCAAAGTTAAGACGAATTGGGATGAGAAACCTGTTCCTTATAACAGTTTTTTATGTCAACAATCAATCAATTTTTATCTTAAAAAATGAAGGCGACGGTGTCTATGATTAGACTGCAATCTTTCAGGTGGTGTTAAAGATTATTGCTCAATAGGAATGACAGACCATATTGCCGTCTCGGTTAACGCAGTGAGTTGTAATGGGTTTATTAATCATTTGCTGTTTGCGCAGTCGATCATCAAGAGCGTCTTGTTGAGATTGTACTATGGACGTTGTGCCCGATTGCGCATCTGATCGTTTATTAGCCAGTTCAGCGGAACGGGACATCTCTGCCTCTTGTTCCAGACGCCATAACTCTGCACGGATCTTTTGCTCTGTATCATTTTCAAGTGCGATTTTTCTATCAGAGGCTTCCTGCCAACTGATTTTACGGTCGATAAGCTCTGCCATGCTCAGGTCATCAGCGCGATAACTTGAAACGTAGATAGGGACCATGTTCGGATCAATTCTCTTTACCCCTTCGATCATTTGTGCCCGACAGTTGGAAATGTCGTTATAAATACCAACAATGATTTTAACCTCATAGTCTTTGGGTATCTTGCCCCCTCCATCGAAAAACCCCTTGTTGATACTGTTATCCTGATCAATGTTCAACCATGGCTCCATATAATTCAGGACATCTTTGTCTTGTGCATATTTTTGTTTAATGTTTTGATAACAAATTTTATCTCTCTGTTTCAGTACTTCGTGTTCCGCTTGTAACCAATCCATTTTCCTTTGAGCGGCTGTCTGGCACCCTGAAAGTAACAATGAAATGAATACCGTTATCAACATTAAAGATCGCCATCGATTAAAGTTATCGATCGCGATTTTTAGAATATATGTCATATCCTTGCCTCTTTTTAACCGTTACGTTATCAACATTACTAATGTATAGTATCATTTTTTATTCTTTTTGAAAAAGAAAAAATATTTATTAGTCCTTTATAAGAACGGCCGGAAGGTACATGGATAGATTGTTGATGATACAAAGAACGATCAGTGAGTTGATGTCATGATGCAAATTGTTTCATGACATGCTATATGTCATTCCGTAATATTTAATATACAAACAAACCAAAAAGGGCGCACAAGACCAACCTTTACCCATAGCGTCGACAAGTATGTTTAAAATGAATATAAGTATCGTTCACAAGAAAATAATTGTTTGTATCTTTTTAATCCTTGCCGTTTTTGCGGTTTTTGGGCAGGTAAGTCAATTTGACTTTATTAGCATCGATGATGATGTTTATGTGACAGACAACTTGCATATCCGGTCAGGAATGACTCTGGGGGGATTGCACTGGGCTTTGACCACAAGATACTTCGATTTGTGGACGCCTCTGGTGTGGATTTCATACATGTTGGATTATCAACTATATGGTTTGCACGCGGGAGGCTATCATGTGACCAATGTTATCCTGCATGTCTTCAGTACTGTCTTATTGTTCTTGCTTTTCAACCGAATGACCGGTGCTGTTTGGAAAAGCGCGTTTATTGCGGCTTTTTTTGCTCTTCATCCCCTGCGCGTAGAATCCGTAGCCTATATCGCTGAGCGCAAAGACGTTTTGAGTTTGTTCTTTGGAATATTAACTTTATATTTATATGTTCATTATACGGATAAACGGTCTATCCAAAGGTATTTGGCCGTGCTTTTTTGCTTTGGCTGTGGTCTCTTGAGCAAACCGATGGTGATAACGCTGCCGTTGGTCATGGTTTTACTGGATTACTGGCCGCTTCGACGTTTCGAATGGCGGAAGGGCAATGTGATGGTATGGCAGTTGAAGGAGAAAACACTCTTTTTTATTCTATCGGCCCTTATAGTGGTCATCACTATTTATAATCCAAATGGCACCGGTGATCCTTATGCTCTTATACCATGGGGGGATCGGATTGCAAACGCCACCGTGGCGTTGGTTACGTATGTGGAAACAACGGTTTGGCCCCGTTATCCGGTTGCCTTGTTCGACTTATCAGCCCAACAATTATCATGGATGGTGCCGGTTTCAGCTTTGCTGATTCTCGTGACGAGCCTTGGTGTGATTGCAATCATGAAACGTTTTCCCTATCTCTTTGTCGGATGGTTATGGTATGTAATCACAATCGCACCTGTTACGGGTATCATGCAAATAGGTCCTTTCGGTTCATCTTCCATTAGCGATCGTTATACATATTTGCCTTCCATTGGGATAGGCATGATCATAACATGGGGCATACCGGCTTTGATGAATCATGATTTCATTCGCCGAAGAATATTATTCCCCACTGGAGTAATATTCTTGGCTGTGTTGGCCATGTTAGCCTGCCACCAGTGTCATTACTGGCAAAACAGTTTTAAACTTGCTGAGCGTACTTTGCAGGTAGCGCAAAATCATAATACACAGCATGCTACTGCGCATCTTTTGCGTGGAAGGGCTTATTTCAGAATAGCTTCCTATCCGCAGGCGCTTGAGGACTTCAATGAGGTTGTCCGTCTGCTGCCCAATTGTGCCGATTGCTATTACAACAGGGGCGTAACGTATTCCATGCTTGGTCAGCAGTCCCGCGCTATTGACGATTTTAACGCAGCAATTCGCCTGATACCCAATTATGTTCCTGCCTACTATTACAGGGGACATGCTTATTTCAAATTAGGCATGAAACAACGTGCCATTGAAGATTATCATAAAGTGATCGACTTCGGATTTATTCAGCACCGCCCGAAATAGTGGAAAAATTACGCCTGGATTAGCACGGTACCTATAGGTTGCCCGAGTTTTGATTCTACCGAAATAGAACTCCCAATAACCTGATAAGCAACCGCATAAACAATCCCTTTTTTAGAAATAATATTAATGACAAAACGACGGTTGAATCGATATTTTTTATATCAAGAAGCTTTCCCGGTACTTTTGTTTTTCTTTTTTAAACCATAAATCCGGTTCAACTGATTCATCGCCTCCATAAACAAGGAAACATATTTCCCTTCACCTTCCAGCGTGAGGATGCCGTTGATGACGGCATGATACAGGGCCTTGCGCTTGCCCAGAACCATATCGATCATAACGTTGCCCCCGCATTGATTATTCTTCCATATCAGGGCAAAGTCTGTCGGTTTTCGTTTGCGACTGGAACGCAGTTTCCCTCCGATAAACTGAAAGAACCGCACCGTATCGTTCTCCTTGGAACTCATGGTAAATGAATAATCATTTTGAGCCAGTTGATTACGGAAATCCCTGCTGATGAGTCTGGTGATCCGAAGCACCCAGACAAAACCATACATCATTAAAAAGAGCCGTAATCTGTAAAATACTTTCTTGATATCCATAAGCCTCCTTATGATATGAACCATGTCAATGTCCAGGCACAAAACAGGATTGCTGAAAGTTGCCTGGTTATGAGAAAACAGCGATAATGAAGAAATATTTTCAAGCTGCAAAAAGAGGTTGCAGTTTCATGGCCAATGTTATGTCACCTTCGATTTTCAATTTTCCGGACATAAAAAGGTTGACGGGAGACTCCGTGCCGCTGCTGATTAAATTTGCGCTTTCCATGGAAAGCAGCAAGGTCGCCCGGGGGGAGTCCACGTTGTTAAAGATGACAGCGATTTCGGAAATTGTGCCATCCGCGTGCCTCATCTTAAACACACCTTTCCCTTTTAATGCGGACAGCAAATCAAAATTTTTCCGGGTCAACTGTTTCTGCATGTTGATCAGCATATCAACGTTTTTCATATCCGCAAATTTTGTCATGCTTTCCAGAGGGACAGAAATGCGAACCATGGGCGTATCGATGTCGCCTTCTTTCACGTTAAAATGAATGCCGTCTTTGATGACATAACTGTATAAACTGCCGGATATATCCACCGTCAGCGAGAGCTCAGTTCCTTCTAATTCCTCCTGCTCTCCTCGCATCTGGATATACTCCTTGGCCAGTTTGGGGATAAACTCGGTGAACAACTCTTGAACATTCACGGTAATTGTAAACGTCTGCTGTGGCATGGTTGTTTCATCTCCTTGCGGATATTTTTATTGTGAGACTCAAATTTCAAAAACGAAGTGAATTGAAATTTGTAAGTCGAACAATCCCGCTAAAAGCGGAGGGTATAATAACCCGCCCCTTGGGGCGGAATTAGGTTCTATGGCTTGCCATCGGGTTCATACCCGTGATTGCGTCAAGACAGAAAGATCAGTGGTGATTTGTTTTACCAACGGTGCTTTATGGTTGCTTATAATAATGCCGACCAAGATAAGTCAAGTGTTTTGTGGTAATATGAATATTGTAATTCTATAATAATCTTAATTGGATAAAGCATCTACGAAGAAGTGATTCATTCACCCACCAGAGGGTGTAAGTAATGTCTTGACATCCCATCGTCTTGTCTCTATACTCGCCCGTCTTTAACAAGAATACTTTTAAGCTGTGGAGAAGGTACCGATGAAACATAACTCAAGCAAAGGCATTCCTTACCATATCAAAGGTTCCAAAGTGCAATATAAGAGGCACCGAGGTACAACGTTTATTCTGGAGACCGTGTATCATCCCCGTGCTTTGAAAGATTCAGATTATGTGAACAAAGAATCATTGTTTGAAAATATCAGGCAGGTTGCCAGGAAAACGCTCCGGGAGGAAGTCGCACATAATATTCCTAAATATTTCAGCGAGGCTGATTTGATATACATTTACAGCGATATGAACCATAAGGTCGTTGCGATTTCGGTTTCCGGCTCTATGTTTGAAGAAGGGAATTACGTCATGATCATATGGTTGACGATGTGTCTGGATGAATACAGGAAAAATGGCCTGTTAAGAGCATTGATTCCGAAGATGTTTCTGGATTATTTAAAAGAATACAATAAAGTTATGAACTACACGGGAATAAAGCGCCTGATCCCGTTTTTTAATAAAGGTTATATATTTGGAAGAGCCATCAATCCTATCATTTACCACGCTGTTTTTGTGTCGCCCATGAACATCTCTCCACCGATAGACAAAAATGGAAACATCGATATCTCACATATATCTGCAGAAGAAATCAGTATTAGAAAAAGTTATCTCAGGAAGTTGGGATATGCAGAGGATAAAATCAATGAGAACTTGTTCGTTTACCAGGGTGTGCTTACCGATGATGAGGAAAACAAAATGACACATGCCAATATGCCTCTTTGTCCCGAGGCGAATGTGAATAAATATTTTAAAGACAATCTGGGTCTTGATAAAGGAAACGCGCTTTTAATACTCATATACTGTCGTCCATTGCCGGCGATGTTGATTCAGTTTCCAAAAGTTTTCTTTAAGAATATATGGAGAGCGATGAAAGACCGCTTGCGTGCTCTAATAAAGTAATTTAGGAGACCTGTATAGTTTTTGGGGAAAATAAATAATTAATCGTGTCCGAATTGTTGCAATACTTTAAAAATGGCATTTGTACCAAATTCAATTGCTGATGCAGGTACACGCTCATTCTCAGCATGAATAGTAGCTGGGAAATTGAAATCTTTCGGTAGATTCATAGGCAGGAAACCATAGGTTTGAATACCAAGTTTTGAAAAGTAGCGTCCATCGGTAACTCCCCCAATAACAAAGGGCACTGGAATTCCATCCGGATCAGCTTCACGCAGTGTCATAGAGAGCACATCAAACAATCCCATATCCGGTTGGGCTGGTCCGGCATCAAACCGAATCACTTCAAGATCGACATTATCCCCGACAATGGGCCGTAACTCCCTGATCATGTCTCCGGGTGTGAAGCCCGGCAGGAGGCGTCCGTCAAGGTCGACGGATACGGTACTGGGTATTACATTGATCGTTTTGCTGCCATGAAGGATTGTGGAACTGACCGTATTATGAAACAGAGGATGAAGATTATTCCCTCGTATGCCGAGTAACTTCAAAATAGTATTTGTCATGACAGGGTTGTTCAACTGTCCAATCAATATTCCTTGTATTCCACTCAAGGCGGACGCCGTTGCTTCAATCATCATTTTTGAAGCAGGAGTGATGTGTGCCGGTAAGGCATTTTCATCCAGTTGCTTCAACAACATTGATAGTTTTGCCATCGCACCTCCGCGAACAGGGAAAGCGCCATGTCCTCCTTTCCCGTGAACGGTTGCCCTGATCCAGCAGATTTGTTTTTCCGAAATTGTAATGGGATAGAAACGTTTTTTACCGATATATACGGAAAACCCGCCGAATTCGCCGATTGCATAACGGATATCCTTGAAAAGGTCTGCATGATGATCCACCAGGAACTTTGCACCGAACTCTCCACCTAGTTCCTCATCGCTTACCACTGCAAGCACAATATCACCGTCTGGTTGGAATCCCTCTGCTTTTACCCGCAGAAGGGCTGCGAGGATCATAGCAATACCGCCTTTCATATCCAACGCACCTCTTCCCCAGACAACCCCATCCACAAGTCTGCCTTCAAATGGCGGGTAATCCCATTGCTGTCCTTCGGTGGTGACTACATCGACATGACCGTATAACAAAAGAGGTCTGGCCTTTCCTTTTCCTTTAATATGCGCCACCAAATTTGGACGATTGGGCGTTTTGGCAAAGATCTTGTATGCTATGTTGGCATCGGATAACAAATCGCGTATGTAGGCAATACATTCGGCTTCATTGCCTGGCGGATTGATTGTATTAAATCGAATTAATTTTTGAAGTATCTCTACTGGATGGTTATATATTTGTGAAGTGGATGGATGGGTTATCATGTTTTTTCCATTAACCACCTTCGCCATTGACGAAGGTTCTCATGTCCGTATTGTTTAATATTATTACAAGATATCAAAAAGTTTAACAAGATTTACTTTTCTCGTTGACTGTGGCACTTTTTATGGATTGCCTTTGTTTATTAATTCTTAATAATCAAGATTACCCTGACATGTAAAATTATTTTTCTTATGCTCCGCAAAAAATAGTTTGTTTCACAGACAATTATGTAACATGAAGATTTCGTATGAAACTTACGAAGGAACAAATTGCATACGTTGAAGAGAATCTTGGTAAAAATATTATGCCATTATCCATCTTTGAAAATACAATCAGGGTGGGTATGGAACCTCTAGAAGTATTTTTGTTTTATAAGAAAGTATGGACTTGAAACTTGATAATTCCGCCACAGCTTGCTGGGCGGATGTTCATTCTATGGGGCTTGGTTCCGATGTCGGAAGTATTGTATATATTGGCGTGTCGGCTCCGACGAGTTTTGCGATGATGAAAGAAAAAAGTGGTCAAATATACGCTGAAAGAGAAAGCAGATATCCATTAACGTAAATTCAACATATTCAAATTATCAACATTACAAGTGATTAATGATCTGCAATGCCGATATCATTTATAATGAACGTCTCGCTCTGTGTTAGAGATGACAATGGGTGTATTGAATCCACGTAAAATCATTTCTTTCACAATGTTTTTAAAATTCAATTATTGAAAGAAACCTTAAAGAAGTGTAAGCTTGCATTACAGGCAGGAGAAGATCGGATGATCGCGGGTACGTTTTGCGCGCCGGAGGAAAGTCCGAGCTCCGCAGGGCAGGATGGTCGCTAACGGCGACCGGGGGCGACCCCAGGGAAAGTGCCACAGAAAATATACCGCCCCGCATTCGCGGGGTAAGGGTGAAAAGGCGAGGTAAGAGCTCACCGCTTTTCCGGTGACGGAAAAGGCAGGGTAAACCCCATCCGGAGCAAGACCAAATAGGAGAACGTTT
>ERZ1645192.3055-NODE-3055-length-13765-cov-15.176368_pt1 | contig 13765 bp, 14 predicted proteins | sample MGYA00575354_ERZ1645192 | MGnify/ENA primary metagenome ERZ1645192 (study PRJEB40844, sample SAMN11349763) | freshwater sediment metagenome | isolation source: river sediment | host: Sediment | place: India: Faizupur Khadar , New Delhi | collected 2017-02-21 ... | reverse complement strand
GGGGGCCGGCTCTATCTGCGCGCTGCCCGGCACCCCGTCCTGGATAAGGCCATGCGGGGCGCATTTGTTCCCAACGACGTGCTGCTGGACGGCGGGAGCAATCGCTTCATCATCCTCACCGGCCCCAATATGGCGGGAAAGTCCACATTCATGCGCCAGGTGGCACTGTGCTCTATCATGGCCCAGGCAGGCTCCTTTGTGCCGGCAGCCTTTGCCGAGCTGCCCATACTGGACAGGATCTTCACCAGGGTGGGAGCCTACGACGACCTCTCCGCAGGGCAGAGCACATTCATGGTGGAGATGAAGGAGATCGCCGCCATCCTGGCCGGGGCAGGCAGGAGCAGCCTGGTGCTGCTGGATGAGGTGGGTAGGGGCACCAGCACATTCGACGGCCTATCGCTGGCCTGGGCCATATCCGAATACCTGCATAGCTCCATCAAGTGCATGTGCATCTTCGCCACCCACTACCATCAACTGACCCAACTGGAGGGGCTTTTGCCCGGCGTCAGGAACTACAGCATCGCTGTCAAGGAGGAGAAGGGCGCCGTCACCTTCCTGCGGACGGTGGTGCCGGGGGCTACCGACAAAAGCTACGGAGTGCATGTGGCCCGCCTGGCCGGCCTGCCGGAGGTGGTGACCCGCCGCGCCGACCAGATCTTAAAGGAGATTGAAAAAGAGGCGGTGATCGAGCCCCTCTCCGGCAGCAAGAGGGCGAGGAGATCCTCCCGCTACACTCAACTGATATTCTTCGATAGCCCCAAAGAGGACGGGGCCATAATGCAGCCGCAGAGGGATAGCCCCATTCTGGAGGAGATCCGGGCGCTGGACATAGATTCCATGACGCCCCGCCAGGCCCTGGAGCGTCTGGCCGAATACCAGAAGAAGCTGGAGGTGGAGAGGTCAAATGGCCAAAATCAAGCTCCTCGATGAGCAGACCATAAACAAGATCGCTGCCGGGGAGGTCATTGAAAGGCCGGCGTCGGTGGTCAAGGAGCTGGTGGAAAACTCCATTGACGCCGGAGCCGGCAGAATTCTCATTGAGGTTGCCGAAGGCGGAAAGCGCTTCATCAAGATAACCGACGACGGCTGCGGCATAGATGCCGGGGACCTGCCCCTGGCCTTTCAAAAACATGCCACATCCAAGATCCGGGACGCCGAGGACCTCAACTCCATTGCTACCCTGGGCTTTCGCGGTGAAGCCCTGGCCAGCATAGCCAGCGTCAGCCGCAGTGTGGTGGTGGTGACCAAGACGCCCGGCTCCATATCAGGGTCCTATCTGCGCCTGGAGGAGGGGCGGATAGTGGAGAGCAAGGAGGTGGGGGCACCACAGGGTACCTCCATCACCGTCTGGGACCTCTTCTTCAATGTCCCCGCCAGGAGAAAGCATCTGAAGGGGGCGGAGGCAGAAGCCGTGCATATCGCCGATATCGTGAGCGAGATGGCCATCATCCATCACGACATCTCCTTTGAGCTCTTCTCAGGGCGGCGCACCGTCTTCAAGTCCGTCCGCTCCTCAAGCTGGGATGATGTCCTCCTCCGCCTCTTCGGCCTCAAGGCGGCCAGGGGCATGACGCCTCTTCAGGCGGAGGGTCCTGGCTGGAGCCTGGCCGGCCTGGCCGGTGACCCCCTGGCGGCGCGGAGCAGCCCGGACAGGATATTCATATTCGTCAACGGCAGAGCCGTATCCTCCCGCGCCCTCTCCACTGCCCTGCGCGAAGCCTACCGAAACATCATCCCCCTTGGCAAGAGCCCAGCCGCCGTGGTCTCCCTTAAGATAAGCCCGGAGCTGGTGGATGTAAATGTCCACCCGGCCAAGAGGGAGATCCGCCTGCTGCACGAACAGGAGATTGCTCAGGCGCTCACCGCCGCCGCCTTAGCAGCTCTGCAGGAGCATGCTCGCCCCGGCGGCAGAGAGCAAGCGGGCGGCATCGAGCCTTTGGCGGAGGGCCCGGAAGAGGGCTCGGCAGAGGACGCAGCAGAGCAGTCCGGGGTGGACAGTATTTCATCCCGCGGTCAGTTGCTACCGTCTTCGGCGTCCCTCTCCCAGAGCTGCGCCCAGAGGACCCTTCCCCTGGTGGATGAAGGGATAGGGACGGGCGAGCCCTGCGATCAGTGCGCAGGCAGCGAAGCGCAGCCCGGCCTGAAGATCCTGGGCCAGATCTTGAGTCTTTACATCGTGGCCGAGTCTGAAGAGGGGCTGGTCCTCATTGACCAGCATGCAGCAGCGGAGCGCATTCGCTTTGAGAGGCTGGCGAGGCTGTATCGCAGCAAAAGGATCCGCCAGGAGCTGGCCGAGCCTGTGGCCATAGAGCTGTCCCCCAGCGAGAGGATCATGCTCTCCACCTGGCAGCAGACTCTGGAGGAGATCGGCTTTGAGATCCAGCCCTTCGGGGGAGACAGCTTCTCAGTGCGTTCCGTCCCCGCCCTGGGCAGGAGGCTGGAGAGCGCCGAGGCGGTGCATGACATCCTGCGGGACCTGTTCTCCTCCGGCAGGGTCAGGCCCGATTCCACAAGCAGAGATGAGGTCCTCAAGCTTTTAGCCTGCCGGGGCTCCATAAAATCGGGAAGGGAGCTGACTTTAGGCGAGATGAAGAGCCTGATCGACGAGCTTTACAGGTGCGACTGTCCTCAAACCTGCCCCCATGGCCGGCCCGTGGCCGTAGCCCTGGACAGAGCCCTTCTGGAGAGGCTCTTTGCCAGAAGGTGAATGGGATTGGCATTGGGATCGGCCTCGCGGAGGGCAGATGCCCTTTTCTAGGAAGCGTGAAGAAGTCCTCTCATGGATCTGGAAGGATTTGCCAAGAGGGGCCTGTTGCGAGAGGACCCTGAGATAAAGTCCAAGCTCATAGCCCTGATCAGAGAGGTCAAGCAGATACCAGAGAGCCGGGCAGCCGTCCTGGCCGGGGCGGTTCTGGAGGAGGCGCAGGCGACGCTGCACCCCAGGGGCGATGTCTTCTCTCTGGATAGGTCGGGCGTGACCATGGGCGACTTCGGGGTGGGATCGCGCGGCTCAGGCGACTTTTATACCCATACCAAGATCGCCGAGGTCATAGGTCGCACAGGCGCAGTGGTCGACTCCCGGCAATTGGACGACTCCGGAGTGGTCCGGGCCCGGGGCCAGTACATCACCGTAACCGTAGACGGCATGCACTCCCGGCTGAGCGACTACCCCTTCCTGGCCGGCTTTCACGTGACCCGCGCTGCTCTGCGCGACGTCTACGTCATGGGCGCAAAGCCCGTCGCCCTGCTCTCCGACATTCACCTGGCAGATGACGGAGACCTCTCCCGCCTCTTCGACCACATCGCAGGCATCGCCACAGTCTCGGAGCTGATTGGAGTTCCCCTCATCACCGGCAGCACGCTACGCATCGGGGGAGACATGGTCATCGGCGACCGGCTGACCGGCTGCGTGGGTGCGGTGGGCGTCTCGGAGACTCTGACGGCGCGAAAGAGCGCCCGGCCCGGGGACGTCATACTCATGAGCGAGGGCGCAGGCGGGGGCACAGTCTGCGCGGCAGCCCTCTACTACGGCCGACATGAGGTGGTGGAGGAGACCCTCAACATCAAATTCCTGGAAGCATCCGAAGCCCTGCTCCGGGAGGATCATGGCATTCACGCCATGACCGATGTGACCAACGGCGGCATTCGCGGCGACGCCAAGGAGATCTCCTACACCGCCGGGGTAAAGCTGGTCTTTGAGGAGGAGAGGATGCGGCGGCTGGTCAATTCCCGCGTCCTGGAGATGCTGGAGTCCCTGCAGATCGACTATCTGGGGGTCTCCATTGACGCCCTGCTCATCATCGCCCCCCAGGAGGAGGCACAGAGCATTGCCGCTACCATCCGCAGGGCCGGAGTGGCGGTGGATGAGATCGGCAGGGTCATGGAGGGATCGGGAGCCGAGCTGGTCATGGACGGCAAGTCCAGCGACTTCTCACCCCGCTTTCGCGAGGCTGCCTATACGCCCATAAAGAAGGCGGTGGGGCAGGACGCGGAGAGGGATGTCGAGGAGATGACGCGAAAGGTGGACCTAGCCGCCGGCAAGGCTGTGGAGAAGAAGCGGAAATTTGTCGAGAAGATAAGGCGAAAGTGATTCATTTTTTTGCAATTTGTTATTCAAATTTTTACAAAGTTATTTATTTATAATAAGCTTGCTGAATGTAGTAATAATAGTAAATAATTTTTTTACATAAATAAACTATTTATACCATAACGTACTTCAATTATTGCAAGGGAGTAAAAAATCAGGGAGTAGATAACAATGAAGGAATCGTTTGTCATGAGATTTGATGAGAAAGATATCGAGGTAGTGGAGACTTTAAAGAGTCTGGGTGTGCCGAGAAAGGTCTCCAATATGATCGCCTATCTGGCCAGCGGCACTGAGGCGACCTCTCGCGAGATCGAACGGGGCTCGGACCTGCGGCAGCCTGAGGTCTCCATTGCCCTTCGCACCCTGCGAAAGAACAACTGGGTGGAGGAGAAGCTGACCAGAAGCGACGGTACGGGAAGGCCGATGAAGGTCTACCGGCTCAAGGCTCCCATTGAGGACATACTGCACTATTACGAGCAGGAAAAGCTCAATGAGGCCAATGCGGCATTGCAGTCCATACAGAGGCTTAAGACGCTGCTGGGCGAGGCGGGATCAAGCTAAAGTGATTCTCCCCTAGCAAAGGGGATAATTATCAAAATTATTCATTATATTTTTTCGTCAAATTTTCTTTATGATGAGGCGGCATCGAACTCCATCTGCACCTCATCAAATATATTCACTTTCTAAGAAAGATTTTCACGATGGGGATATATAGAAGGAATACCTAATATAAATCAAAGCAAGCTGGGAGCGGCTGTTATACAGGCACTGGCGATCTTATCATCAGGTTGTGGTTCATTGACGGTCATAGAAGAGTCTATTCATAGGGCATATCTCAACAAGCTTGTGGGAGAAGAAGGTCTGAAGATTGTAGAATGCATACCGGGTGAAGAGATAACCGATGAGAAGCTGGCGGAGCTGACTGGAATCAGCCTCAACACAGTGCGTCGCACTCTTTACCTGCTTTACGAGCACAGGCTGGCAATTTACCGGCGCAAGCGTGACCCCGATTCTGGATGGCTGACATATCTGTGGCAACTTTGCCCTGAGAACTTCGAGAAGGCACTTGAGTCTGAGGCCAAGAGGCTGCTGCGCAAACTGGATGAGAGGCTGGCCTACGAGAAGGAGAATATCTTTTACGCCTGCACAGAGGGCTGTGCCAGGTTCATATTTGATGAGGCCAGCGAGGCCAACTTCGTCTGCCCCTTCTGCCAGGGAAGCCTGGAATATATGGAAAACGCCAAAGTGGTAGAGACTATAGAAAAGCAGATGGGCGATCTGAAATCCTGTTTATAGGCTGTCCAGTTCCCGGCCCAGCACTGCCGTCCACCACCACCGGGCCATGTCCGTCAGGTCGCGGCTGAACATGCCGGAGAGGCGGTACTCCCCGCCCTTGTTTGTGATCAGGCCGGCTCCGAGCAGCTTGTTTCTCATGGCGTAGAATGCGGACCGGCTCACATTAAGCTCGGTGAGGAGAGACTTCCATTCGCGGGTCTTCAGGGGGCTGCCGCTCTTCTGCCGCTCCTCTACCAGGGTTAGAAACCTCCCGCCCCTTTCAGCAGTTGCCTCTTCCTGAAATAGCCGCAGCATCAGCTCATGGTATGGATTGCGGCTGTGGCTTATTGCGTACTCCGATTTGGAGCGAACCTTCAGGGTTGTCGCAGTCCTGGGTGCCTTTTTGATGCTGGTCATGCTCCAATGGCCGAAGGATTTGGCTACAGGCCGGCCAGCACTTCTCTGGCGATGTCCGCGTATTCATTTCTCAAAACATAGCTTCTAGGTGCACGATAGGACTTTTGCATGACATGCAAAATTCCCAGGCTTGAGCAAATATATCCCACCATGGAGGCCACTGCTTTTTTGGATACGTCCAGCCGCCGCCTCACAATCTCATGAAGAGAGCCTATAGTAAATTCTCCTGCCTCTACAATCGACTCCAGAACAATCCGCCTCAAACCGTCCGTGTCCAGATTGAGGAACCTTACCATTCGGCCAATTATCTCTGACCGCTGTGGTTTCATCGTACCCCTCCAAACTACCCCCTGGATATTCAACATTCAGACATTTGCCATTACTTTAGTAATATGTATAATATATACTTTACTATATTGTGTCCGCCCTTAATATTCGCCTTTCATTGTTCTATCCAGGTTCGATCTTCATTTTCTATCCCTTGGGGTTTTGTATTGAGAGACCGTTGCTCAGAGTCCTTCTCTCTCCCGTCCGTTCAGGCACTATGCTCCGCATGTCTACGTTATATCTCTTGCCGGGCACCGACATCAGTTTAAGCCTGGCGTGTGATCATACTGGCGATAAAGAGGTTGTGGTCAATAAAATGATTCTGAGATGCTATGCCCGAAGATGAAGTGTGGCTGGAGGAGGGCATCGCCCTGCGCAGGATGGGCCGGTACGGCCAGGCGGCTCTAGCTTTAGAGAAGGCCATAGCCATCAATCCTGCCAATGCCTCTGCCTGGAGAAATCGCGCCTGGGCTTTATGCCAGATGGACAGAAATGAAGAGGCACTGGCTTCTGTGGACAGGGCGATAGCTCTGGAGCCGCAGAGCGCACGCGCCTGGACTGTCAGGGGCTTTGCCCTGCACCGGCTGGGCCGTTACGTGAAGGCAGTGGAGAGCTACGCCCGGGCCATTGAGCTCAATCCCCTGGGCCCGGACGGCAGGAGGGCCTGGAACAACCGGGGCGCTGCACTGGACAATTTGAAGCGGCATGAAGAGGCCATCGAGAGCTACGACGAGGCCCTCTTCATAGACCCATTCGACGTCTATGCCTGGAACAACCGGGGGGTGTCTATGGGCATACTGGGCCGGCAGGATGAGGCCGTGCGCTGCTTTGAGAAGGCCATACAGATCGAGCCAGAGTATGCCACCGCCTGGAGGAACCTGGGGGTGGCCCTGCGGGCGCTGCATCGCGAGGAGGAGGCCGGGGTGGCGTTTGAGAGGGCGAGGGAGCTGGGGCTGGAGTAGAAATAGGATTATTCTACAAAGAGGATCAGAAATCTCTCTTTTTCCTCAGCGGCCCGGACGGATAGCCCTGGCGATCTCCTCCACCAGTGCGTCCCGGTTCTCCCTGGTGACGACTATCACCTGAAAGCTGCCCCTGATCTTCCTGGCCAGGCGGTGATTGGACCACTCATGCAGCACCACCAGCATGGGCCGGTTTGAGGCTATGGCCAACTCCACTGCTGAGACGAACCTTTTGCTGGTCAGCTCCATGGGGCCGATCTCATCGACCACAATCAGATCGCACTTGAGGGCGCTCTCAATTGCTGCGGCACCTATGCCGTCCAGGTCCTCCGGGTGGACGCGATACTTTCCCAGTTGCGGCCCGCTGCCGGCCTCGTCTGCCAGTATGCCCGTGGCTCCTGATGCCAGGTCTAGCAGCTCAAAGCCTATGCGACGGTCCTTGTAGCGCCGGTCGCGGGCCAGCACTCCGCCCGGCTTCATGCCCTTTGCCCGCAGCCGGTCCACAACAGACGCGACCACAGTCGATTTGCCCATTCCCGGCGGGCCGGTGACTGCAATTCGCAAGGCTGCAATTTTATGGACCATACAGCTCCCTCATTCTCTCCGTGTAGCGGCTCAGGCTCTCCACATCCTTTATCTCCTTTTTGACCAGCTTTTTGAGCTGGCTTCTAATCTCTGTGTCGGGCCGGCTGCCCAGGGAGCGCAGGTGCATCTCTATCAATCTGCACATCTCATCGCCCTTGCCGTCCCAGTCGGTGAGCAGGATGATGTGGCTGTATCTGCGAGAGGTCTCCTCAGCCAGGTCCAGGGCGGGGCGGCGCGAGGCCATGATCACCGGGCCAGAGAGGCCCAGGGATCGCAGGGACAATTCGTCCCGCCTGCCCTCCACAATGACGGCAGCACCCCCGGAGGATGCCTCCAGTAGGGACGCAATCAGCTCCTCCAGCCCTTCCAGGTCGTATGTCTTCCTGGGACGGCTCTGGCCGTCATCTCTGTCCCGGCTCATCTCTTCAGCCCTTTTTCGCCCGCTTCGGGCATCCTCTTTTGCAGTGCAGCCACTGCTCTGTCCCTAGGAAGCCCCTTTACCAGCAGAACCTTTCTGTGGCTCTTGTGGCCGCTCAGGACCTCGATATCTCCGGCGGCTATGCCGAATAGAGATGCCAGCTCTGCCGCAAGCTGGCGATTGGCCCTGCCCCGGCTGGGCTCTTCGGTGAGGCGGGCCTCCAGTGTACCTCTCCAGGAATTGAATCCGGACGGCACCGCCAGTCGGGAGCATCCTGGCACCACTTCAAAGCTTATGATGCAGCCCTGAGGATGAGGCCTCACTGCTTCCTGCATATCCATTACTGCCCAAAGAGGCGCCCATCAGGAATAAAGCTTCTCTATTTAATTATTTACGATATAGCATAAAGTTAAAATAGCGCCTGCGACGAAGGGAGAGAGGTTCGATGAAGATCAAGCAAGTTGTCACTCTTCCGGGTCAGGCTTCTCTTGCCGGGCCCCTTCTTGCCGGGCTGAAGCAGCTTGGCCTGCAAATCAGCGATCGATTTTCCGGGGACAATGACCGAAAACATTGCCTTCTGATCTGCAATTCCGGATATGAAACTACTCTTGCCGGCTCTCTTCTCATTCGCGAGGCAATGGCCAAAGGCTGCCCGGTTCTGCTGGACGGCGACAGCGTAAATCATGAAGCAATTTTAGAGGAGATCAGGGAGACCTGCGACCTCTCCCAGAAGACCCGGAAGGGTATGGAGGCATATGCTCTCTACCGCTGTCTGCAATGCGACGCCAAAAGGCTGGCCGGGCTGCAGGCGGACACTGATGACAGTACTCTGCTGCCCCGCTATGTGGCTGCTGCCTATGAGAAGGTGCAGGACCTCCGCTACGGAGAGAACTGGCACCAGAAGGCGGCCCTCTACTGCCGGGACGGCGAGCCTGGACTGCACCGGGCTAGGAAGCTGAACGGCCGGGATATGTCCTACAACAATATGGTCGATGCCGAGACGGTGCTGGAGATGCTCATGGACCTCTCCCAGTACGATGGTGTTCCTGTGAATAAGCCCCTCTCGGTCATAGTAAAGCATGCCAATCCATGCGGCGTAGCATACGGCGATACAATGGCTGAGGCCTATCGCCTCTCCTTTGCCACAGACCCCAAATCAGCCTTCGGCGGGGTGATCGGCTTCAACCGGCCGGTGGACCTGGAAACGGCCCAGGCCATAGGCGACAGCTTTGTGGAAGTGCTGCTGGCCCCGGGATATGAGCCTGAGGCCCTAAAGATTCTAACAGAGAGAAGGCCCAACCGCCGCGTGCTGGATATCGGCGATCTCCTGGCCAGAAAGGAGGATCTTTACCGCGGGTTTTATCAGAGGAACCTCTTCGGGGGCATGATGCTTCAAGATTATGATACAGGCGACGTAAAGGAATGGAAGGTCGTCACAAAAAGGCAGCCTACTGACTGGGAGAGGCAGGCCCTCCGCTTTGCCTGGAAGGTCTCCAAGTACGTCAAATCTAATGCTCTGGTCTACACCTCCGACTGCCAGACCATAGGCATAGGGTCGGGGCAGGTGAGCCGGGTGGATTCAGCCCGCTTCGGAGCGGAGAAGGCAGAGGAGCACGGACTGTCCACCAGGGGCACAGTGGCTGCCACGGACTCATTCTTCCCCTTCCGGGACGGCCTGGACCAGACATACGAGGCGGGAGCGCTGGCCGTAATTCATCCCGGCGGCTCCATTCGGGATGCTGAGGTGATCAATGCCGCAGATGAGCACGGCATGGCCATGGTCTTCACAGGCATGCGCCACTTCCGGCATTAGGGCCGGCTGCAGCACAATTGGTCCCAGATGGGGCAGCAGAGCGGCTGTGCTGCTCTTCTCTGCTTTTATCCTCTCTATTGCCCTCTCTTGCGGCGCACAGGCCGAGAGCATCCAGGCCGGCAGCGATATACAGGCGGCCATTGATTCTGCATCTGCTGGGGACACCATAATCGTGTCCGCCGGGGACTATTCCAGCTTCCGGGTGGATCGTCCGGTTGCAATCCTCGCCCAGGCTCAGTCCTACCTATCCGCCGGGCTACAGAAGCCAGCCATAGTGATAAAGAGCGACGGCGTTACCATCAGCGGCTTTAGCATCAGGGGTGTGGGCAAGGACACCACAGCCAAATTCAATTACTATATGCAAAATCCGGCTGCTGCGGCAGGGGCGAGCCTTGATGATGCCAACTGTGCCCTGGTGGTGGAGGGCGACGGCTTTTCCCTGGAGAACACCACCATCTATGGGGCGCAGGTGGGCATCTCAGCAGAGGGCATCTCCGGCATCACCATGCAGAATGTGACTTTGAACGGATGCGATACTGGGGCATCTATTCTGCAAAGCCGCGCCGTTACTGTTACGGGCTGCCGCATATCCAACTGCAAGAAGTATGGCCTGGATGTAGAGAGGTCCTCAGATGTGCGGGCGGACAACAACAGCGTCATAAATAACAGCAACGGAGGCATACTGCTAAAGGAATCGAGTGGCGGCGTGGTCCAGGACAACAAGATCTCTTACAACACATTCGGCCTGTCTCTTTGGAACTCCTCCGCAAATGAGGTGCGTCGAAACCATGCCGACCATAATTACTATGGAATACTGGTGACAGACTGGTCCTGCTACAACAACATCACAAATAACGTCGCCCAGGACAACAGCAACAGCGAGATTGTGGCTGGATTTGGCATAGGCATCAGCCTCCAGGAGAACAGCAGCTTCAATATGCTCCTGGGAAATTCAGCCAGCGGAAACTTCAATGGCCTGGAGGTCTCGCGAGGCTGCCACCACAATGCCGTCTACGCCAACAATGCTTCAGACAACAAGCATGGCATAAGGCTCAACGAGAACCGCAACAACCTGATCTTCGGAAACAACTTCAAGCATAACGACATCAATGCCTACGAGAACACCAGCCTCAATATCTGGAATACCACCATCGGCAACTACTACACAGACTATCAGGGCAGCGACGGAAACGGCGATGGAATCGGAGACGATCCCTATCCTCTGCCCGGCCCGGAGTCAGTGTCTATGGATATGATGCCTCTCGTACGGCCCTTCGGGGAGTTTGACCTGGACATTGCGGCGCTGCGGGCTGAGGTGACAAAATATGCGGTATTCGCTCCTCTTGTGGCCGATCTTCCCACCACATCCATGCAGGACGGAGTGGCTGTCATCTCCAGGAAGACGCCGACAAGAGCTCCAAAATGGGACGACTCCGATTCGTTTGATGCCAGTGCTCCGCCATTTCAAAAGGAGAACAGCTTTTTGAACGGAGATTGATCAAATGATCTTTTCAGGGCAATGAGCCTTATCAGAGAGGGTGCCATCACATTTGAGACGGAGGGCGCCTTCTATAATCCCCGGATGATCTTAAATCGCGATATCGGTGTGGCAATGGCCGGCAGCCTGGGCCTGACTGAATATTTGGACGCCCTATCGGCCAGCGGCGTGCGCGGCCTGCGCGTGGCCCGCGAGGCGGGAGTCGCAGAGGTGGCCCTCAATGACGTCAGCCCCCAGGCTGCCGCCCTGATGCGGGCCAATGCCGGGCGAAACGGCCTGCAATGCACCGTCTCCTGCAAGAGCGCCAATGTCCTCCTCCATGAGCAGCACTTTCAGGCTGTGGACCTGGACCCCTTCGGCTCGCCCTCGCCCTACATATCTGCCGCCAGCCGCTCCGCCCTCTCCTATCTCTTCATTACCGCCACGGACACGGCTCCCCTCTGTGGCGCTCACCTCAATAGCGGAATTCGAAAGTATATGGCATATCCCCTGCGCACCGATTACCACCGGGAGATGGGGGCCCGGATCCTCCTCGGCCTGGCGGCACGGGAACTGGCCCGCCGGGACAGGGGCCTCTCTCCCCTGCTCACTCATGTGACCGACCACTACGTTCGCACATATCTCTCCCTCTGCAAAGGGGCGAAGGCCGCCGATAGAAGCCTGGAGAGTGTGGGCTATGTGGAGCACTGCTTTGCCTGCGGGAGTTTCTCATTGCTGGACGCGCCCCGTCCGGGGGGCGTCTGCCGCCACTGCCTGGGCAAGACCAATGTGGGCGGGCCTCTGTGGCTGGGAAGACTGCACGACCAGCAGGCCATAGCCGCAGCTCTCGCCTGGGGAGAAGGCCGCAAGCTGCTCAGCCGCAGGGCGGAGAAGATCCTGGCCTGCTGCGCGCAGGAGATCGACGCTCCCCTGTATTATGATCATCATAGTATCTGCGAAAGGCTGCACATCACTCCGGGAAAGATAGATCAGGCCGTAGAGCGGCTGCGCGCACGCGGTCGCCGGGCCTCCCGCACTCACTTTTGGGGGCTGGGCATCAAGACCGATGCGAGCCTGGCCGAGGTGGAGGAGGCGGTGAGGCAGGGATGATTGCCCGCCGGTTTTCCGACCTAAAACTTAATAAAGGAGAAGAGACCTAATAGTGATAGCTGCATTATGAGAGGATAATGCAGAGATTCGCGGCACGAGGTGACGTTTATTACCCCCTTCATTGCTACTCCCTTTCGCATCTCGTGCCATCCCTTCTTACGCAACGGGAGATTTGATTAGGATATGCAGTGGCCGTATCTCGCATACCTCGCCGCCTCTGACCTGCGGCTGGTGATATATTTCCTCCTGGGTGGCCTGATCACCGCTTTCACCGTATACCTGGCCGGGCAGGGCCGGGGCACAGCCGCTGCCTTCATCACCACCCTGCCCCTGCAGACCGCCTTCACATTCCTTCTCATCTATGCCGAGGGCGGCAGCCGGACGGTGGAGGAGTACGCCTGGAGCCTCCTCCTCTTCACTCCGCCCTGGCTGGTCTATGTGCTGGTCGTACTTTTCGGCGTCAGCCGATTGGGAATAGGAAGGAGCATAGCCCTGGGAGTCATCTGTTTTGTCCTCTTATCCGCAGCTATGCAGAAGATGGCAATAAAATAAAGTGAATTATCGCGTCCTGAATGGCGCGGCCGTCTGACGGCATGCACCTCTCTATCAGCCCTGGATGATCTGGGGATATAATGCTCTAATCTCTTTTGATCCTCTTTATCCCGCCGCCCATTCCGGCCAGGTACAGCTCGTCAACGCTCTCGAATATGCCGTGACCCACCACTCCGGCAACAGCATTCATCTTAGAAGCCAGAGCTGCTGGCTCCTCAATCGTCCCAAAGTTCACATCCAGGACGAAGTTGCCGTTGTCTGTGATCACCGGCCCATCCTTCATCCTGCCCAGGCGCAACACCGGCTCGCCCCCCAGTGCCCTGAGCCATCGCTCTGCCGGGCGGTAGGCGAAGGGAAGCACCTCCACCGGCACCGGCCAGGTGAGCTTTTTGGCGTACTTGCTCTCGTCGGCCACGATGACAAAACGCCGCGCCGAGCAGGCCACCACCTTCTCCCTGGTGTGCGCCGCCCCGCCGCCCTTGATAGCGAAGAGATCAGCATCCACCTGATCCGCCCCGTCGATGGCCAGGTCCAGGACGGAGTGCTGGTTGAGCGTGGTGAGACTGATGCCGCACTCGATGGCTAGGCTCTCCGCCTGAAATGAGGTGGGAACGCCCAAAAAGTCGAGCCCTTCCGCCTCGATCCTCGCCCCCAGCCTCCTGATGGTCCAGGCCACTGTGGAGCCAGTGCCCAGGCCCACCACCATGCCGCTTCTCACCAGCTCAGCCGCCGCCTCGCCGGC
>ERZ1645192.3054-NODE-3054-length-13769-cov-6.718244_pt1 | contig 13769 bp, 9 predicted proteins | sample MGYA00575354_ERZ1645192 | MGnify/ENA primary metagenome ERZ1645192 (study PRJEB40844, sample SAMN11349763) | freshwater sediment metagenome | isolation source: river sediment | host: Sediment | place: India: Faizupur Khadar , New Delhi | collected 2017-02-21 ... | reverse complement strand
ACGTCGTGGGCCTCACCGTCGAAGGGTCGGGGCCTCAGGCCGTGTACGCGGACTTTGCTGTCATCAACGACAAGAACGAATCGAGCTACGTCTTCAAGGGCCCCTTCGTTTTCAACGGCAAAGGCCTCAACCAGATCGATAAGATCAAGGAAACTCTGAATTTTAAAGACAGCTATCAGTACACCGGGTTCGATGAAGGCTTCTTCACCTTCATCTATATCCCGGCGGACAGCGCCAGGCCGGCGTTATCGATCGGCAAGACCGACACAAACATACCCTATATCCGCCTCGCGTCAGGCACGAACAAGCTGTCGGGGAAGCTTTATTTCGGGCCGAAAAAGAGCGATATCCTCGCTAGCCTCAATGTCAAGGCTGAGAAGATCATTGACTTCGGCTGGTTTGATATCATCGCCAAACCGCTCGTCTGGCTCCTCGATTTCTTTAACCGTTTTACGCACAACTACGGCATCGATATCATCCTGCTGACCATCCTGATCAAAATAATCTTCCACCCCCTGAGCGTGATGAGCTTCAAGAACATGGCAAAGATGCAGGCGGTCCAGCCCGAGATCAAGAAGCTGCAGGAGAAATACAAGGACGACAAGGCCCGCCTCAACCAGGAGTTGATGGGGATCTATAAATCACGCGGCGTGAACCCCATGAGCGGGTGTTTGCCTATGCTCCCGCAGATACCCGTGTTTTTTGCGCTGTACAAAGCATTGTCGGGGGCGATAGAACTGAGGCACGCACCGTTCTTGTGGTGGATCAATGACCTATCGGCGCCGGAGGACCTTTGGTCGTTCACGGTCATGGGATACACCCTGCCCATCAGGATCCTTCCCATCATCATGGGGGTAACGCAGGTCATCCAGCAAAAGATGACGCCCACAAGCGCCGATCCCATGCAGCAGAAGATGATGATGTTCATGCCCATAGTGTTCACGTTCATCTTCTGGGGCTTCCCGTCAGGGCTCGTCCTTTACTGGCTCGTGTACAACGTGGCCTCCATAGCCCAGCAATACTACATCAACAAGAAGTTGAAATAAGGACACGATATAACTATGGAAACGTACGAATTCGAAGGAAAAACATACGAAGAGGCAGTGAAGAAGGCGTGTGTTCAGCTTGAGGTTGAGGAACGGGAACTGGATATTGACGTCAAGGAAGTCGATACCAAAGGTATCCTTGGACTTCTCGGAACAAAGAAAATCCGTATCACGGTAAGATTGCGCTCCCGCGAGGACGAACCTGCACGGTACGCCCCGGTCCTCGACATCACTGCCCGGACTGCTCCCGCGGCAGTCACAGCCGATACACCGGAAGAGACCCCCGAGTCATTCGGGGAGGCATTCCTCAAGGAATTCGGCAGGCATGTCGGCCTTGATTTCCAGGTGATGGTGACCGACATCAGCGAGAAAACGGACCGCATCCTGTTCCTTATCCAGTGTGATGACGGCGATGTTCTCATCGGGAAGGACGGTGAGATACTCGAGGCCCTGCAGCACGTTTTAAGGCTCGCAGTGGCCAAGAAATTTAGACATAATCTTAAATTATTAATAGATATAAATGGTTACAGGGAAAGACGAAAAAAAGCTTTAACAATTATGGCTAAGAGAATGGCAGATAAGGCAAAAAGGACCGGGAGAAAGATGAAAACGGATCCCTTGAACCCTTATGAGCGCCGTATCATACATACCCTTTTCAAGCACAACAAGGGGGTTACGACCAAAAGCGAAGGTGACGGCCACATCAAAAAGGTCATCATCACCCCGACCGGCAAGCCGTTCGGCGCCGACCGCGGCAATCCCCGTGCCCAGCGTGGAGGCTTCCGTGGAAACGCCCGCGGAAAGCGTTGAAACCATATGTGCCGTTTCCACGCCTCCCGGTGAGGGCGGGATAAGTATAATCCGCATAAGCGGTCCCAACGCACGCCGCATCCTCGAAACTGTCTTCAGGCCCAGGGTCAGACCGAAAAAACCGGCAAACGGCTTGCTGCGCCTGGGTTACATATACGACCCGGCAAGCGGCACGGACCTGGACGAGGTCTTTGCCGTATTCATGAAAGCACCCGGGACATACACCCGCGAGGACGTTGCGGAGATCCATTCCCACGGGGGGTTTGCGGCTCAGTCCGCGATCGTGAAGGTCATCCTGGGCCAGGGGGCCCGTCTGGCCGACCCCGGTGAATTCACAAAAAGGGCTTTTTTGAATGGCAGGATAGACCTTGTTCAGGCGGAATCCGTCCTCGATGTCATCAAGAGCGAGACCGACGAAGAACTGAAGTATGCCGTCGGCTACCTGAAGGGCCGTCTCTCCAAAAAGATATACGCCCTGCGGGACGTCCTGAAAGGCGCCCTCGCTGCCCTCGAAGCGTCGATCGATTTCCCCGAGGAAGACATCGACATAGACCTCTACGGACACCTTGCCGCGCTCGCGAAGGCCCGCAATGAGATTGACGGCCTCGTCTCGTCCTATTACGAAGGCAAGGGACTGAAAAGCGGGTTTGCAGTCCTGATAGCGGGACGGACCAATGTCGGGAAATCCAGCTTTCTCAACGCCCTTGCGCTCAAGGAGCGCGCTATCGTCACCGACCTGCCCGGAACGACCCGCGACCTGATCGAAGAGACCCTCTACATTGGAGGCATGAAGGTCCGCCTGATCGACACTGCCGGGATCCGCACACCCGAAAATATCGTGGAGGAGGAAGGCATACGCAGGGTGAAAGAAAGGGCGGCCGAGGCAGACCTGATCGCATGGGTGATCGACGGCTCACAGCCGTATTCTGACGAAGATCGACATGTTTATAATGAAATTAGTCAGTATAATAAAATAGTTATAGTAAATAAATCAGATCTTGAGAAACGTTTTGACATTAATGTATTGAAATCATTAAATATAAAGTCGTACATCAATATATCATCAAGGACAGGCGCCGGCCTCGATGAAGCAAAAAACTCAATTTTTTCCCATATTTTACGGAAGAAACGGAGACGGCCGCTCCTCATCACGACACTGCGTCACCGGGACATTCTCGAGAAAATCTCACACAATATCGGCAGGGTCATAGAAGGCCTCAAAAACAACGGGCACCACGCCGAGCTCCTTGCATTCGAGCTCCAGGAAGCCCTGCACCGCCTCGGCGAGATCACAGGGGAAACCTGCACCGAAGACATACTGGATATGATATTCGGGCAGTTCTGCATAGGGAAATGAAAGGGGACAGGCAAGAGGCAATAGGAAATAGTATCTTCCCTATAGCCCATTGCCCATTGCCTCTTGCCTGTTTTATTTCTTCTTTTCTTCTTTCGGCGGTTTGACCGGTTTTGCGGGCTTGGATGCATCATGGATCTTTACGCCGCCCTTATAGCAGACGTTATCCCAGAGCACGCCGAGGATCGATTCGAGAGAGAAGTATTGCCAGGGTTCGTTCTCGGAAACAATCTCCGGCTTGTCGGCACCGGTCGCGGGGTCAAATTCCTTCGTGGCGACTACACGGTACTTGCTTGAAGAACAATCAAGCTCTATGAGGCTCTTCAGGGTGTCGACCTCCCCGTCCGTGGTCTTGTTCGCGATCTTTTCCCATACCTGAACTTTCCGGCCGTCGAGTATCTTTAAGGTGCCGGGGCTGAAGTAATATTTCTTCGTCTCGGATTCCAGATATATCTTCCAGGTTGGGTCTTTTTCGGGGGCCTTGGGCTGCTCTTTGGGCGTTGTCTGGGCAAACGCGGACGACACCAGGAAAACCAGTGCACAACATACGGCAAATAAGATTCCTATCCTCTTCATTTTCATGTCCACCCCTTCCTAACAGTGATCTTTCTGTATATCATATTTTGCACTAATAAGGATTATTTCGTGATTCGGGCTCACCCGGTCCGGGGCGCTGGGGCGGCGCCGACGGATCGGCCGGCGCAGGCTCCGCGTGTGCTGTTCCAAAATCGTCGGGGGGGAAATGGTGCAATGCCGAACCCATGTAGTTCATCCATATGGGAAGGCACACGCGGCCCCCGCTTTCCCCCTTTCCCAGCGATGTCCGCGCATCGAAACCGACCCAGACACCGGTTGCGATATGGGGAGAATAACCGACAAAAAGAGCATCGTAGTAATTGCTCGTCGTCCCGGTCTTCCCCGCTATGGGGTAGCCAAGGGCGGATGCGCCTTTTGCCGTCCCGTACTGAACAGGGCCTTTCAGCAGGATGTTCATGGATGCGGCAACCTCCTCCGATAGGGCCCTTTCCTTCTGGATCGGGGTATCTTCAAGGACATTCCCGTTCATCTCGACAACCCTGCGGATAAAAATAGGCCTTATCCGGCTGCCGCCATTCGCAAATGCGGCGAACCCCTTTACCAGCTCGAGCAGTGTAATGTTCGATGACCCGAGAGCGATGGAGAGGTTGCTCGGGATGTCAGCATCAATCCCGAGGTCCTTGACCGTTTCCTTTACCGAAGACACCCCTATCTCTTCGAGAAGCCTGACCGTTGCGGCATTCTTTGAATAGGCGATGGCGTCCCTCATCGAGATGTCGCCGGAATAGCGGCCATCGTAATTCCTGGGGGTCCATCCGCCGTATGACTTTGCCTCGTCATGCAATATAGAATCGGGGGTATAGCCTTTCTTGAGGGCGGTCACGTAAATGAACGGCTTGAAGGCGCTGCCAGCCTGCACTTTCGCGGTCGTGGCCCTGTTGTACGGGCTCTTCTCGAAATCTCTTCCGCCAACGAGGGCATAGACGTACCCGGTGTTGACATCCATGCTCACGAGCGCCCCTTCGACGTTGAGCGAGCGTACCGGCTGGAACAGGAGCAGTTTCTTCTTCTGGTCCTCGCCGGTGCACAGCCCCTTCACGACGTCGCCCGGCTTGAAGGGATATTCGCTCATCTTCAGCGTCCCTTTCCTTTCGCCGGCAAAGATGGTATAGCCGTCTTTTATCCGTTCCGATACCAGGAGGTTGCAGGTCTTTCCCTTCACGGCGGGAGAGAGCTTAAGGTCCCGCTCTTCCGCCTTCCTGAAATCGTCCCACTTCCTGTGGGCTATGTTGTAAAGAACCGTAAATTCACCGTTCCTTTGCTCGTACTGGTTAAGGCCCCTTACGATCGCCTCCTCGGCCGCTTTCTGCATCTGCTTATCGACGGCGGCGTATATCTTGAGGGCCTTCCGGGAAAGAACGCCCCTGCCGTATTTGGCTTCGATGTAGCGGAAAATATTGTCTTTATAATAACTGTCCTGGAAAACGCCGTCGTCCTCCCTGATCGCCACTTTCTCCTTCAAAATCTGCTGCTTTGCCTTTTCGTTGATGAAGTGTTTCTGAAACATCTGGTCGACGACGTATTCCTGCCTGATCCGGGCGTTGCCCGGGTGCCGCTTCGGTGTGTAGCGGGACGGTGCCTGGACTATCCCGGCAAGGAGAGCGGCCTCGGCCGTCGTTATCTCCCAGACATGCTTGCCGAAATAGACCTGGGATGCAGCTTCGACACCGTAAACGCCGTGCCCCATGTAGATGTTGTTGAGATAAAGGTTCAGTATCTCGTTCTTGTTCAGGTACGTCTCGAGCTTCCAGGCAAGGATGGCCTCGCGGATCTTTCTGTTGAGGCTCTTTTCGGGACCGAGGATGAGAGATTTGATCACCTGCTGGGTTATCGTGCTCCCGCCCTGCGCCATCCGCCCGTAGATAACGTTCTTGACAAAAGCCCTCAGTATGCCGAGCGGATCGACGCCCCCGTGCTTGAAGAAGTCCGCATCCTCGGCCGCGAGAAAGGCTGACCGCACGTGCTTCGGGATCTTCTTGTACGGGACGAAAACGCGGTTGTCGGGCACGAAAAGGTAGATCAGCTGGTCCCGGGCGTCGTACACGCTCGTGACCGGCTTGTTCTTGAGGTCTTTCAGGGCGACGACGGACGGGATGTCATTGACGAGAAAGAACGCGAACGCCGCGATGAACAGCACGCCCGAGGCGATGAGAAGTATAAGGAAGTATTTGAATATCTTCCCCGAAGAGGTTTTTGGCCGTGATTTGTTGCGGGGTCCCTGCTTCAAAATACTATCGAACCCTTTCTGACGTCATACGTCCCCGATACGGTTATCCTGAGCTCCACGATGGACGTGAAGGTCAAAAAGCACGTTGTCCAGACCGGGTCGTCAAGCGTGCTTCCCGACCCCTGGAGGATGGAGTTCAGTTTTCTGTAGGCGGAACTTATTTCGGGGACCGAAAGGCTCGACATGGTCGCCCCGATCGGGAGCGGAAGGACCTCGAGGACCCTGCCGTCCTCGACGACCGCAATGCCTCCATTGATAGCCAGCACCGTACTGGCCGCCAGTGCCATATCGTCATCGTCGAAGCCATGAACGATAAGCCCGTGCGTTTCGTGCGCGACGGTTGAAGCCACGGCGGCACGCGCCCCGAAACCGTGGAGAAAGCCCTGCCCCCATTTTTTCTCCTCCCTGCGGCTGTACAGGACCTTCCGGATATCGCGGCCGGGGTCGGGCAGTATCAGGCTGCCGCTGCGGGGCAGGTCGGCCTCCATCCTCTTTGTCACGGTCCGGTCGATAATGTCGATAACGGGCACCGGCCCCGCCTCCTGCCGCTCGATCTCGAGATCGGAGGGCACAACGGATGAAAAATTATAGGGATATGACCGTATGTCCCCCTCGATCCGGGGTGAGCGCTCCCGCACAAGGACCCCGTCACGCGCGGCCAGCATGCCGCGCTCATAGACCATCGCCGGTGCGGGATTCTCGAGGTCCGGGCACAGGAGTATGTCAGCGATCCTTCCCGGGGCGATGCTTCCGACATCGTGGTCTATCCTGAAATAGCGGGCCGGGTTGAGCGTCGTCATCCTGATGGCATCTTGCGGCGCGAGGCCGAAACCGATCGCCGCCCTGACAATATGGTCCATATAGCCCTTATCCACCAGATCTCCCGCAAATATGCCGTCGGAAACGAGAATGACCGAATCCTTCGGCAGGGAATTTATCGTGGGGCAAAGCGACTCGAGGTCGTTCCTGATCGAGCTCATGCGGACCATCGTGTAAAGGCCGAGACGGATGCGGTTCTTTATGTCATCCGGACGGATGGATTCGTGGCAGGACGTTATCCCCGCGGCGGCGAGGGCATTCAGGCGATCGTACGATGCACCCAGGGTATGGCCCTCGACATTTTTTCCCATCGACCGCGCAAGGAGGATACGCTCAAGTATGTCGTCCTCGTTCTTCGTGATCCGAAGATAGGGCGAAACCTCGCTCAAGGATACGCATTCAGGGTAATCGGACAGGAGGCCCCGGATGTCGTACAGCGACAGGATGTCGCCGCCTTCGATCTCGGGATACGGGGGGTACGTCGCCGGGACCCCCCAGAGATACTTGATGTTGAAATGCGGGGCCTGTCGCAGGATCTCCCGGAATCCTTTCGGGCCGACCGAGTTGATGAGGTCGTGGCTGTCCGAAAAAACGGTGGTCGTGCCCTTCGTGACGGCAATATCGGAAAAAGATGCGGGGTTATAAAACAGGTCGGCGTGACCGTGGGCATCGATATACCCCGGAACGGCGATAAGGCCTTTCGCATCGACGGTCCGGGTATGCGGGCCCGTTCTCGCTTTTGCCGCGCCCACATACGCGATCCAACTGCCGCATATCCACACGTCCCCCGGGGTGATCTCCCCCGTGAATACGTCAAAGACCGAACCGCCTTCTATGATGACATCCGGCGCCCGGTCCGAGTTCGCAACGGCAACGAGGTCCTTGAGGTCCTGTAGCGTCTTCTTGATCATTCCCTGTGTCTCATCGGGTATTCGCTTCAATGTAGCCCAAAAACCCCTCGCTTGGCAAGAAATTAGCTCAAATGCGGCAAATGAGGGCCTGTTAGCCGCGGAAGGTTTCCTTGCACTTCAGGATGCTCAAGAAAGCGAAGATGCTCGTGATAAAATAGACCCAGAGCATCGAGCGGTAGGCGGACAGGGGGTAGGCCCCGCCGACCGTGCCCGCCCGGTCGAGGATGAACCCCATGAGAGGCTGGAAGATGATCGCCCCGATAAAAGGGAACAGGTTGATCATCCCCATCGACGTCCCGGCGATCTCGCCGGGGAAAAGTTCTTTTGCGGTAACGATGGCAACCGTGCCCACCGAACTGACCGTGATGCCCATGAGGAAAAAGAGCACATACAGGGAGGCCACGCCGAGCCTGTCAAAAAAATAGACCGCGCACCCGAAACACAGGACATTGAGCAAAGAGGACCAGACGAGTATCTTCTTGCGGCTCTTCAGTGTCCTGTCCGAGAGATGGCCTATTATGGGGCTCACGAAGATCATCGCGACCGCGATCATCGAGAGAATGCCGCCCGCTGTGCCCTTACTCACACCGTACACGTCCTTGAGGTACGGGCCCGCCCAGAGGCCGAAAAACCCGAACAGCGCCCCTCCCCTCATGATGAACCAGACCGCGATGCTCCAGAAATACTTGTTCCTGAGGACGATCTTCACGTCGCCGGCAATATCGCGTTTCCCGGAGAAGACGGCCTCCCCGTCCTCGACAAGAGGCGGCAGGCCCTTCTGTTCCGGTGTGTCCTCGACAAATATCGCGATAAAAAAGATGACGACGATCGAGGCGCATCCCACGAGGACGATGGCCATCCTCCAGCCGACGGCCCCGGACAGCACCGCGAGCGGCGTGGTTGCCGAGAACCACCCGATCCCGCCGACGGCCATCAGGGCCCCCGCAACCCTGGCGAGCTGGGCGCCGTGGAACCACAGGCTGAATATCCTCATCGATGACACGAACACGGCCGCGAGCCCCATACCCACCAACGCCCGGGCAGCGACGGCAAAACCGAAATTCGGGGCAAGCCCGAACGCGACGGCCCCCAGTGCGGCGACGAGACTGAAAAGCACGATCGTCTTCTTCGGCCCCCAGGAATCGGACAGGATGCCGACCGGGACCTGCATCGCGGCATACGGGTAAAAGTAGGCGGACGCAAGGACCCCGAGAACGGTGGCCGATATATGAAAGCTTGACACGAGGTCCTGCGCGATCACCGCGGGGGACACCCTGTGGAAATAAACAATGAGGTACTGGGCTGAAAGAATGATAAAAAGTGTCCGCCTGTGCCGGTTCAACGTGTTGTCCCCTGTTATTTTGCGAATGACCCAAAACAATACTTTGCACGGGACGGCTTTTTCAAGTAAAATAAAAGCACTTCGACGGGTACGAAATAACTGAAATGAACACGGCAACGCTACGCACACTTCTCGATGTCGTCAAGGGCAGAACGCGCCCCGATTGCGTCATTACCAACGGTAAAGTCATCAATGTCTTTACGAACAGCGTTGAGGACACGTCGGCGGTTGTCATAAAAGACGGCTTCATAGCATCCGTAGAAGGCAACGGCAAGGCCCAGGGGTACGACGCGCTTGAGGTGATCGATGCCGGGGGGTCGTATCTCTGCCCGGGCTTTATCGACGCGCACACACACATTGACAGCCTGTACCCGTTTTATTCATTCGCTCCGTATGCGGTCCGCGGGGGGACAACGACCGTTGTCACCGAAACGAGCGCCGTTGCGTGCGCATGCGGAATGGAAGGCGTCGCTGCATTCACAGAAAGCACGCGGGGCTACCCGGTGCGCTGCTACTTTCTCGCTCCTCCGCTTACCCCCCCCTTTCCCGCGATGGAAGGATCGAAGGGCCTGACGTTCGCCGAGTTCAAAAAGTTTCTGAAACGGGACGACGTTGTCGCGATCGGGGAGGCGTACTGGACCCGCATCGTGGAGGGGGACCGCCGTATCCTCAGCCAGGCGGCGGCCGCCCTTGACCTCAACAAAAAGCTCGACGGGCATGCCGCCGGGGCGCGCGGCAGGAGGCTTATCGAGTACGCCCTGACGGGCATCACATCCTGTCATGAATCCATCACCGTGGACGAGGTCATCGAGAAACTCCGGCTCGGGATCTACATCATGATCAGGCAGGGCTTCGTCCGCAAGGAACTCCCCGAGCTTTTCCGCCTCAAGGACATGGACATCGACACGAGGCGGCTGATCCTGACCTCGGACGTCTTTGACGCGGTCATGCTGATAGAGGAAGGCTACCTCGACTCGATCGTCAGGGATGCAATATCATACGGTTTCAAGCCCATCGACGCGATAAAGATGGCGACGATCAACCCGGCCGACTATTACGGCCTGCGGCATCTCGGCGCGATCGCACCTTTGCGCCACGCGGACATCCTGTTCCTCGACAGCATCGAAGATGTCTCGGTGAAAAGGGTCATGGCGGGGGGCAAGATGGTCTTCGATGACGGGAAACACCTCGAGGATGCAAGGCCCCACCACTATCCCGAATCCGCGCGGAACACCGTCAAAGCGCAGAAGATAACCCCCGTCGACCTCAAGGTGCCCGCAAGGGGCGGCCGGGGCACGGTGCGCGTCATCAAGGTGCTCAACCAGACGATAACCCAGGAGATCGCATGGGAGCCGCCGGTCAGGGACGGATACCTCGAAAAGGACCTTTCATCCGACATAATCCCCGTTTGCGTGATAAACCGCTATAACAGCTCCATCAAGGGCAAGGGGTTCATCACGGGCACGGGGATAAGGCAGGGTGCCTTCGCAACAACCCTTATCTGGGACACGGGCAACATCCTCACCATGGGGAGCTCCGAAGATGACATGGCAGAGGCGGTCAACCGCCTCATCGATCTTCACGGGGGCACCGTCATAGTCAAGGACGGGGATGTCATCTTCGAATTCCCGATGCCTGTTTTCGGGACCATGCCCTTAGGGAGCATCCCCGAGATCGCCGCCAAAACGCAGGAGATGGTAACCAGCATCCGCAAGATAGGCGTCACCCTCGAGCGGCCGTTCCTCACCCTGCAGACCATCCCCTTCTCCGGCCTTCCGTTCCTGCGCATCACCGATAAAGGCCTCGCCGACATAAAGAACCGCCGCCTCGTACCACTGTACCTCTAGGCCCGAAAGTGGTCTCAAGCTTGAAACAAAGTCTGTACCTGTGTTAAGTTAGCTCGTTTATGGAAAATACTATCGAAAGAGCGTCACTTACCGGGACAGTCAAGGCGTGGGTGCAATTGTCGAGGCCTCCGTTCCACACCGTCGGGGTTTTCCCGTTCGTTCTGGGAACGCTTCTTGCGTGGAGACTTGATAATGTTTTCAACCTCCCGCTTTTCATTCTGGGGACGGTCGCCGTGGTGTTCATCATGCTCGCGACGTATTATGGCGGCGAATACAGCGATGTCATGGAAGACAGGCTTTCGGCCTCGATGGACAGGAACGCGTTTTCCGGCGGGACCCAGGTCATTATAAAGGACCGCCTTCCCCGGCAATACCCGCACGTTGCAAGTTATGTCGCCCTCGGGCTTACCGTCATCACGGGGCTTATCATACAGTTCAAGTACGATACCGGCCCGCTCACGATACCGCTCGGCGTTATAGGCATCCTGTCAGGGTTCTTCTACTCGATGATGCCGGTCCGGTGGGTCACGCGGGGCGTGGGCGAGATGCTCATCGGGTTCTGCTACGGCTGGCTCCCGGTGGCGGTGGCATATTACCTGCAAACAGGCAGGATACACAGCGTCATCCATTTCATGTCAATACCGATAGCCTGCACCATATTCAATGTCATCCTGATAAACGAATTCCCCGACCATCCCGCGGATCTTATCGCGAGAAAGAGCAATCTCGTGGTGCGTTTCGGAAAGGAAAAGTCGGCGGTCCTCTACATTGTCATGCACCTTATCGGCATCGCCGGTTACGTCGTCTCCGTGACCCGCGGCCTGCCTGCATCGGCGCTCATTTACTACGCTCCGGTGGCGGCCGTCAGCCTCTGGTTGTGCATTATGATGGGCGCAAAGAAGTACACCAACAAAAAACTGCTCGAAACTATGTGCGCGCTGACCATAGTGACAAACCTCGGAAGCGCGCTCGCCTATATCCTCGCTCTGGCTTTCATGAGGCCGTGATGGGCCTGTTCGGAAATTGCCCTATTCCGCTCAAGCGGATATTCTGGCCGCCGAGCCTCGTGATGAAACAGCTCGGCAGCGTCCTGTATTTCAAGCACCTCGTGAAGTGGGACCATTTCGGCTCGTGGCTTTTCAGGCACAGCATAAAGTCGCTTCCCGTCGCGGCGGGCGCATACGGCATGGGCTGTATCGGGTTCCCGGCCCACCCCGCGTGGGAGGTCACGGGCGCCTGCAACCTGCGGTGCATCCACTGCCACGCGACGTCCGGCAAACCCGCGCCGGACGAGCTCACCACCGATGAGGCCAAGCGTTTCATCGACGAGCTCGCCCGCGCCGACGAGTTCAGGATGCTCGTGTACACAGGCGGCGAGCCCCTCGTCCGCCCCGACATCTTCGAGCTCTTCGAGCACTCCCGCAAGGCGGGTTTCGCAAACGTCATAGCCACGAACGCGACCCTGATCGACGATGCCATGGCCCGGCGGCTTGCGAATGCCGGTGTCGTCGGCGCCGCGGTCAGCCTCGACTCCTCCGTTCCCGAGATCCACAACAGGATCCGGGCGAACCCGAACGCGTTCGACCTGGCAATGAGGGGAATAAAGGCAATCGCAAAGGCAGGCATTCTTCTCCAGATAAACGTCACCGCCATGGAATACAACTTCGACACCCTGACGGACCTCATCGAGCTTGCCGACGCAAAAGGCTCCGGCATCATGCTCATGTACCAGCTCGTCCCCGTGGGAAGGGGAAGCAATATAGAAAGCGCCACCCTCGACATCACGGAGAACGAACGGCTCCTCACCTACCTCAAAGACGCCCAGAAGAACGTGTCCACAATTGTCGAGCCGGTCGCAGGCCCCCAGTACTGGCCGTTCCTTATGGAGCAGAGCGGGAAGACTGACGGCATATGGATGAAGATGGCCGAAAAGGTATTCCACGGATGCGCCGCAGGCAGGGGCTTCGTCTACATAAAAGCAAACGGCGACGTCTGGCCCTGTCCCTTCGTTGAGGTGAACGCCGGCAACGTGCGCGAGCGCTCCTTCGATAAGATTTGGCGCGAGAGCGAGGTGTTCGTTAACTTGCGCAACCGCGAGCACACCCTGAAAGGCCGCTGCGGCGACTGCAAATACCACGGCATCTGCGGCGGGTGCCGCGGCCGCGCCATGGCGCTCACCGGCGACTACCTGGCCGAAGACCCCTCCTGCTTCATACGAAAATGAACGTTCCGGGTTCTCCGTTCTCCGTTCTCCGTTCTACGTTAACATCATGATAAACCAAGAACCTCCGTCATCCCGGCGCTTGACGCCGGGATCTAAGGTTCTGTTTTTATTCAATTGCCTCATTTTGGAGATTATAAACAGACTTCAAAACCCGTTCTTCCGGCCGAAACGGTGAAGCGAGGACCGCGTCATCAGCTTTTCTTGAAGGAAAGCTTGTTTTCCGTTCCCTTGATGAGGCGGGATATGTTGTCTTTGTGGCGGATTATGGCAATGAGGCCGATGATGCCGGCCATGACGACGAACGTGCAGGGGGCTTTCACGATATACAGTCCTATCGGCACTATGACCGCCCCTATGATGGACGCGAGCGAGACGTAGCGCCAGATCATGAACACGATAACAAAGATGATAAACGCGGCGAGTATGACCGACGGCCTGACGGCGATATAGACGCCGAGGGCGGTCGCGACGCCTTTGCCTCCCCTGAACCGCAGGAACACCGGAAAAACATGCCCGAGAAAAACCGCCAGCCCCACGCTGGAAATAACGAGCTCACCCGCACCGCGCGCCCCCGCGACCGCGACCGGGATAA
>ERZ1645192.3053-NODE-3053-length-13773-cov-6.712495_pt1 | contig 13773 bp, 13 predicted proteins | sample MGYA00575354_ERZ1645192 | MGnify/ENA primary metagenome ERZ1645192 (study PRJEB40844, sample SAMN11349763) | freshwater sediment metagenome | isolation source: river sediment | host: Sediment | place: India: Faizupur Khadar , New Delhi | collected 2017-02-21 ... | reverse complement strand
GAGGCCGAGCGTCCCGCCCGCTTCGAGGTCGAGGTCGATGCCGTTGACGGCGTGCAGGACGCCTTCGAAGGTCCTGTAGATGACGTTGAGATGCTTCACCTGAAGCAGCGGCGTATTCATGGCCGTCCCGTCCCTTTCTACCGGCGCAGTTTGGGGTCGAGGGAATCCCGCAACCCGTCGCCGAATACGTTGAGCGCCAGCACCACGATGGCGATCGCAAGCCCCGGATAGATCGAGAGATGCGGCGCGCTCCGCAGGAACTGCCGTCCGGCGGAGAGCATCGATCGCCATTCGGGCGTGGGAGGCTGGACGCCGAGGCCGAGGAAGCTCAGGGAAGCGGCCGACAGAATGGCCGCCGCCACGCCGAGCGTGCTCTGGACGATGATCGGAGCCATGCAGTTCGGAAGGATGTTTTCGAGGATGATCCGCAGGTCCGTCGCGCCGATGGCCCGCGCCGCCTCGACGAACTCCTGTCCGCGAAGCGACATGGCCGACGCGCGCACGAGCCGGGCGTACCGGGGGACCTGGCTGATGCCCACCGCGACCATGAGGTTCGTGAGGCTCGTTCCGAGAACGCCGACGATCGCGATGGCGAGGATGATCTGCGGCACGGCGAGCAGGACGTCCATCAGGCGCATGATGACGTTGTCGATCTGTTTCCCGTAGAAGCCGCCGATGGCGCCCAGGATGCCGCCGAATATCGCGCCGATGCCCACGGCGACGAACCCCACGTAGAGCGAGATGCGGCTGCCGTAGATGATTCGGCTCAGGATATCCCGTCCGAAATTGTCCGTCCCGAGAAGGTGCTCGGGCGACGAGGCCTGAAGCCGGACCTTCATGTCGATCTTGTTCGGGTCGTAGGGGGCCAAGAGCGGCGCGAAGATGGCGACGACGAAGAGCACGACGATCACGCTCATTCCCAGGACCGCGGCCTTGTTGCGCCGCAGCCGCCGCCAGACCTCGCCGAGTTGGCTGCGTTTCTTCTCTTTCACGTCCGTACGCTGTTCATGCATTGTCGGCATCCTCCGCCAAACGGTGTCCGCGCATGGGGATCACCGGTACTGCGCCTTGATGCGCGGGTCGAGGAACGCATAGATGACGTCCACGATCAGGTTCACGACGCCGACGCAGAGCGCGAAGACGAGAATGCCCCCCTGAACCACCGGGTAGTCCTGCGAGCGGATGGCGTCCACGAGAAGGCGTCCGATTCCGGGGATCGAGAAGATCGTCTCGGTGATGACGACGCCTCCGAGCGAATGGCCGAAATACAGCCCCGCGATCGTGACGACGGGAATCAGCGCGTTCCGCACGATGTGGCGGAAGAGGACGAGTCTGTTCGCGATCCCCTTGGCGCGCGCGGTGCGGACGTAATCCTGGCGGATGATTTCGAGAACGCTCGACCGCGTCATGCGCGCGATGACCGCCATCGTCTGGATGGCGAGCACGACGGTCGGAAGCACCATGTGTTGCCAGGTGCCGTAGCCCGAGGATGGAAAGATCGGCACGACGATCGAGAAGAGCAGCATGAGCATGAGCCCCGCCCAGAAGTTGGGGATCGAAAAGCCCGCGAGCGCCAGAAAGCTGCTCAGCGCGTCCCAGACGGTGTTCTGTTTGAGCGCCGCGATCATCCCGAGCGGAAAGCCGACGAGAAGCGCCAGGATGATGCTGCTGAAGGCGAGCGTGATGGTGGCGGGGAACCGCTGGAGCAGCTCCTCCATGACGGGGTTGTTCGTCTTGATGGACCGCCCGAGGTCCCCGTGAAGGGCGTTTTTCAGGAAAATTCCGTACTGGACGACGATGGGTCGGTTCAGTCCGAGTTTCTCGCGGAGCAGTTCGATGTCCTCCTGCGCGGCCGTCGGCCCGAGCATCACCTCCGCGGGATCTCCGGGAGCGAGACGGATGACGCCGAATATCAGGATGGACACGCCGAGCAGGATCGGGACCAGGAGCGCTATCCGCTTCAGGATGTACCGGATCATCTCGAGATGGTTCCTCCTCAGGGATTCTGATTGGCGTGGACCGGAACGGGACGATCCCCGAAGGGAGCCGCCCCGTTCCGTCGCGATCGCTTACTCGATGGACACTCCGTACAGCGGGCTGATGAGACTCGGGTACATCACGTAGCCCTTGACGTTCTTCCGCGTGGCCGCGAGGTTTTTCGTCACCGCGATGAAGATTTCGGGGGCCTCGTCGATGATCATCGCCTGGAGCTTTTTATAGACGTCCTTGCGCTCCTTTTCGTCGATGGTCGTCCGGCCCTTCTGCAGCAGGCCGTCGATCTCGGCGCTCCTGGTGCGGCTCCGGTTGGCCGCGCCGATATTCGAGGAGTGGAAGCGCGGGAAGAGGCCGCCGTCCGCGTCTCCGGTGCCGGTCCAGCCCATGATGAACATTCCCTTGGCGCCCTTGGCGGTGGCGGACAGGAAGGCGCCCCATTCGATGGCCTCGATGGACGCCTTGACGCCGACCGCTTCGAGATAGGACTGAACGAGTTCACTGACGCTCTTGCGTTCGGTGCGCGGGTCCGTCAGGATCACGCACTCGAAGCCGTTCGGGAAACCGGCCTTTTTCAGGAGTTCCTTCGCCTTCTCGGGATCATAGGGGTACACGGGCTTCAGCGTCTCGTCGAACCCCCAGATGCTCGGCGAGATGGGACCGGAAGACGCGGCCGCCTTGCCGAAGAACACGGCGTCGATGATGGCCTGTTTGTCCACGGCGTAGTTGAGCGCCTGGCGGACGAGCTTGTTGTCGAAGGGCTTGAGTTCCTCGTTGATTCCCATGTACAGCGTGGACTGCCCCTGAACGTCGACGACGGTGACGTTCGGGTTCTTGCTCATGCGGTCGAAGTCCTGCGGCGGCAGGTTCGAGACGATGTCCACCGCGCCGGACTCGAGTTCCACGAGGCGCGTGGCGTCCTCGGGGATGGCGCGGAAGACGATTCCGTCAACCTTCGCGGGCCCCTGGTAGTAGTCGGCGAACTTCGCGAGCGTCACCCTGTCGCCGCTCTTCCACTCGACGAACCTGAAGGGTCCCGTTCCGACCGGGTTCTTGCCGTACGCGTCGCCGCCCGCCTTCACGGCCTTCTCGTTCAGGATGGACAGCTCGTAGCGGCTGAGGCTGCTCAGCAGCGGGGCGAAGGGGTTCTTCGTCGTGATCTTCACGGTGTGCGGGTCGGACGCCTCGACGGACGCGATTTCCTTCACGTGGACGGCTCCCGGAGAGGCGGTCTTCTGGTCGAGAATGCGTTCGATCGTGAACTTCACGTCGGACGCGGTCAGCTCCTCGCCGTTGTGGAATTTGACGCCCTTGCGCAGATGGAAAATCCAGGTCTTCGCGTCCGGGTTCTCCCACGATTCCGCAAGGTCTCCCTTGATCCGGATCATGTCATCCATCTGGACAAGGCCGTTGTACACCTGGCGGACCACGTTCGCGGAATAGACATCGTTGATCCTGTGGGGATCCAGGTTGCTGATATCCGCCACCTGGGCCACCTTCAGCACCGCTTCCTTCGCCTGCACCGCACCGGCGAACGCCAGGCAGAGCAGCGCCGCAACGAACACTCTTCTCGTCTTCACCTTCGTCTTTCCCCCTCTCGATACATCCGATACGACGGCCGTGCGGAGCGCAGGAATCGCTCCGTCACGCCCCCTACAGCTCCAGAAGTTCTTTCGGCGCTCCCGTCAGAACCTCGCACCCGGCATCCTCGACCAGCACGCTGTCTTCGATCCTCACCCCCCCGAGTCCTTCGATGTAGACGCCCGGTTCGACCGTGACGGTCGAGCCCGGAGGAAGACGTTCTTCGTTCATGGCGTTGAGAACGGGCAGTTCGTGAATCTCGAGGCCGATGCCGTGCCCCGTGGAGTGCGTGAAGCGGTCGCCGAGACCGCAGGACGCGATATGCTCCCGGGCCGCCCGGTCGACGGACGCGCCGGTCGCTCCTCCGGGAGCGGCGAATGCGGCCAGCGCGCGCCGCTGCGCTTCCAGAACGACCGAGTAGAGTTCGGCCATCCGCGCGGGCGCATGCCCGACGCACACGGTCCGCGTCATGTCGCTGACGTATCCCTTATAGAACGCGCCGAAGTCGAAGGTGACGAAATCTCCCGTTTCGATGACTTTGCCCGAAAAGACGCCGTGCGGACGCGCGCCCCGGACGCCGGACGCGACGACGAAATGCCCCTTGGCGAGTTGCTGCGCGCCTCGGATGCGGATCTGATGCACGAGGTCCGCCGCGAGATCGGCTTCGGTGCGTCCGGGACGAAGCGAGGGCAGAAAGGCGACGAACGCCTCCGAGACGATGCGGCACGCCTCCCGGACGGACGCGATTTCGGAAGCGTCCTTGACGGCGCGGAGGCGCAGGAGGAAGCGGTCGAGCCCGAGAAGGTCCGGGCAGAGGGATTCGAGACGCCGGAACGCGTCGACGTGCAGACGTTCCGTTTCGAAGGCGAGCGTTCGGATCTTCATGTCCGACAGCGTCGCCTTCACGGCGGGCCAGGGGTCGCGCCCTTCGATGCGGACGAGCGGCAGCGGCGACTCCTCCTCCGCCTGCAGGAAGTAGCGCGAATCCGTGATCAGTCGCGCGTCGGTCGCGGAGAGCACGACGATCGCGAACGATCCCGTGAACGAGCTGAGATACCGGATATTCGCGATGTTGTCGTACTCCGCGCTGAAGACAACGAGGCCGTCGGCCCCTTCGTCGGCCAGCGCACAACGCACCCGGGCAAGACGTTTCGAAAACATCGCGCGTTCCCCCCCGTGTTCCGTTTCGCCCGGAAGATGCGGGCGGACGCCGCCCCATCTCTGGCGTTCGTTTGTAATAGCATAGTCAAGAAATTATGTCAATTCAAAGGCAAAATACGCAAATGGGGACCGCGATTGTATGTGAAACAACTGCATAATATGACGGAACGGAGGCATATCCACAAACCTGCGGCGCCGTGCGGTCGTTTCGATATCGGATACAAAAACAGGCGCAGCTTCCCGGGAAGGAAGCGCGCCCGTTTCGGCAGTCCCCATACTCCGCGGGAGAAGCCCCGCCCGGTTTATTCCGGACGATGCACGCGCGAATAGACGCACGTGTTCCGGAATTTTCCGTCGAGGTCCAGCCGCTCGTTTCGAAGCGTCCCTTCAAGCTCGAATCCGGCGCGTTCGGCAAGGCGCCGGCTCGCGATATTGCGTTCATCGGTCGTGAGAAAGACGCGCGAGGCCGCAAGTTCGCGCAGCGCATGCTCCGCGAGCGCGCGGACGCCCTCCGTGATCAGCCCTCTGCCCCGATACGCCGTGCGCCCCCAGTAGCCGACCTCGAACCGACGAAGCTCCCAGTTCGCCCGGTGCAGTCCGCTGCCGCCCACAAGCGCCCCCGACTCCCGAAGAATGAAGAACGCCATCAGGTCTTCGTTCAACAGGAAGCGTGCGTACGCGCGACGGCAGGACAGTTCGGACTGTTCGACCGTCGGCGGCGGCGTCACCCAACCGAGCCACCGTTTGAGTTCCTCTCGCGATTCCAGAATCGCCCTGTTGAGCATGGGGCCGTCGCCCGGCCGTGCAACGCGGACGACAAGCCGTTCCGTCTCGAGAATTTCCGGAAGAACATTTCGCAAACCGTTCACCCGCTTTCCGATGAAATCACGCCATAGCGATGTGGACGCGCAGTCCGGACCGGACGTCCGGCGCACGGCCGACATCGACGGAAACGAAAAAAAGGTCGGGCTCAAATGCGCTGTCGCCGCATCCGGCCCGACCTTTCAATTGCGTATGCCGCGCCCGGAACGTTCCGTGCGGGCTACTTGCCGACCGCCTTGCGGAGCATTTCGAGCAACAGCTGCTCCATCTGCGTATTCCCGTTTCCGTTCTGTCCCTGATAGTAATTCGGAAACGGCCGCTGATCCGAGTGTCCTTGATAGTGGTTCGGAAACGGCCGATGATCCGACTGCCCCTCATAGTATCCGGGGTAGTAGTAATACGGTCCGGGCGCATGGATCACGCGCTGTCTTCCCCCGAAGGAGTTCCCGCACTGCGGACAACTCTGATACCGTCCCTGTTCGTACGTCGCTCCGCAGTAGCCGCACTGGATCGTGTTATACCCGTTTCCTCCGATATAGACCGTGCTCTGTTTCTTCTGATTCGGGTCTCCCCTGTCGTAGTTCGGTTCCGCGAGGGCGCACCCCGCCGCGAGGACCGACATCGTCACCAGCAACACCGCAACAATGATCTTTCTCATCGTCCTCAACCTCCTTCGCCGGAGCGTCCGCCGCTCCGAAGCATTTCGTCGAAATCGTCCGGCCGCTCGTCGTTCCGGCAGTCCTCTTTCATGCGTATTATACCCCCTTCAGGGGACCGGATACCCGTAATTCCCGCACCGGAGGCGTCGCTTAACCATTCTTAAGAGAGCGTCGGGGGATGAGAGAACACCGCATTTCGGGTATAATGCAGCGGCATTGCATTTTGCCCGATATGGAACAGCCCCGAGGCGCTCGAAGCCGGAGCCGCGTCGGCGCGATCTGACGATCTCCCAAAAACCGCACACATTCCGTCCCGGCGCGAACTTGACACGGCCCTGCGTCGTCTCTACGATTCCCGTATGGAGAGACCAAGATCCGACAGGAGGGATATCGCCGTGACACAACCCAAGAAGGCCGTGTACTTTTTCTGCGTGCATTCCGTCGACCATGTGGCCGGACACGTCTTCGAGGCCGCCCGAAAGCTGCACGGCCCCGGCGAGACCGATATTCTCGTCGACCGGGATCCCGTGCTCCGTTACACCGACGAAAAGGGCGACTCGTTCTGGTTCGTGCGGACCGAGCGCGTCGTCAGCCACGACTTCACGCACTACCTGCCGATCATGCAGCGGCATTTTTCCGACTTCGACCTCGCGGGAATCATCACCTGGCATGCGGGCGAGAACGCGCCCGACAACATCCTGACGACGCACACGACCGGCGACGTGGATTCGGGATCGTTCGGCCCCGCGAACCCCGAATACATGCGCAATCTGCTCCTCGCCATGGAACGAAGCCGCGTCGACGCCGGACTCGAAACGTACCGAACGACCACCGAGGCGACGCACTGGTCGGGGATGGTCTACGGCGGCGGCGCTCCCGACCTGATCCCGCAGTACCCCGTTCCGGTCCTGGACATCGAAATCGGAAGCAGCCCGGACTGCTGGTCGAACCCGACCGCTGCTGCGGTGCTCGCGACGTCGCTCTTCGGCGTCTTCGGCGGGGACGGACGCCGCGCCAGGCGCCTGCTCTGCGCGGGGGGCGTCCACTTCGAGCCGTCGTTCGCCGCGGCGGCGCTCCAGACGTGGGACGACTGGGGGTTCGCCGTCTCCCACATCCTCGCGAACCAGTGGCTCGTGACCGGACGCTACGAGAACGAGGACGGACCGGAGCGGCTCGACGCCTGCGTGCGTTCGATCGCGGGCGGCATCGACGGCATCGCGTTCCACGACAACCTGAAGGGCGTCTACAAGGACCGTTTCCGCGCCCTGGGCGCGAAGCTCGGCATCCCGGCGTTCAAGCACCAGACGCTGCGCCGCCCGGAAACGATCGCCTGGGCCGACCGGCAGACATGAAAAAGAGGGCTCCGGGCGTCCGCCCGGAGCCCTCTTCTGTCGCCGGCGTTCCTACTCCACGTAGTCCATCCGGTCGATCACCTTGTACATCAGGTAGACCATGACGTCCTCGATGGGGTTGTTCCGGTAGTAATAGTTGTTCTCGGTGTACGGAACCGGACCGTACCACCCCGGATGTCGCGGTCTCGGACCGTACGGCGGCCGGTGCATGAAGGGCCTCGGACCGTACGGCGGTCTGTGGTCGTAGGGCCTGGGGCGTATGATCGGCCGGTGATCGTACGGCCTCGGACCGATCGGCGGTCGATGATCGAACGGCCTCGGACGTATGTTCGGCCTGTGATCGAACGGCCTCGGACGAAATTCCGGCCTGTAGTCGAACGGACGCCGGCCGGGATATGGCCCGTTCGGAGGCCGGTGCATCCGGGCATCCGGAGGCGTCATGCCCTGCGGCCCCCTGTAGTACTGAATCTGCGGACGATTGCCGTCACTCGGTTCCGCGCAGACAATCTCCGCCCCGACAACCAGAAACGCCAGCGCGGTGAAAATCGTTGCGACAAGTACCTTTTTCATTGCCATCACCCTCCCTGGTGTTGTCCAAAAAACACCGAACGTTCGGTCTTCGATGCTTCGCGACCCGTCGATCGCTCCCCTTTCCTTTCCTCCCGGGCGACCGCTGCCCGGAATTCTTTTCCCGCCTCCGTCCGTTCCGTCGTCCGGAAGCGTTTTCAAGGAAAATTTTACCCTTTTCCGACCCCCTGTACATGGGTAGTTCCTCGATTTTTAACTTTCTTTACCAATCTAAAGATACGTAAAGAATGGTCGCGAACCAGCATGGAATCAGGGTTTATCGCGATAAGAAACCGGAATTAGACGTCCGGCGGCCGCCCTGGCGCGCCTTCCCGCGCGACGCGTGTGACGCGTGGATCACGAGCCAAAAGCACATAATGCACTACACCGCTCTCGCCGCTTGGGATAGAAAATGGATCCATCGATGTAGCCGATACGCCGCAAAAGCGGTATGATTATCGCGATTCTGCTCTTCGCCTTGCGCGTCCCGGTGATTTCGCCCGAAACGCCGGATGCGCGGGCGGGAGCGTGCGTGCGGTTCTGGAAGGTCCCGGGCGTCTGTTCCCGGGAAGATGGAAGGAGGAGAATGCGAACATGAACATAGGAAAGGTTTCCCGCGTTCTATTGCTGGGAGCGGCTGTCGGCGTCGCCGCGACGGCCGCTGTGGCGTGCACGCCTCTCGGCGTCGGGCCGAAGGCGTCGGTTGACGGCTCCGTCCTGGTGTCTCACACCTGCGACGGCTGGTACGATCACAGGATCCAGATCGTTCCCGGAGGAGAGCACAAGGCCGGCGAAATGATCGACGTCATGGTCGATCCGTGCCTCGGGACGCGCCCGGACAAGCCGCTCGTCAAGACCGGGCAGATTCCTCAGGCCGCGAAGACGAACACGTATTTCCACATCGGCTACCCCTTCATGAACGACAAGCAGCTCATGATGGGCGAGTTCACGTGGAGCGGCCGCGACGAGCTCGCGAGCCCCAAGGGCCTGTTCTACATCGCGAACCTCGAGATCTACGGCCTGCAGCGCGCCTCGACGGCCCGCGAAGCCATCAAGGTCATGGGCGAACTTGCGGAGAAGTACGGCTACGCCGACGGCGGCGAGACGCTCGTGATCGGCGACTCAAAGGAACTCTGGGTCTTCGAGGTCTGCGGCGGCGGCCTCCTCTGGACGCCCGAGAGCGGAACCCCCGGCGCCCACTGGGCCGCGCAGCGCGTCCCCGATGACGAGGTCTTCGTCGGAGCCAACCGCGCCCGCATCGGCGAGCTGCGTTTCGACGACTCCGCGAACTTCATGGCCTCTTCGCGGATCACCGAACTGGCCGAGAAGATGGGGTGGTGGAAGAAGGGCCTTCCGTTCAACTACGCAAAGGTCTTCAATCCGGAACCCTACGGCGCTCCGTTCTACCAGAGCCGCCGCGAGTGGCGGGCGCTCAGCCTGCTCGCACCCTCGAAGCAGTTCCCGATCCACGACGAATACACGGACTATCCCTTCTCCATCAAGCCGGACAAGAAGCTCAGCGTCAAGGACATCATGGACATCTACAGCGACCACATGGAGGGAACCCCCTACGACCTGACGAAGGACGCGGCTTCCGAGCCCTTCGGCAACCCGAACCGCTGGCCCGTCGCCAAGGAACACAAGCCGGCCGGACGCGAGGGACAGGACTGGGAACGCCCGATCGCGATCTTCCGCTGCTCCTACAGCTTCGTGTCGCAGAGCCGCGCCTGGCTGCCCGATCCCGTCGGCGGCGTTCTGTGGTTCGGCGAGGACGCGCCCGATACGACCGTCTACGTCCCGATCTACTGCGGCGTGACGGAGCTTCCGAAACCCTGGACCGTGGGCAAGCGCCACGAGTTCGACCCCGAGAGCGCCTGGTGGGCCTTCAACCTCGTGAACAACTGGGCCAACCTGCGCTGGGACGCGATGTACAAGGAGATCCGCGAGAAGAAGGCGAGCTATGAGGATGTCTTCTTCTCAAAGCAGGCCGAAACCGAAGCCAGGGCCGTCGAGCTGTACAAGAAGGATCCGGCGCAGGCCGTCGCCTTCCTGACGCACTACACGTCCTCGAACCTCGACAAGGTCGAAAAGGGCTGGTGGAACTTCGCCTGGCATCTGATCGGAACGTATTACGACGGCGGCCAGATCAACTCCAAGGGCGCCATGCTGAAGCCGGGCTACCCGAAGGCGTACCTGGAAAAGGTCGACTTCGGCGGAACGGCCGTCCGCGACCTCGAAGCGATCAAGAAGACGAAGTAGCTCCGACAATACATGTCGCCACGCATCGGGCAAGGGCCTTCGCGGCCTTTGCCCGATGTTCTCGAAAGACAGGGAGGGAATGAATATGAAGAAAGCGGCAATCGCGCTCCTCTTCGTTGCGGCGCTGGCGGTTTCGGCGTTCGCGGCGGACGTTCCGAAGCTCGAGGGGCCCTATATCGTCACCACGTGCGGCCAGAGTCCCGGAGCCGTCATGATCGGCATGTCGGCCAAACAGGCCGGCGTGAAGGCCGACTACAACAACAAACTGACCGCCGACGACGTGAAGGGCGACTACAAGACGCTCATCGTCACGAGCGGAACCAGCATGAAGGGCATGGGCGCGGCCGGAACGAACGTCGACGCCGAGATCGACCGGTGCGCGAAGGCCATCGCGGCCGCGAAGAAGGCCGGAATGACGGTCATCGGAGCGCACGTCGAGGGCATGGCGCGCCGGACGGACAGCTCCGACGCGGCGTCCATCGAGGCCGTCATGAAGGACGCGGACGTGGTCCTCGTCGTGATCGACAGCGACAACGACGGGTTCTTCACGAAGTACGCGGAAACCCACAAGAAACCCCTCATCAAGATCAAGGACGCCCTCGCGATCGGACAGGTGCTCAAGTAGGAAACGACGACCGGGGGCCTCGTTCTCGGGCCCCCGATCCATTCCGCAGTGAAAGGATACGTTCACGATGACCATGTTTCATCATTCGATGCTGGTGCTTCTTTGTATCGTACTGGCGTTCGGCGTGGCGAAAAAGTTCCGTCTCTCGACGGAGCTTTCGATGTTCGCGGCGGCGCTCGCGGCCCTTGCGGCCCACGTCGCGCTGCCGAAGGGGGCCGATCCCCGATCCGTGCTGTCCTTGCCCGAGATCGTGCGGCATGTGGTCGAGGGGGCATGCACCTATTACGACGTCTGCCTGATCTTCCTGACGGCGACGTATTTCATGACGCTCTACAAGCAGGCGGGCGGCGTGGCCTTCATCGTCCGCCGGATCGTCGGCGCGTTTCACGCGCGCCGGTTCGTCTGCCTCGTCCTGCTGACGTTCGTGATGCTCATCCCGGGCGCCATCACCGGCTCGGGAGCCACGACGGTCCTGACGGTCGGCGCCCTGGTCGGCTCCGTCCTCGCCGCGATGGGCGTTTCCGAGGATCGCCGAACGGCGCTGATCTTCCTGCTGGCCGCCATGAGCGCGGCGTGTCCGCCCATCAACCTGTGGGCGATGATGGCCGCGGCCGGGGCGAACATGCCCTACGTCGGCTTCGGCCTGCCGCTCGCGCTGTTGTCCGTTACGGGCGCGCTGTTTTCCACGTTCTGGCTCGCCGGACGCGGCCGGCCCGTCGAACTCGAAAAAGCGCTCGCCGACCTGCCCGAGGCGCCCGCGGCGTGGACCTGGCTGCGGGCGATGTTCCCCTTCGTCGTCCTGATCGGCCTGACGCTCGCGGGAAGGGCGTGGCCCTTCTCGTTCCCGATCCTCGGACTGCCGCTCGTCTTCATGCTGTCCGCCGTCGCCACGGCGCTCGTCAGCCCGGTGCGGCTGCGGCTGCTGGAGGTCGCGTCTACGACCGTTCACAACCTGCTCGGTCTCGTCGGCATCATGGTGGTCGTCGGAATCCTCAACCAGGCGATGACGCTCACGGGAGCCCGCGGACTGCTCTCCCTGGCCGTCGTGACGCTTCCCGTCACGGTGCTTTTCGCTGCGCTGTGGATCATCCTGCCGGCATCCGAAGGAGTGCTCCAGTATGCCGTGGCTCCGCTCTTCGGCGTCCCGCTGATCATGCTGTTCAACATGCTCGGGCTCAACCCGGTGATTTCGCTCGCGAGCTGGGCGGTCATGTGGCCCTTGGGCGACTGCCTGCCGCCGACAGCGGTGGTCGGACGGGCGGCCGTCATGGAGCTGGGCTACACGGGCGACTACTACCGGGGCTTTGTTCGCACGGCGCTCGTTCCCATGCTCGTCATCCTCGCCATGTGCACCGCGGTCATGATATACAGCAGGGAACTCGGCGCCCTGATCGGAGGCTGATACAATGGATTCCGTCACCCTCAGCACCGTCGTCATGGTGCTCTACTATTGCATCAACGCGTTTTTCCTCGTCGCCATCGTCGCCGGTTTCTTCCGGACGCGCAACGCGCAGGAGGCCGTCCTCTACGGAATCATGATGGTTCCCTTCGTGCTGCGCATGCTGCGGCTCAAGTAGGGGGCGACGCGGCATGAATCTCAAATTCGTCAAAATCATGACGCTCCTCGCCGTGATCGCGTCGACGGGCGTCGCCGGGAAGCTCTTTCACGAACACCGCAGCTTCAGGGAACCCGTCGTGGCGGGCGAGGGACTTTCGTCCGTGAAAAAGCTCGGCGACTACTCGAAAAGCGTCGCAGGAACGATCAACGACGCCAACGTCTATATCTTCGACAGCGGCGTTCCGGGGGGCGCGATCCTGATCATCGGCGGCACCCACGCCGAGGAGCCGGCGGCCAACGTCTCGGCGCAGGTGTTCACGGAGAACCTCCGGGTGACGCAGGGCCGCGTGATCGTCATCAACCGCATCAACACGAGCGCCTCCACCTGCACGCGGCTCGGCGAGGCCTATCCGCGCTTCTTCCACGTGAAAACCCCCTGGGGAACAAAGAAATGGCGCATGGGCGACCGGACGGCCAATCCGCTCGACTCCTGGCCCGATCCCGAAGTCTACATCCACTACCCCAGCGGCCAGAATCTGGCCTACATGGACGTCCGCAACCTGAACCGCAACTGGCCGGGCAGACCCGACGGAATGCTCACGGAGCGGACCACCTTCGCCGCGATGGAACTCATCCGCGCCGAGAAAGCAGACCTGACGATGGACTTCCACGAGGCCGAACTGGAATACCCGGTCGAGAACACGATTGTCACCCACCAGAGGGGCAACGAGGTCGCCGCGATGACGTCGATGATGCTGACCTCGCAGACGTTCGACGTGCCGATCGGAATGGAGTTCTCCCCGACCGCGCTGCACGGCCTGAGCCACCGGGAGATCGGCGACCACTCCGACGCGGTATCGTACCTCGCGGAAGTGGCGGAGCCGATGCTCGACCGGATCCGCGGGATCACGGACGAGGAGCTTCTGATGTCCGGCCGCGACCGGTTCGTCATGAAAGCCGGCGAGCACAAGCTCCTCTACGCGCCCATCGACGAAAAGGGATGGCCCGCGGACAAGCGGATCGCCCGGCACGTGACGACCGTGATGACCCTGCTTCAGGTGCACAACATGCTTCACCCCGACCGGGCGATCCTCGTCGAGGGGATCCCCTCCTACGCGGAGATGATCGAAAAGGGCGTCGGCGCGTTCCTGCACGACCCCTCGGCCGCGCCGAAAGGCCGGGTCTTCTACGACTGAT
>ERZ1645192.3051-NODE-3051-length-13775-cov-12.583163_pt1 | contig 13775 bp, 12 predicted proteins | sample MGYA00575354_ERZ1645192 | MGnify/ENA primary metagenome ERZ1645192 (study PRJEB40844, sample SAMN11349763) | freshwater sediment metagenome | isolation source: river sediment | host: Sediment | place: India: Faizupur Khadar , New Delhi | collected 2017-02-21 ... | reverse complement strand
AGCGCCCAAAAGCTGCTGGACGGCATCAATCTGGTGGTGCAGGTGGAGGGAAAGTATTATGAGATTCAACCTGATGAGGTGGAAGTGCACACCTCCGCGCGGGAAGGCCTGGAAGTGGCCTCCGACGGACCATATCTGGCGGCGCTGGATATCCACTTGACGCAGGACCTGGTCTACGAAGGACTGGCACGGGAATTCATCCGGCGCGTGCAGACCTTGCGGAAAGACGGCGGTCTGGATATCGCCGACCGCATCCGCTTGCACTACAGCGCCACGCCGCTGCTCAGCGAAGCCGTGCAGAACAGCGCGGAAATGATTAAAAACGAAACGCTTGCCGTGGAACTGGCGAACCTGGATGAAGCCGGCACCTGGATTACCGCCAGCGACAGCTTTGATAACGAGCAGCTGACCCTGCGCATCCAGAAAGCCAGATAGAGAGAGGGTATATCGTTTTGAAAACGAAACTTAAGCAAAACCTGCTGCTTTTTGGGATTGCCCTGGCAGTGATTCTTGTCGACCAGGCGACGAAGTTAATCATCCGCCAAAACCTGATATTGGGACAGGCCTGGCTGCCTTTTCCGCCCTCGGAGTTCTTCCGAATTGTTTACTGGCAGAATACCGGCGCGGCGTTTGGGATTTTCCAGAATGGGAATATGGTATTGAAGGTGCTCACCTCGGCTATCATCCTTTTCATTCTGGTCTACTATCAGACCATCCCGTACGAGCAAAAGTTTGTGCGCGTGTGCCTGGCGATTATGCTGGGAGGGGCGGTCGGCAACCTGATTGACCGCTTTACCCAGGGTTACGTGCTGGATTTCATCGCGGTTGGCAACTTTCCGGTCTTCAATGTCGCGGATTCTTGCGTGACCGTTGGTGTCGGGCTTCTCATTCTCGCGCTGTTGCTGGAAGATAAAAAAGCTCGTGCACACAGCCTGCCTGGCGCCGAAAACAACCAGGAAGAGATAAAAGGTTAAAACAGGCGCATCCATGAATGCAGTGACGAAAGAGCTCCGCTTCCAAAAGGCTGAACCCGAGCGGTTGGATAAATTTCTGGCAGAAGAATTGCCCGAATATTCCCGTTCGCTGTTCCAGGAGCTGATTGCCAACGGAAAAGTGCAGGTGGACGCGCAGATGTGCTTTAAACCCGCCTTGAGGTTAAGCGCCGGGCAATTGGTCAGCGTGGAATTGCCGGCGGAAGAGGAGCAGGGCGTCATAGCGGAAAACTTACCGCTGGACGTCATTTATCAGGATGAGAATGCAATTGTAATCAACAAACCCGCCGGGCTCATCGTGCACCCGGGCGCCGGGCATACGACCGGTACCGTCGTGAACGCCGCGCTTTACCGCTGGCCGGAATTGCGCCAGGTGGGCGAACCGGAACGGCCCGGGGTCGTGCACCGCCTGGATAAGGAAACCTCCGGGGTGTTGGTGCTTGCCCGCACCCAAAGCGCTTACACCTGGCTGGTAAGGCAGTTCAAGTCCAGAAAAACTGAGAAGTACTACCTGGCCTTGGTCGACGGGCACCCCCCGACACCCAGCGGACGCATTGAAGCGGCGGTAGGGCGTGATGCCAGGTTTCGACAGAAGATGGCGGTTGTGTACGAAGGCAAAGGCCGCAAGGCGGTGACTGAGTACCACACCCGACAAAGCTTTCGTGACCACACGCTGCTGGAGGTGCATCCATTTACCGGGCGGACGCATCAAATCCGCGTGCATATGGCGTACATTGGCTGCCCGGTGGTGGGTGACCAGGTTTACGGCAGGCGCAAACCCTCTTTGCCGATGAAGCGTTTCTTTTTGCACGCCGCGAAACTGCGCATTGTCCTACCGGGAGAAAAAGTTCCGACAGAATTTCAGGCAGTACTGCCGGATGACTTAAAAGAAGTTCTCAATCAGCTTTCCAATCAGGAGTGAGCATGCGCCTTTATGATTTTCGTTCCGATACCGTCACAAGACCGACTCCTTTGATGCGCCAGGCGATGGCGCAGGCCGAAGTGGGAGATGACGTCTATGGAGAGGATCCCACAGTAAACCGTCTGGAAACCCGCTCGGCGGAGCTGCTCGGGAAAGAAGATGCGCTGTTCGTGACTTCCGGCACGATGGGAAACCTGCTGGCGGTTTTGGCCGTCTGCGAACGCGGCGCGGAAGCGATTATGGGCAGGCAGGGGCATACCTTTTTGCACGAAGCCGGCGGAGTCTCCGTCCTGGGCGGCGTGTGCATGCATACGATTCCCAACCAACCGGACGGCAGCCTGGCACTGGAGGACCTGCAAGGCGCGCTGCGCAACCCAAATGATTTTCATGAGCCGATTTCGCGCATGGTGATTCTGGAAAACACCCAGAACGCTTGCGGGGGCATGCCGCTCAGCGTGGAATACACAGACAGCGTGGCCGCTTTTGCCCGACAGCACGGATTGATACTGCACATCGACGGCGCGCGCATCTTCAACGCGGCTGTCGCGCTGGGAGTGCCGGCAGCGGAGCTGGTTCGTTCCGCCGACTCGGTTACCTTTTGCCTGAGCAAAGGCCTGTGCGCGCCGGTCGGGTCTGTTTTGTGCGGCAGCCGGGAGATGATCGATAAAGCCCGCCGTCTTCGCAAGATGTTGGGCGGAGGCATGCGTCAGGCTGGTATTCTGGCAGCCGCAGGGATAGTGGCGCTTGACCACATGATTGCGCGCCTGGCGGAAGACCACGCGCGGGCACGCCGTTTGGCAGACGCGCTGCTTGAGGTGCGCGGTTTGCGCATAGATAAAGGCACGCCCTATACCAATATGGTTTACCTGGCTCTGGAACCCGATGTGAGCCACAACGCCGCGGAGATTGTGTCGCTTTTGGCGCAGCAGGGTGTGCTGATAGGCGATACGGGTGAACGCACATTCCGCCTGGTAACCCACAACGATGTGGATGACGAAGCTGTGGATACTTGCGTGAAAGCATTTTCGCGGGTAATGAACGCGCTGATGTAATCCCAATACATGCTTATCGGCATAAAAGATGGCATAATCATTGCAGTTCTTTAGCTTGGATTATGAGAAAGGGCTGCCTTGCCGGCGCGATGAGTTTTTACAAGAAACCCCGATTTTTTCTAATGTTATTATGCGCGGTCCTCAGCGCTGGTCTGCTGTATGCGCCCGCTTCGGCTGGAACTATGCGGCAAAGCACAGAGGTGGAGGCGATCATCTATCTCCCAATCCTGTTCAAGGCGCCGCCGCCTCCGCCGGTGCAGTCGATGTCTGTTGGTCCGGACGGCGGCACGTTCACGGCAGTGGCGGTGGACCCAACTAACAGCTCCATCATCTATCTGGGCACTTACGGCGCTGGCGTTTATCGCAGCACGGACCAGGGAGCAAGCTGGACGCAGCAAATTACCGGCTTGGATAACACCTACATCCAATCCTTAGCGATTGACCCGCAAAATGGAAATATTCTGTATGCTGGTACCTATGCCGGGGGCGTGTACAAGAGCACCGACGCGGGCGCGAATTGGTTTGTCTCAAACGGCAGCCTGACAGACCCGCACGTAGTGTACGACCTGGAGGTTGACCCCCAAAATCCATCCACGGTCTACTTTGCCGGACGGATCAAAAACACTCTGATTGGCGTGGTGTACAAGAGCATGAACGGCGGCGTGGATTGGAGCCTGCTGCGGCGCGGAGACCAGTTCAATACGGACGACTACTTCTATGATATTGACGTGGACCCTACCAATGGCAATATTCTGTACCTTGCAGCGCACGAACACGGCTTTTACAAAAGCGAGAACGGCGGCGAGAGTTTCAGCCCAATTAATAGCGGCGTTTCCGACCTCAGCGCGCGCAGCACAGCTATCGACAGCGGCAACCCCGCCCTGATATTCGGCGGCGTCTGGCACGGCGAGGGCGTCTACAAGAGCGCCAACAGCGGAGCTAATTGGTCCAAGGTCAGCAGCGGACTGCCGGCGGATGTGGAAATTTACCGACTGTATATGGATCCATCTGCCGATGGGACCAAACCCCTGTTTGCCTGTACTTACGAGAACGGACTTTATCGTTCTACCAATAACGGCTCAAGCTGGGGCAGCGTGGGCCTGAGCGGGCAGTTCCTATATGATTTCGTCATCGCCCCGGGCTCTCCACAGAATTGGTACGCGGGTCTGAGCTACCGGGGGCTCTACCGCTCAACCAATTCAGGCGCAAGCTGGACCCCCAGCCACAGCGATGTGAGCAGCCTTTCCATCAACGGCTTGGCGGCTATCACAGGGCAGCCGGGCTATGTTTACGCTGGGATTTACGGTATTGGCGTGGTCCGGACGAATGACGGCGGAAATACCTGGCAGGAAGTGAATTCCGGTTTGGGCAACCGCCAGGTGACCTGGCTGACTGCGGCTAACAACAAACTATACGCTTTAACGCCCAGCGCGGTGTATGTTTCCAGCGGGGGAAGCTGGACGACCCTCAACAATCCCCAATCCGCGGGGTACGATCCGGCCTGGTATCTGGAAACCGTCCTGGCAGGGATCAGCCAACCGGAGGAATATGCCGCCCAAGAAATCCTGGCTGCTCTCGATTACCAAACAGAGGCTGGGCTGAATAGCACGCCGCTTATCAGTCTGACCGCCATCGGCAGCACGCTCTACGGCGGCACGGCCGAGAAGGGTTTGTGGAAGTATTCCGGGGGGACCTGGTCCCAGGTCGGCTTGAACGGGTATTCCATCACCAGCCTTTCTGTTGACGCAGTGCTTGGCCGCGTGCTGCTTTCCGCCTGCGACTCTTCTGGAAGCTGCACAGCGCGCTACCTGAAAAACGGAGCGTTCACCAGCATCAACCAGGGCTTGGAAGGGGTAAATACCAATCAAATTCTTGCCAGGGGCGACGACTACTTTGCCGCCACGGTGAATGGCATCTACATGCGGGACAATAATGGCACGCTGTGGGTGCCAGTGGGGGCTGCTGGAAAAAACATCCTCTCGATCAGTTTCCACGCCCAAAACACGAGCCTGATGGCAGCGGGCGGAGCGGGCTCCACCTTCTGGAGCGGCGATGGCGGCGCGCATTGGCAGATTGCCACGCCTGTGCTCAACCGCTGGAGTTATCAGAGCGTTATCATCGACCCGGCGAACAGCTCCCGCGTGTTTTTTGGCACGCGCGAGGCCGGCGCGTTCCTCTGGAACGGGCAGTAGCGCTAGCGCGGTTTAGGCTCGGTTTGTAATCTGGAAATCAGGCTTAGCAGAGTACCTCAATGATACCTGGAGGAAATGGGTAAAGAATGTTAATTGTCATGTCCGATCTTCATCTGGCAGAGTCACAATCGCTCAGCCTGCCCGGGTTGCAGTTTAACCACAACCTCCCCGCGCGCGTGTATCAGGAGTATTTCCGGGTAATCGCGGAATCGCTGGATGACGGCGTGGTCCCCGAAGTGGACCTGGCGCTGGCTGGGGATATTTTTGAACTGACGCGTTCCGCTTTGTGGCTGGAAGACAGCCTGAGACCTTACGGCCATTTGGATGATATAGCGCAGGGAAGCGCCCAGGAAGCCAAGATACTGGCTGTTCTGAGCGCAATTGCAGAAGACGAGCGCGTGGCAGAAACCTTGCAAATCATCCGCGGTCTGGAAAACGTGTTCCAGCGCCCGACCAGAGTGCATTACATACCCGGCAACCACGACCGCCTGGCTAACGCCACCCCGGCAGTCCGTTCTGCTGTACGCACTTTGCTTGGGATGGGGGAGAGCGCGGAGCCGTTTGAAAACCAATATCTGCATCCATTTGATGGACAGCCCGGGGTTTTGGTGCGGCATGGGCATGAGTATGACCCGAACAACTTTGGCGTGAACCTGCGCACAGAATCCTCGCTCCCGGTTGTCATGCCAGCGGAATGGTACAAACGCCCGGTGCTGGGGGATATCACCACCCTGGAACTGGCCGCCAGGCTGCCAAAAGTTTTCAAGGACTATTACACGGACGCTGGAATCCTGAAGCAGACGCCGCTCCTCGTCCTCTACCAGCGCATCATGGAATTCGACAACGTCCGCCCCGCCAACGCGCTGATGAATTTTCTGTTCTCCACGCCCGGGCTGAGCCGCGAAGAAACCTGGCGCTACCTGGAACCCGTCTTCAAGGGAATTCGGGATGATATCGCCCGCGATGTGAAGCTGAAACAGCAGTTTCTGACAATGGGCGCGCTGGTGGACATGCCGCTCTTCAGCCTGAAAGTGCTGCTGGATAAACGTATCTGGAAGCGAAGCATTCCTTTCTGGGTCTTTTCCAAGATGATTGAATCGCTCTCAGGAAAGTACAAGCTCGGCACGCTGATGGACATGATTAAGAAGGAAGATTGCCTTAGCAGCGACTCGACTATCAACTGCATAATCAGCGGGCACACGCACAGCCCGGCGGTAGAACTTCTGCAAGCAACAGAGGGAAGGCAGCGCTATTATTTGAACAGCGGTACTTTCCGCAACGTGATTACCACCGCGCCCGACGAGCAGAGTTTTGGGCGCTTGCGCTCAAGGGCGCGTGTTTTGATTTACGGTCCGGGGGAGAAGAACCCGGAATACACCCGGGAGACCGGCTGGTCTTTTGATTATTCGAGCAACTTTGGATACGGCTCTGAGGTGTAAAGCGCCGCAAGCTTCCAACGCGGCAGGAATGCAGTCGGGAACACCTTTTCAGCGTACCTGCATCAGCGCATTGGCGCGCTGGTAATCCTTTCGACGCACATAGATGGTGTAAACGAAATTGGGCTGCTCAGCGCCTTTGTACAGTGCGATATTTGACGCGGCGTATGAGCGGGAGTCTATCATCGAACCTAAGGCCCCGCGGGTGCGCTGAGTCTGCAGGCGGTACGGGATGTTCTCCTGTTTGAGGATATTTTCTATCCTGCGGATTTCCGCTGAAGAAGTGTCCGCTATCAGTCTCTTGCCCAAAAGAATGAGGCTGTTTGCCATTGTGTGTCTTCCTTCCAAAGAGAAACCCTCAGCAGGCATGCGCTGCTGAGGGTTTGAATTCAATTCCAGCTGCCAGCGTCACAGCCCCGCAGCTTCGTTTAGCCCGGCTTCTTTTTCTTAGCTACCGCGCGCGTTTCCGTCAGGGTGTGTCCACGCAGGGCGCGCACCAAATCCGCGCGGCGTAAGGCGCGTTTGCGGTCGATTTCGACCATTTTCGCTTTATCATCGGCAAGCTTGCGCAGAGCTTCGGTCCAGGCCGCGCTGGAGACGGGTTTATGGTTGAGACGCCAGCGTTCCACTTTGACCGCCAGTTCGTCCGGGTTCACCAGCACATCACGGGTGCGTTTAACCTGCATACCCTGATATTCAAATTCAAATTCCTGACTTTCGTATTTGGGTTTGATCGGGCAAACTTGCATGCAAGCCCCGCATTTAATGCAGTAGTAATCTGCTAACACCAGCTCGCCTTGGTCGTTGATGTGGAGGGCGCGGGTCGGGCAGATATCCGCGCAGGCTAAACAGCCCTCGACGCAGCGTTCGCGGTGCAATTCCACGGAACCCTGCCAGGGCTGACGCACTTCGAAGGCGCCTTTGCTGGCAACTTCGCATTGGCGGCAGTGGATGCAGTTTTCAAACTCCACGCGCATCGTATCCCGTTTTTCATCATAGCTGATCACGTTCGTGGGACAATTATTGATTACAAAATCTTTCTGAGTGAAGTCGAATAGTTCCCGGTGGAAAATTGTTTTTGCGTTGTATTCCGGATAGGCTCCGTACTCAAGCACCGGGATTTCAGGTTTGCCGTTGATAGTCAGGCTGATGGCATGGGTCGGGCACGATACGACGCAAATGCCGCAGCTTACGCATTTTGTCTCGTCCACATCCACGGAAGCTTTTACCGCAATGCGGCCGTTTTCGAGTTGAACCGGCACATGCGTCAGCGCTTCCTTGGGGCAGACAATCGGTCCGATCTGGCAGCCGACACACTTGTCCAGGTCCCAGGTCATCAGGTAATTGCGCGTGACCATGCCGCGCCGGATGGTCATCTGGTGTTCGTCTTTGGTTTTTTGGGGAATTCCGCGTTGGCTCATGCTTTCTCCATTAAATATCCGCAGGCAGCGCGTTAAGTTCCGCCAAACTGAAGACAGGCCCGTCTTTGCAGATGTATTTTGAACCGATATTGCAGCGGCCGCACTTGCCGATGCCGCATTTCATGCGCTTTTCCAGGGAGGTGAATATTGTTTCCGGAGGGAAGCCCAACGAAACGAGCGCGGGCAGGGTGAACTTCGTCATGATGGGCGGTCCGCATACAATGGCAACGGCGTTTGCCGGGGAAGGCGCTATTTGCTTGACCACGTCCGGGACGTAACCGACATGGTGGTCCCAGGTTTCCTCAGGAACATCGATAGCCTGATGGACTTCCATGTCATCGCGCTGGTACCAGCTCTGAATGTCGTGCTTGTACATGCACAAGCCGGAGCTGCGCGCGCCGTAGATCACCACCAACTGACCGAAATCCGGGCGGTTTTGGGGGTGCTGGACGTGCTTGGTCAGGGCGTAAAGCGTGGAAAACGCGCAGCCGCCGCCAATAATGACCAGATTCTTGCCTTTCCAATCCGCGAGCGGAAAGCCATTACCCAGAGGTCCGCGCATCCCCAGCGGGTCGCCAGGTTTCAGGTCGTGCAGCGCTTTAGTAACGGATCCCATGCGCTGGATGGTAAAACGCACAAAGTCACCTTCCCAGGCAGCCGAGGCTACCCCAAGGGGGGATTCGCCTTTGCCAAATACCGAAAGCTGGCAAAATTGGCCCGGGTTGAACTTCTTAAAGAATGCCTGGCTGTCCGCGTGATTTTCAAAAGAAAGCTCCAGCGTTTTCAGGCTGCGGTCAGTAGATTCGTAGTATGCGCGCAGGACGCGCATTGGTGTCGGTTGGTAAGGGTTGCGCGGGGAGGGATTAGTTGGCATGCAGCGCCTCGCTTTCGTACGCGCTGGCTTTGCGAAGCATGGCGCGAATATCCAGACCTACCGGGCAATAGCGCACACAGCGCCCGCAGCCGGTGCAGCCCAGCTTGCCGGCATGCTCCCACCAGTAGCTGTACTTGTGCATCAGGCGTTGGCGGGTGCGTTCTTTGCGCGTCGGGCGCGGGTTGTGCGCCGAGGCTTCCAGGGAGTAAACCCGGAACATGCAGGTATCCCAGTTGCGCACGCGCGTGTCGCGCTGGGCTTCGTCCACCAGGTCGAAACAGAAGCAGGTGGGGCACAGGAAGGTGCAAATGCCGCAGCCAAGGCAGGACTCGGACAGCTGCGCCCAAACGTCCTGGTCAAAGACCCGGTCAAGCTTGTCCTTAAGACCGTCCAGTTCGAAAGCTTTAGGCAGCGCTTGTTCCGCGGCTGTTTGGACAGCCTGAGCATTTTCCTGCTGCGCTGAGGATGCTGATTCCAGACCGCTGAAAAGACCAGCAGCGCGTTCTGAAAGCAGCTCAATCAGATATTCGCCGCCAAGATCCGTCAGGAGCGCGTCCAGACCATCCGTGTGGAATGGCCCGGATTCGGTGCTGGTGCAGAAGCAGGTAGCGCCGGGTTCGTTGCAGCCCAGACCGATGAGCAGCGTTTCCGCGCGGCGCGCTAACCAGAATGGGTCTTGATTGTCGCCTTCCGCAAAGACAGTATCAAGCAGGGTCACCGCTTTCGCGTCGCATGGGCGGATGCCGAAGATCACACGTTTTTGCGGCACGGCTTCAATACTTTCCAGCTGGCCAAGATTTCGCTTGTATTTCAGGATAGCTTCGGACTGCGGAAAGAAGAGCGCCTTGGGAGGGTAGCGGGTGTTGTGCGGTTCCTCCAGGCAGAGTTCCGACTGGGCAGTGAAAGGTAAAAATTCCGAGTACGCGCCGGCTTTTTGCGGAGCCAGCACGGCGTATTCAGCTGACCAACGCTCCAGGAGCGCATTAAGTTCGTGCTTGGGGAGGATGTATTTCATGACTGTTTTCCTCCAACCTGGAAGTGTTTCTTGTCATCCAGCGTAAATGAGGCAAAGGGAGGCTGAGTTTGGTCGTCCATCCCTGCCGCGAATTGGTAGCTGTCCCACATGTCTTTCCCCAGTTTATCGGTCAGATAAGTCATCTGGATGTCCATCGGACAGGCGCGCTCGCAGGCGCCGCAGCTGGTGCAGCGTCCGGTTTGGTGAAAAGCGCGGATGATATGCCAGGCGTGTGTGCCGGCTGGCGTGGTGCCGCTTTCTGTCCAGCGGGGGGCGTTATGGTCCACAAAGCATTCTTCGCAGTAACACATCGGGCAGGCTTCGCGGCAGGCGTAGCAGCGGATGCAGCGCTCAGCTTCCTGCTTGAAATACGCGGTGCGTTCCGAGCGGGTGAGAGCTTCAAAAGACTCCACGCGCTCACGGATGAGGGCGGGGTCGCCTTCAGGCAGCATTTCTCCCAGCACGATATCCGCGCTGAGTGGGTTGGGGTGAACGCAGCGCAGGCAGGAAGAATGCAGCAGCTCCTGGCGCGGCAGCGCGAAGGTTTGGTGCCTGGCGCGCACTGTCAGTGTGTGCGCGCTGTCTTCGTACGTAAGGATATCCTCACCTGTAAGCGCGACCACTTTGCGCCAGTCAATGATGCCGGTGCATGGGATGCCAATCAGATACAGGTTCTGCCGGCTGTGCTGCTTTTCCACCACTAGCGCGTTCACGGAGCGGTTTTCGCAGCCGCGCACCAGCATGCCAATGCGCGTCTCCTGCGGGAAGCGGGTCAGATAATTCGCGAGATTGTTCGCGCACAGGCCGTTGTAAACCAGATTTTCGAGGTCTTCCACGTTGGTGAAGAAGGCCGGCTGAGGGCGCAGCGGTGCGTCTTCCTTCCGGAAGGCGACCACAACGTCCACCAATCCTTCCGAAAGCAGCCGTGCTGCTTCGGTACGGATTTTCGCTTCCATCTCAGTCATTCGCGCCTCCTTCGCTCAATGGTACGCGCGTCGCAAGGCTTTCCGCCGGACCGAGCCTGGAGATCTGGCTTTCGAAATCAGCCAGTTCGCGTTGAATACGGCCGCGGTCCTGCAAATCCAGCCATACAAAGCGCACGCGCTCCTGGTCGTAGCCGATATAGTCAAGGAAGCTGGTAAATTCAACCAACTGTCTGCGGGCTGCCAGATTTCCTTCTTTAAAATGGCATTTTTCCGGCAGGCAGCCGCTGATGACAACGCCATCCGCGCCGCCCTGGACTGCGTTCAGGACGAATAACGGGTCAATACGTCCAGTGCAGGGCACTTTTATCAGATGAATATTTTCAGGCAAGCGGCTGTCTACCCATTCCTGGTCTTCTGGGGCGTAGAGGCACCACTGGCACTGAAAGAATGCGATTTTCGGTTTGTTATCCATCAGTTCAGCGCTCCTTCCGGGTTCAACCAGCTCCAGATGTTCTCTATCAGTTCATAATCGGAGTGTTCTTCCGGGAGGCTGATGGAGTTGGAGCGGCAGGCCGCGCCGCATGCGCCGCAAGCCATACACAAGCCCGCGTTTACGACTGCGACCGGGATGCTTCCGCGGTATGGCAGCTTGCGGATTTCAATGGTAATGGCTTCGTAAGGGCAGACTTCCGCGCACAGCCCGCAAGCCACGCAGGTTTGCTGGTCCACGACGGCGGTATGCAGGGGCGTTTTTAGCCCGTTTTGTACGGCTACTTTTTTGACAGCCGTGATAACGCCGGAGATGTGAATTTGCTGCGGACAGGCCGGGTAGCATAAATCGCAAGAGGAACACAGCCAGGTGGTGGGGTTGGCAAAACTTTCTTCGCGCATTTCCATCATAACCATACGCAGCAAACGCCGCGGGTTGTATTCCGGTTCGAGTTTCTGCTGGATCATGCACTTGCTCGTGCAGGTCCCGCAGGAATAACACATTTCAAGGTTTTCTCCGCCAGGGATTGCCCTAATCTCGTTGGCAAGTCCGGTTCCGATCATGGGGCTTCCTTCTCTCTGCTGAGGATGGTATTCACAATGATATCCGTATGGTCCATTGCGCGCTGTACACCAGGGATATTTGGCAGGCGTGTGAGGCGTTTGGCCATGTCTGGGCGCAAACGCTCAATTTCGGCGTGCAGGTCTGCCGGTGGTATGGCGTCCAGAGTGGCTTGCATTTCGTTGAGCACCCGGGCGTATTTGTCACCTTCTGCCGCGCTAATCCACTCGACCCGGAAGCGTCCGGGGGTCATATTCAAGCGCTCAAAGATGGTTTCCAGGCGCTTAGCGCGCTTGGCGCCAATTACCTGACCGGTAATATAGTGGCAGTCCTGCGGGTGGCAGCCAGAGAAAAGCACAGCGCCCGCGCCAAGGCGGTAAGCTTCATAAATAAAGTCCGCATCCATACGCGCGGAGCACATCACCTTGATGCCGCGTTCGTTGGCCGTGTACTCAAAGTGGCTGGTACCTGCCAGGTCCGCGCCGCCGTAAGAACACCAATGGCAGCGCAGCGCCAGGATTTTCTCCTCGGGTTTGTTCGCTAAAAGTGTACGGATCTGCGAAAGGATTTGCGCGTCTGTGTAATGCAGCTGGGTAATCGCGTCGTGAGGGCACTCAGCCACACACGCGCCGCAGCCGTGGCACTTGGCGGTGATAACTTCCGCGGCTTTACCCTGGGTGTAATCTATCGCGCCGTATGGGCACGAGCGTTCGCAGATACCGCAGGCTTTGCCCTGCGCGCTGACACAGCGGTCGGACCATACGTTGGCGATGGTTGGCTCAATCTGCCAGGATGTAGAGTGCAGAATGCGCGATGCGCGCGATGCCGCGGCCGAGCCCTGCGCAACGCTGGCGGGAATATCTTTAGGTCCCTGGCAGGCGCCGGCAAAGAAAATGCCGTCCGTGGGGCTGTCCATCGGGCGCAGTTTGGGGTGGTATTCCATGTACCAACCGCCGGGCGACTGCGCGACATTCAGGACCGAACTCATGTGGTTCTGGTCTGGCTGCGGAATTGCAGCCTGATTGAGAATGACAAGGTCGTATTCATGCTCCACGACCTTACCCAGCGCGATATCTTCCGTGTGGATGAAGAGGTTGTGACTTTCGGAGTCCTCAGTAATCATCGCGGGGCGCCCCTGGATAAAGTGAATACCCATGGAACGGGCACGATCGTAAAACTCTTCGTAACCCTTGGAGGGTGTGCGGATATCTATGTAATAGATGGAAATATCAGCGCTTGGGTTCATCTGCTTGGCTAGAACGGCGTTTTTAATGGAGTACATGCAGCAGAAATTCGAGCAGCTTTCCACAAAACGCTTATCCCGGGAACCCACGCAGTTGATAAACGCCAGCCGCTGCGGTTTTTTGCCGTCGCTTGGGCGGATCAGACTGCCGGCGGTCGGGCCAGCGGAATTGTTGAGGCGTTCCATCTCTATCGCGGTAATCACATTGGGGTAGCGGTTGTACCCGTATTCTTCCATCGGGGTGGGGTCAAAGTGCGAGAAGCCGGTGGCTACAACGATAGCGCCGATTTCTTCTTCCACAATTTTGTCCTGCATGCTGAAATCAATCGCTTCGAGCGGTCCGCAGGCTTCCACGCATTTGTAGCAGTGGATGCAGGCGTCCATGTCGATGTTGTAAATCAGAGGGACGGACTGGCTCATGGGGATATAGGCTGCCTTGCGGGGAGCCAGGTTCATTTCAAAATAATTCGGGACTTCAATCGGGCAGACGTTGGCGCAAGCGCCGCAGCCGTTGCAGCGGTCCGCGCGCACATATTTGGCTTTTTCGCGCAGGGTTACTTTGAAGTTTCCGACGAAACCTTCAACTTTTTCAACTTCCGTGTATGTTTTGACTTCAATGAGGGGCTGACGCGCCGCGTCAACCATTTTTGG